>JAESFL010000492.1_pt1 | contig 26620 bp, 20 predicted proteins | sample 9269401 | NCBI WGS metagenome assembly JAESFL01 (sample SAMN14506025, study PRJNA617098) | algae metagenome | isolation source: Gloeocapsa sp. UFS-A4-WI-NPMV-4B04 and co-occurring heterotrophs from desert... | place: USA: Utah | collected 2006-10-01 | reverse complement strand
TCGGAGTTCGCCGCGGCCGGCATCACGGAGCCGAACGTGGAGCTCCTCACCCGCACGCTGGGCGACCGCGTGAATGCCGTGACCCGGCTGTCCGGCCCCTCCACCGGGCCCTCCAACTACTACTATGAAAACTGCCAGATCCGGGACGTGCAGCCCGTCTTTTACGGATACGACGACCCCTGCGCCCCCGACTGCTATAGCAACCCGTACGGCTACAACTGCGGCGGCGATCCGTGCGTTTGGGATTCGTCCCTCCCCGAGTGCCAGCCGGATCCGGGCCCGACCCCGACCCCCACGCCTACTCCGACGCCCACGCCCACGCCCGGGACCGCGCAGTTCAGCTACGGGTCGGACGCGGCGGGGCCGGTGTGGGTGAACCGGGGAGGCACGCTGCTCAAGGAAGTGACGCTCACGTCCTGGTCCATCGCGGGCGCCAACGTGGCGCACACCTCGCTCTCCGCCAGCTTCCGCAACGTGGGTGCGGACAGCGGCTACGGGTGCGGCAACGCGACGCAGCAGTTCGATTCCAGCTACGCCAGCGGCAGCGGCAACCCGCTGACTCTGCAGTCGTCGCGGGTGGTCAACTACCTGGGCCTCATCAAGTGGGAAGTGTGGGGCACGCACGGCTTCACCCCCGTGAGCGGCGCCACCGGCGGCGGCACCTTCTACTCGTCGGACTTCGTCTGCGGCTGACCGGTTTCCGCGGGTGACGCGGTGCGCTCCCTGGCCTGGTCCGGGGAGCGCACTGTTTTCGTAAGCGCCTCGTCCGTGCCCGGCGTTCCACCACGGGCGTGCCGCGGCAGGACCGCGATGACGGCCGGAACGTCCCCGGGCGGGCGCCCCGGTGGAAATGCTGGGAAGGGTCGTTCGGGAGCGTGAAGGGAGGGTTCGCGGGCGTAAACGTGCGAGCGATCAGACCGGGTAGATTCGTTTGTGCCATCCCATCGGAAGGATGGCGCGTTCCCGAACCCACCCGCGACGGGTGTGGTTCACCTCTCGGTCGCCCCTCGGAGGTCGCATGAAAAACCTGGTTCTCTCGCTGGTGCTGGTCGGCGCCCTGGCCGCGTGTTCGGATTCACCCGTGCAGAACGAAACGGAATCCACCGAGCCGCGCATCATCGCCATCTACGACGAGTCGGAGTTCGCCGCGGCCGGCATCACGGAGCCGAACGTGGAGCTCCTCACCCGCACGCTGGGCGACCGCGTGAATGCCGTGACCCGGCTGTCCGGCCCCTCCACCGGGCCCTCCAACTACTACTATGGGGAGTGCGGCAGGGAGTATCTGCGCCCCGAACTGGTCGACGACCCCTGCGCCCCGGACTGCTACACGAACCCGTACGCCTACGGCTGCGGCGATCCCTGCTACTACGATTCGTCCCTCCCCGAGTGCGCGCCGCCGCCGCCCCCGCCGCCCCCGGCCGGGACCGCGCAGTTCAGCTACGGGTCGGACGCGGACGGGCCGGTGTGGGTGAACCGGGGAGGCACGCTGCTCAAGGAAGTGACGCTCACATCCTGGTCCATCGCGGGCGCCAATGTGGCGCACACCTCACTCTCCGCCAGCTTCCGCAACGTGGGTGCGGACAGCGGCTACGGGTGCGGCAACGCGTCGCAGCAGTTCGACTCCAGCTACGCCAGCGGCAGCGGCAACCCGCTCACGCTGCAGTCGTCGCGGGTGGCCAACTACCTGGGCACCATCAAGTGGGAGGTGTGGGGCACGCACGGCTTCACTCCGGTGAGCGGCGCCACGGGCGGCGGCACCTTCTACTCGTCGGACTTCGTCTGCGGCTGACCGGTTTCCGCGGATGACGCGGCGCGCTCCCTGGCCCGGCCGGGGAGCGTGCCGCACGTCCGCCTCGTCGCGCACACCACGCGGATCCTGATTCCATGACGCGCATCGTCCCGTTCTCCATCCCCGCCTCGCTCGTCCTGCTGGCCGCCTGCGGAACGGCCGAGGCGCGCGACGCATCCCCGCCGTCCGAGAGCGCGCTCCCCGCGTGGAGCGCGCCGGCCCCGGTGGCCTCGCTGTTCGGCGCCACGCGCGGGAGCGATCCCCGCGTGGCGGCGCTGACGGCGGACGCGGCGGGGCGTCCGCACGCGATCATCGCGGACGACGTGGACGGCGACGGGCGGGGCGACGTCCTCCTGCACGCGTGGATGCGGGAGGGCGCGTGGACGCGGCCCGAGCGGCTGGACCCCGCACCGGGCCTTTCCGATACCCCGCGTCTGGTGGCCGCGGCGGACGGCGCCGTGCACGCCCTGTGGTACGAGCGCACCCTTCCCGGCACCCCGGCGAAGTCGGCGGACGCGCTGCTGCACCGCGTGTGGCGCGACGGGCGGTGGAGCGACGCGCGGACGGTGCACGCACGCGCGGACTCGGCGGACATCCCGCTGCCGCACCTGGACGCCCGGGCCGACGCGGCGGGGCGCATCCACGTGGTGCACACCGTGGGCGCGGGGCTGGCTGAGTCGGTGTGGGCGGACGGGCGCTGGGGGCGCGAGCGGGCCACCGGCCGCGACGGTGCCACGCCCGTGCTGGGGCCCGGCGCGCGCGTGCTGGCGTACGTGGCGGGATGGACGGACCCGCGGGGCGGCCGGGGGCGCAGCGACGTCCTCGTCCGGGCGCGCCGGGCGGACGGATCGTGGGACGAGCCCGTCGCCGTGCACGTGGACCCGCGCGAGTACTCGCACCTGCCGCAACTGGCGGCGGACGGTCGCGGCGTGCTGCACCTGGTGTGGCTGGAGACGCGCGGCGGGCAGGTGATGCCGCGCCGCATCCTGCACGCCACCTCCGTGGACGGCCGGCGGTGGAGCCCGGCGGCGGACGTCACCCCGGCCGCGTCCGAGGGGCAGATCCTGTACTCGCCCCGGCTGTCCGCGGACGGCGAGGGCGGGGTGCTGCTGCTCTTTACCCGCTTTGGCGACGGCGGCGTGGGGCGGCCCACGCACTGGCAGATGCGGATGCAGGGCGGCCGGTGGAGCCCCGCCGCGCAGCTGTTCGCCGGCCTGGGCGACTCGGACAGCGAGCTGGAGACGGCCCGCGGCGCGGACGGATGGCTGTGGGCGCTCTGGAAGGGCGGCGACGGCGTGTACTACGCCGCCCGGACCCGTCCCTGACCCAGTGCAGCCGTTCCGCAGGGTACGGACGGGACGAACGGAAGCGGGGCAGGGACGAATCCCAGCCCCGCTTCGTCGTTCCCGGCCGCGCGGCGGCGCTGGATGGCGGGATGACGAGGAGGGGCGCGCCGGTTGCGGCGCGCCCCTCCTCGATCGCTCAGCCCCACGTCGTTGCAGGCTGTCCCCTGTAACCTGTCCCCTGTAACCCGCCGTTCACGCCATCCGCAGCCAGCGCACCAGCTCGCGCATCGTCGGCTTCTTTCCCGTGCTCAGGATCCCCACGCGGTAGATCTTCCCCGCCAGCCAGGCCACCAGCAGCACCGTGACCAGGATCCCGGCCAGCGACGCGGCGATCTGCCAGCCGGGGACGGCCGTCGCCGTGAGCCGCATGGGCATGGTCACCGGCGCCGTGAGGGGAATGAGCCCCAGAACGGTGGCCGTGGTGCCCAGCGGGTCGCCCACGATCTGCGCGATGAAGAGCATGGGCGCGATGAGCGGCAGGAACACCACGGTCTGGTACTGCTGCGCCTCCTGCTCGCTGTTCACGGCCGCCCCCAGCGCCGCGAAGAGGGCGGCGAACAGGAAGAAGCCCAGGACGAAGAACACCACCAGCTGCACCATCAGCCCGGTGCTCAGCCCCAGGTTGGACAGCGCGTCCGCCTGGAGGCCAAAGCGGGGTCCCAGCCTGGCCATCGCCACGCCCACCACCACCCAGATCCCGACCTGCAGCATGGCCACGGCGCCCACGCCCAGGATCTTGCCCAGCATCAGGTGGCTGGCCTTCATGGAGCTCACCACCACTTCCACGATGCGGTTCGTCTTTTCCTCCAGCACGCTGCGCATGACGTTGAAGCCGTACAGGAACACCAGGAAGTACACGACGAACCCCACGATGTAGCTCAGGAAGAACGCCGACTCCACGTTCCCCGCCTTTTCGCCCTCTGCCGTGACGCGGGCGGCGTTCACCTCGACGGGGCGCAGCAGTGCGGCCACCTCGCCCACCTGCAGCCCGGCGCCCCGCAGCCGCTCTGCCTGCACGGCCTGCGACACGGCGCGGCGGATGTCGCCCGCCACCTGGAAGTTGCCCACGTTGCGGGCCCGGTACTCGATGGTGTTGCGCTGCACCACGTCCGCCGGCAGGTACACGTACCCGTCGATCGACTTGTCCAGCACCCGCTGGTTCAGCCCCTCGCGGGCCGGGGCGAACGGGCCGGCCGCGCGCTCGATGCGGTACTTCGCGGGCTCGCCGTCCTCGCCGGGGCGCGTGAGGCCGGCGGCCACCTGGTCGGCCACGCCGGCGGGCGCCTCGTCCACGATCACGAGCGTGCGCGTGCTGCCGCCGCGGTCCAGCAGGGTGGGGAGAACGGTGAGGGCCACCATGAACAGGGGCAGGACCAGCGTGCCGATCCAGAACCCCTTGCTGCGGACGCGCTCGAAGAACTCGCGCTTGAGGACGATCAGGGTCTCATGCATGGGCCACCTCGGGACGGCGGTGCGGGGTGGCGGCGTCGCCCACCTTGGATACGAAGATCTCGTGCAGGGACGGCTGCTCGTGCTCGAAGCGGGAGATCGGCACGTCCAGTCCGTTGAGCTCGGCCAGCAGCGCGCGCGGGTCGGCGTGGGCCGGCAGCTCGATGCGCCACCCCTCGCCGTGGCGGTCCGCCCGGCCAAACCGGGACGTCTGCATCCACCGGTCGACGGACGCCGACCCCTCCTCGAACTCCACCCGGTAGCGGTTGCCGCGGTGGGCCCGCTGCACGTCGCGCAGGCGGCCGTCCAGCACCTTGCTCCCCCCCGCGATGATGCAGACGTGCTCGCACAGCTGCTCGGCGGCCTGCATGTTGTGCGTGCTGAACAGCACCGTGCGGCCGCGGCGGCTCCAGTCCAGGATGGTGTCGCGCAGCACCTCCTGGTTCACGGGGTCCAGCCCGGAGTGCGGCTCGTCCAGGATCAGCAGCTCGGGGTCGTGCACCACGGTGGTGATGAACTGCACCTTCTGCTGCATTCCCTTGGAGAGCGTCTCCACCTTTGCGTTGCGCCACTCGCCCAGCCCCATCCGCTCGATCCACCGGTCGCCCTCGCGGCGGGCGTCGGCCGCCCGCATCCCCTTGAGCTCGCCGAAGAACACGATCACGTCCGTCACCTTCATCTTGCGGTACAGCCCGCGCTCTTCGGGAAGGAATCCGATGCGGCGCAGCACCGTGCGGTCGCGCTCCGGGTCCGCCCCCAGCAGCGAGATGGTGCCCCCGTCGCGGATGATGATGTTCATCACCATGCGCAGGGTGGTGGACTTGCCGGCTCCGTTGGGTCCGAGGATTCCGTAGATGGTGCCCGTGGGCACCGCGAGGGACAGCTGCTTGACGGCCGCGTGGCCGGCGTAGCTCTTGGAGACGCCGTCCAGCAGGAGTGCGTGACTCATACGTCCGGGGGGATGAGGGAACGGGACGGCCGGCCGGTAATCGGCCGCCGTCCGGGCGTACGGGGCCTGGTACGCAGGCGGCACGCGGCAGGTTTCGGGGATGGCCCCGGCGGAGGAAATATGCATCGGTGGATGATCCCGGTGCATGGGATGATGAGATCCGCTGGCGCGCGGGACGTTGAGCGGGGGCGGCCGGTGCCGTAGATTGACGGCGTCCCGAGTTCGTATCCGAGTTTTCGCTTTCCGTCCCGAACCCGACCGCCCGACCATGCCGGATCCCACGCTGGTGGAGCAGCTTCGCGCCGACCTCACGCAGGCCCGCAAGGACCGCGACAAGCTGCGCACCGTGACGCTCGGCGGATTCCTGTCCGACGTCCGCAACAAGGAGATCGACCTGGGCCGGGCCGTCACGGACGAGGACGTGCTCGGGCTGCTGACCACGGCCCTCAAGCGCCGCCGCGAGTCCGCCGAGCAGATGCGCGCCGGCGGCCGCCCCGAGCTGGCGGAGAAGGAAGACCAGGAGGGCACGCTGCTGCAGGCCTACCTGCCCCCGTCGCTGGGCGAGGACGAGGTGCGCGGCTTCATCGCCGAGGCCATCGCCGGCGGCGCGTCGGACGTGGGCGGCGTGATGAAGTCGGTGATGCCGAAGGCAAAAGGCCGCTTCGACGGCAAGGAGCTCAACCGGCTGGTGCGCGAGGCCCTGGCCGGGTGATGCGATCCGGGTGATGCACGGGGCTTGTGCATCACGATGTTTACTTTTAAGCTCGTTTCGGAAATTCACGTTGGATGTAGGTGCCTTCCCAGGCCGATGCCGGTGACGCTGCCCGATGCCCTCGCGATCGCTCACGACGTGGTACGCCGACGCGCGGCGTGCGCTGGACGAGATCGAAGCCGCGCACCGCGCCGTCGGCCGCACGGGGCCGGGCTCCCGCTACGCGGCGCAGCAGATCAACCAGGCCTACGTGCTGCTGCTCTCGTCCCGCTTCCAGCGCTTCTGCCGCGACCTGCACACGGAGTGCATCGAGGCGCTGATCCGCGAGATGGAGCCGGCGACGCTCCAGGTCATGGTGCAGCGCCAGATGATGTCGGGGCGAAAGCTGGATTCGGGAAATCCCAACCCGGGAAACATCGGCTCCGACTTCAACCGGTTCGAGATCAGCTTCTGGCCGGCGCTGATCGAGCACGATGCGCGAAACCAGGCACGCCAGCGCCTGCTCGCGGCGATGAACCAGTGGCGGAACGCGGTGGCGCACCAGGACTTTACCCCGGCGGGGCTCGGCGGCCGCGACCAGCTGACCCTGACGGAGGTGCGGGGATGGCGCGGGGCGTGCGAGCAGCTGGCGGTGGACTTCGAGCGGGTGATGTACGATTTTCTAGGCAGCATTACCGGGCGTGCACCGTGGTAGCCGGAGGGACGAGATGAGCCGACGAACGAGAGAGCGACCGACGGTGCCCGTGGGAGCCCGCGTGCTGGTGCCGCTGCTGTGGCACAAGATGGAGGCCGAGGTGATCGAGCACCGCGGGTTCATCGGTGCGGGCGGCCGCGAGATGGTGCGCATCCAGCCGCTCGACCCGACCGACGACCGTGGCGCGTTCGACATCGCCGTGGAGCAGCTCGAGATCGAGCCGGGTCCGGGCCAGCCCGCGCCGGCCGGTGCGGCGTCGGCGCGACGGCGCACCGGCCGGACGAACCCGCCCCCGCCGCTGCGCCTGCCCGTGGGCGCACGGGTGCGGGTGCAGCTTCCGCATTCCACGCTGGACATGGAAGTCGTGGCGGACCGCGGCGTGGTGAACGGGCAGCAGCGGCTGGAGGTACGAACGCTGGACGACGACCTCATCCAGGCCGAGCTGGAAGTGGCCGCGGAAGACGTTGAACTGCTCTCGCTCCCCAAACCCAGGCGAGGGCGCGCCGCGGCGTGAGAACGCGAGAAGAGGCCGTCTCCCCGGTGAGGAGACGGCCTCTTTCACATCCGCCGGCGACAACCCGTCAGTCCAGCAGGTCGTCGACGGCGTCGAGGACGGGCTCGCGGCCCAGGTTCACGGACTCGTAGGCGCGAATGCGCAGCAGCGTGTCGCGGTCCAGGTCGGCGTCGGAGAGCCAGTCCAGCAGGGTGTCGCGGTCCATGCCGTCGTAGCCCAGCACCGGCTCCTCGCCATCCGCGATCAGCAGCCCGCCGTCGTCGTCGCCGCGGCCGGGGAGCGCGGGGCGCAGCCAGCGGCCCCGGGCGGAATCGCGAAAGGCCACCGCCACCACGCCCACCGCCGCCGCCGCCAGCAGCACCTTCAATAGTCTGCTCATCTGCGATTCCAGTTGAAAAGGTTCGGTGCGCATCGCGAGCAAAAGACCGGCCAGGAACGGCGGGGGACAGGGGACAGGTTACAGGGTACAGCCTGCAACGGCGGAACGGGGCGGATTCGCCATCCATCCGCATCTCATGCTTCCGCCTGTGTTTCGGCCTCGTTCTCCGCGGCGGGCGGGGGGCGGACGCGGATGCGCTGGGCCAGCGAGTGCGAGATGACGGCCGGCGCGCCGTTGACGGAGAGGGAGACGGGGCCCTCGAACGGCGACTTCTCCACCACCCGCACCTGCGCGCCGGGGCGCAGGTTGAGCGACCCCAGGTAGCGCAGCTGATCGGCCTCCTGCACCTGCACCTCCAGCACCTGCCGGGCCTCGCCCGGGTCCAGGTCGCCCAGGGCGGGGTAGGGGCCGCGGTCCATCTCGCCCTCGGCGGAGGGGATGGCGCTGCCGTGCGGGTCGCGGTCCGGCTCGCCCAGCAGGCGGGCCAGGCGCTCGATGAGCTCGTCGCTGGCAGCGTGCTCCAGGCGCTCGGCCTCGTCGTGCACGCGGTCCCACTCGTAGCCCAGCTTTTCCACCAGGAACAGCTCCAGCACGCGGTGCCGGCGGATGATGCGCAGGGCGGCCAGCTCGCCGGCGCCCGTGAGCCGCACGCCGTAGTAGGGCTCGTGGCGAAGCAGCCCCTGCTCGGCCAGGCGCTTGATCATGGCCGTGACGGCGGCGGCCGTGAGCCCCAGCCGCTCCGCGATGCGCGAGGTGGAGACGGGCGACTCCACCTGCTGCAGCATCCAGACGGCCTTGAGGTAGTCCTCTACGACGGGCGTGTAGGTGCGGTCGTTCGTGTGCATGGGGGTAGAGTTGGGCGCGGGCGGCCGAGTGTCAAGCGGGAGGGAACTGCGGGTTACAGGGGACAGGTTACAGGTTACAGCCTGCAACTGCGGTCGGGAGCCGGTTTTCGGGTGGCTGTTCGGCTCTGCGGCGGAGCCGAGCTTCTCAACGGCGGGTTACAGGGGACAGGGGACAGGTTACAGCCTGCAACGGCGCCCGGAAGCCGGCTTGCTCGCGTCGTTGCTGGCTGTCCCCTGTAACCTGTAACCTGTAACCTGTAACCCGCAGTTGGGCCGGGGCAGCGACTCCGGCCCCGCGTTCCACCGCCCGCCCCCGCACCACACCCCACCGGCCTTTCCCACTGCCCCCGGCGCCGCTTATGTTTCGCCGCGTCCCGTCCCGCGCACGACATCCACAGGCCCCGTGAACGAACCCGCGTCCCCAAAGCGTGCTCGCTGGCTGGCGCCCGCGGCATTGGCCGTTGCGCTGCTCTCGCTGGCGCTCAACGGCGTGCTGCTGTACATGGTGTCGCGCCCCGAGCGGCTGCTGGCGCCCACGCTGGACCGCGTGCTCACGCGCCTGGAGGCGGACGACGCCACCATCAAGTACCAGGTGCGCATCCCCGCGGGAATGCCCGTGCACTTCGACATTCCCGTCGACGAGCGGTACGAGGTGAAGCTCAACACCACGCTGCCCATCAACACCACCGTGCGGCTGCCCATCCAGACGCCGTTCGGAAACCGCACGGTGACGGTGCCCGTACGGACCAACATCCCGATCCGGCAGACCGTGCCGTTCCACCTGCGCGACACGTTCCGGCTCCGGACGCAGACGCAGGCGGAGATCGTCGTGCCCCTGGAGATTCCCATCCGCGACCTGCCCCTGGACGCCCTGCGGCAGTCGCTGAAGCCATGAGACCCATGCAGCACATCGCCCGCCCGCTGGCCCTGCTCCTGCTCGCCGCCGCCTGCGGAGACCCGGGAGGACGGCCGGATTCCATCGACGTCTCCGCCGTGGATTCCGCCCTGCGCCCCGGCACCCCCGCGCCCGCCGGGCAGCCCGCCGCGCCCTCGCCGGCCGCCGCGTGGCGCACGAACCCCGCGGACGGCGTGACGCTCACCCCCGGCACGCCGACCGTCGTGGAGACGGGGCCGCACGCGCTGCTCTGGCAGGAGGGCGCGCCCGAGTTGGCGCCCCCGTATGTCATCCGCGCGGAGATGCGCAAGCGCGCGGGGCGGCTGCACGAGGGGTACGGCATCGTCTTCGGGGGCGCGGCGCTGGAGGGAGAAGAGGCGGCGCAGGCGTACAGCTACTTCCTGGTCCGCGGCGACGGCAGCTTTCTCGTCAAGCGCCGCGCGGGGACGGAGACGCCCGTGGTGCGCGACTGGACGCGGCACCCGCGCATCAACCGCGACGCGGACGGCACGGGGCGCTCCAACGTGATGGAGGTGCGGGTGGATGCGGATTCCGCCACGTTCGTGGTGAACGGCGCGGAGGTGGCGCGCGTGCCCTCGGCCGAGCTGGCCGTGCGGGGGCGCGCGGGGCTGCGCATCGCCCACGACGTGGTGGTGGAGGTGCTGGGGTACAGCGCGGGCCCCGCGACGGATTCCGCGGCAGCGGATTCGGTGGCGCCGTGACCGGTCCCCTGCGCGTGGTCATCGCCGACGACGACGCGTCCATCCGCGCCGTCCTGCGCACGCTGCTGGCCGAGGATGCGTTCACCGTGCGCGAGGCGGAGGACGGGGCCGAGGCGCTGCGCATCTTCGTGGCGGACGGCGCGGACCTCATCTTCAGCGACCTGCAGATGCCGGGGATGGGCGGGCTGGACCTGCTGCGCCGCGTCCGCGCCCTGGACGACACCGTGGCCTTCATCATCCTCACGGGCGCGGGGACGGTGGAGAACGCCGTGGAGGCGCTGCGGCTGCAGGCGGACGACTACCTCATCAAGCCCTTCCACATCGACGAGGTGCTGCTCGCCGCCGAGCGCGCCGTGAGCTACCGGCGCCTGCTGCGCGAGAACCGCGGCTACCAGCGGCAGCTGGAGGAGCGCGTGGCGGAGCAGGCCGGCCAGCTGGAGGCGCTGCTGATCGACGCCCTGCGCTCGCTGGCCACGGCCATCGAGACGCGCGACGACTACACGGGCGGGCACGTGGAGCGCGTGGCCCGCTACGCCACGGCCACGGGGCGGGAGATGGGGCTCGCGGGCGAGGAGCTGCGCTCGCTGTGGGTGGGCGCGCTGCTGCACGACGTGGGCAAGATCGGCGTGCGCGACGAGGTGCTCAAGAAGCCCGCCCCCCTCACGTACGACGAGTACGAGGAGATGAAGCGGCACCCGGAGATCGGCGCGGGGATCATGGAGCGCAGCTCGTTCCTGCGCCCCGGGCTCCCCGCCGTGCTGCACCACCAGGAGCGGTTCGACGGCTCCGGCTATCCGTACGGCCTGCAGGGCGAGGCCATCTCGCTGCAGGGGCGCATCGTGGCCGTGGTGGATACGTACGACGCCATCGTGAGCTCGCGCCCGTACCGCAACGGCAGCACGTACGAGCACGCCATGGAGGAGATCCAGCGCAACGCCGGCTCGCAGTTCGATCCCCAGGTGGTGCAGGCCTTTCTGCGCGCCGCAGACAAGGGCTTCCCCGACGATCCCGACGCCCCCCGCCTGCCGGAGCGGGCTGCGGAGATGGTGTAAGGGCGGGAGATGGACGGGGTGAGGTGGACGGCCGAGGTGAGAGCGATTGAAATCGCGGCTACAACTTCACACTGTCGGCCTGCGCCGACACCAACAGCGCGACGCCGGCATCCACCCGCAGAGCAGTCATCACACGGGTCCGTTCTCCCCCTCCTGCCCGCGAAGCGGGGGAGGGGACTCCTCGCCCGTGCCGAATGCCTGCCTTCACGCGATGAAGGTCTCCCCCTCTCCCGCGCAGTTTGCGGGAGAGGGGGCCGGGGGGTGAGGGGCTCCGCGAAGCGGGCGCCGTAAAACCTCGCCGGGACGGACGCTGGCCTTCCGCGCGGAATTCGGCTTTGCGCCGCCATCCGCATCGCGCCGCCCTCCACCACCCCTTCCGGCGCCGGGCCTCGTGTGGTCTGGCGCCGTTGCGATTGGCGACAGTAATTTCGAATCCACCAACCGTTTCCCATCGCACTCCTTTCCCCGAGGGCAGACGTGCGCACCATCCGCCTGACGTCCATTCTGCTCCCCGTGGCGCTGGCCGCCGCGTGCGGGCCCGTGTCCGTGGGAGGGCCGCGTCCGCAGCCGGGACCGCCGCCGCCCGCGCAGTCCGAGATCCTGTGGGACACCTGGGGCGTGCCGCACGTCTACGGGCGCACGGTGGAGGACCTGGGCTACGGCTTCGGCTGGTCGCAGGCGCAGGCCCACGGCGACGCCATCCTCCGCCTCTACGGCCTGGCCCGCGGGCGCGGCGCGGAATACTGGGGCGACCGCTTTGCCCCGTCGGACCGGCTGGCGCGCGCCATGGGCATTCCGGACGCGGGGCGGGAGGGGTACGAGGCGCAGGAGGGCGAGTTCCGCCGCTACCTGGACGCGTTCGCCGAGGGGGTGAACGCCTACGCCCGCGCTCACCCGGACAGCATCGCCGACGCCGTGGAGGCCGTGCTCCCCGTGACGGGCGCGGACCTGATGGCCCACGGGCACCGGGTGATGTTCACCTTCCTCTCCATCACGGGCGGCAACCCGCCGGTGGTGGGCACGAGCGGGCTGCCGGCGGGCGCGGCGCCGGGCTCCAACGCGTGGGCCATCGCGCCGCGCCGGTCCGCGTCGGGGAACGCGCTGCTCCTGGCCAATCCGCACCTGCCGTGGACGGAGGACCTGATGCGCTTCACGGAGGCGCACCTGGTGGGACCCGGGATGGACGTGTCGGGCGCGACGATCATCGGGCTTCCCGTGGTGGCCATCGGCTTCAACGACCGGCTGGGGTGGTCGCACACGGTGAACACCATCGACGCGCTGGACGTGTTCACCCTGCGGCTGGCGGAGGGCGGGTACCGGATGGACGGCGCCGTGCGGCCCTTCGAGACGCGCGCCGACAGCCTTCGCATCCGCCAGGCGGACGGGACGCTGCGCACGGAGGCGCTGACGGTGCGCAGCAGCGTACACGGCCCCGTCATCGCGGGCAACGACACCACGGCGACGGCCGTGGCCGTGCAGAGCATCGACCAGCACGGCATGCTGCGGCAGTGGTGGGACATGAGCCGCGCGCGGTCGCTGGCGGAGTTCGAGAACGCCCTGCGGCGGCTGCAGGTCTCCATGTTCAACGTGGTGTACGCGGACCGCGCGGGGCACATCCTGTACATCTCCAACGGCCGGGTGCCCGTGCGCGCGCAGACGTCGTTCGCGCAGGCGCAGGGCCCCGTGCGCGGCGACACCTCGGCCACGCTGTGGCGCGGCGTGCACGGCTACGACGACCTGCCGCGCGTGCTGGACCCCGCCGGCGGCTTCGTGCAGAACTCCAACTCGCCGCCCTGGTTCGCCACGCGGCCGTCGCCCCTGGACACGGCGGACTTTCCCGCGTACCTGGCGCCACGGTGGGTAAGCTTCCGTGAGCAGCGCGCCCTGCAGATGCTGGCGTCGGACAGCAGCATCAGCTTCGACGAGATGGTCGCCATGCACCACGACAACCGCATGCTGCTGGCGGACCGCATCCTGGACGACCTCATCCCCGCCGCGCGGGCCAGCGGGCGGCCGCTGGCCATGGAGGCGGCGGACGTGCTGGAGCGCTGGGACCGCCGGGCCGAGGCAGAGAGCCGCGGGGCCATGCTCTTCATGCTGTGGGCGTACCGGATGTTCGAGGGCGTGCCGGAGACGGGGCGCGGGTTCGCGCGGCCGTGGAGCGCGGGCGACCCCATCGGCACGCCGGACGGGCTGGCGAACCCCGCGGCGGCCGTGACGGCGCTGGAGGCCGTGGCGGAGCTCATGCGCACGCGGATGGGCGGGCTGGACACGCCGTGGGGGCAGATCAACCGCATCGGCGAGTTCCCCGGCAACGGCGCGCCGGGCGACCCGCTGGGGGTGTTCCACGTGGTCGCCTACGCGCAGCAGGGGCAGGCGTTCCAGGCGGTGTTCGGGGACACGTACGTGGCCGCGGTGGAGTTCACGCCCGAGGGTCCGCGCGCGCAGGCGGTGCTCAGCTACGGCAACGCCAGCCAGCCGGGCTCCCCCCACAACCGCGACCAGCTGCGGCTCATCGCGGAAAAGCGCATGCGCGAGTCCTGGCGCGCCCGCGCGGACGTCGAGGCCCACCTGGAGTCGCGCATGCCCATCCAGCGCGCGACGCCGTAACCTCGCGCCGGCAGGATCGCGGGCGGTCGGTCGATCCACCCTCTCCGGCAGTCGCTGGGGAGGGTGGATGCGTTTCGGGCGCGGAGGCCGGTGTGCCGCGGTGCCGGGGTGGGGAGGAGGCGGCGAGAAGGGAAGCGAATGAATTCGCGGCTACAACTTCACACTGTCGGCCTTCGCCGACACCACGGATGGGATAATCAAGGCGTCAATTTCCTGAGGGAGGCGCGCCGGGTCCGTCCCGTGCCGGGTGCCTTGGCGGGGACCGAAGGATCTACCGTCTCGTGCACGACCTCTGCCCCGGGATGGATTCTCCGCCGCGCATTCAGGCGGCGTCGATCCATCCCCCAAGACGTTTGGATGCAAAGGATTACGGTGAGTGCGGCGGGTGAGATGAAGAGCGGTGGGATGGGCGGGAGGTGGCCTGTTTTTCGCGAAACGGATGCCGCTCGCGATCACCTGATCGACGGTACGGCACCCATGGCAGGACGGTGCTCCATGACCCTGCGAACCACCCGGACGTTCACCGCGGCGCTGCTGGCGCTCGCCACCTTCACGGCCTGCGACCGGCAGCCGCTGGCTTCCGCCGATCCCGCCGCGCAGCCCGCCGCCGAGCCGGTGCTCAGCGGGCTGCCGACGAATCCGCCGGGGCGCGAGGACGCCGGGTTCGTGTCCTTTACGTACTCGGGGGATGAGAACGGGCGGTACTTCGCGTTCGGGGAGCCGGACTCCATCGTGGGCACCACGCCCATGGGGGCGGACTTCGCGGCGGGGACGCACTACTACGTGGGCACGGAGCCGCGGCAGGCGTTCGGGACGTCGATCACGAGCACGGCGCGGGCGCGGGCGGGGCTCAGCGACCTGATCCACATCCAGTTCAACGGCCCGCTGCAGCCGCGCACGTACAGCATCAGCACCTGCGGGCGCGGGGGCGGCCCGTTCTGCCCGCTCATCAACCTCGTGTTCGACGTGGACAACTCGGTGGATGGTGGCGGCACGCAGGCGCGGTACTACTCGTTCAGCAGCGGCACCATCACCATCGAATCGGTGGCGGACGGGCGGGTGCGCGGCACGTTCACCGGCACGGCAGTGAGCACCGACTGGAGCACGGGCGAGACGAGCACGATCGTCATCACCGACGGCCGCTTCGACGTCCCCGTGACCGAGCGAGACTTGGCGGCGGGCTGAGCAACGGCCAGCTGAGCGGCTGAAGCCGCCGCAACAACCGCGGAAAGCCCCACGATACTGCTGTGGGGCTTCACCTGCGGAACTCCACCCCGGTGCACATCCTCCGCGGGTGGACGAGCCGTCGGCGAAGGCCGACATCACGTTTTCGGTGCCGCGATTTCAATCGCCGGGGACGGGGCTCTGCCGCGCGGCAGGAGATCCGCCCCCGCACCCCCCGCCGTTGCTGGCTGTCCCCTGTAACCTGTCCCCTGTAACCCGCAGTTCCCCAGCCCGCCCCGCGCCCCACCCCCGCCCGTCCGCAAATCCGCTTGACCGCCCTTATACCTTGGAATAGGTTCCGCGCTTTCGCACATGCGACCGGGACGACCTTCACGCGTCCCGATCTGGGGAGATAGACGGATGTCCGAGCCGCTTCCGCCACAGTACAATCCGCAGGAAAACGAAGACCCGCTCTACCGCTGGTGGGAAGAGCAGGGGTACTTCCGCGCGGACCCGCACAGCACGCGGGAGCCGTACGTCATCGTCATTCCGCCGCCCAACGTGACGGCCGTGCTGCACATGGGGCACGGGCTCAACAACACCGTCCAGGACGCGTTCGTCCGCTACCGCCGCATGACGGGCCGCGAGGCGCTGTGGATGCCGGGAATGGACCACGCCGGCATCGCCACGCAGAACGTGGTGGAGCGCATCCTGGCCAAGGAAGGCCACACGCGCTACGACCTGGGCCGCGAGGCGTTCGTCAAGCGGGTGTGGGACTTCGTGGACGAGACGGGCGGCAAGATCCTCACGCAGCTGCGCGCCATCGGCTGCTCGCTGGACTGGAGCCGCACGCGCTTTACGCTGGACCCGGAGCTGTCCGCGGCCGTGCGCGAGGTGTTCGTGCACCTGCACGAAAAGGGGCTCGTCTACCGCGGCAACCGCATCATCAACTGGTGCCCGCGCTGCCTGACGGCGCTCAGCGACGAGGAGGCGGAGGCCAAGGAGTCGCCCGGCCGGCTGTGGCACCTGCGCTATCCCCTGGCCGAGGGGGTGGACGCGCCGGGGCTGCCGCGCCTGCCGGACGGGCGCCCGTACCTGGTGGTGGCGACCACGCGCCCGGAGACCATGCTGGGCGACACGGGCGTGGCCGTGCATCCGGGTGACGAGCGCTACGCGGCGCTGGTGGGCAGGGAGATCGACCTGCCGCTGGCGAGCCGCCGCATTCCCATCGTGGCGGACGACTACGTGGACCCGGAGTTCGGCTCGGGCGCCGTGAAGATGACGCCGGCGCACGATCCCAACGACTTCGACGTGGCGCAGCGCACGGGCCTCGCCTCGCTGAACGTGATGACGCCGGACGCCGTGATGAACGACGAGGCGCCGGAAGCGTTCCGCGGGATGGACCGCTTCGAGGCTCGCCGCGCCGTGGTGGCCGCGTTCGAGCAGCTGGGGCTGCTGGAAAAGGCGGAGGAGCACACGCACGCCGTGCCCCACTGCTACCGCTGCGACACGGTGGTGGAGCCGCGGCTGAGCGAGCAGTGGTTCGTGCGGATGAAGCCGCTGGCCGAGCCGGCCCTGCAGGCGTGGCGCGACGGCGACCTGCGCTTTCAGCCGGAGCGCTTCGGCAAGATCTACGAGCACTGGATGGAGAACATCCGGGACTGGTGCATCAGCCGGCAGCTCTGGTGGGGGCACCGCATCCCCGTGTGGTACTGCCGGTCCGAGGGATGCGCGGAGACCATCGTGGCCCGCGAGGATCCCACCAGCTGCCCCAAGTGCGGGGGCGCGAGCCTGGAGCAGGACCCGGACGTGCTGGACACCTGGTTCAGCTCGTGGCTGTGGCCCTTCAGCACCATGGGATGGCCGCAGGAGACGGACGACCTGCGCGCCTTCTACCCCGGCCACACGCTGGTGACGGCGCCGGAGATCCTGTTCTTCTGGGTGGCGCGGATGGTGATGGCGGGCATCGAGTTCCGCGGCGAGATCCCGTTCACGGACGTGTACTTCACGGGCACCGTGCGCGACCACCTGGGGCGCAAGATGAGCAAGTCCCTGGGCAACGGCATCGACCCGCTGGTGGTCAAGGAGCGGTACGGGGCGGACGCGCTGCGCTACACGGTGATCAGCGGCAGCGGCGCGGCCACGGACCAGTACCTGAACTACGAGAACCTGGAGGAGACGTTCGGCCCCGGGCGCAACTTCGCCAACAAGCTGTGGAACGCCGGCCGCTTCGCCCTGATGAACCTGGGCGACGATCCGCGCATTTCCGTGGACGAGGTGCGCGATTCGCTGGAGCCCATGGACCGGTGGATCCTCTCGCGGGCGGCGTACGCCATCCGCGAGGTGACGGACGCCCTGGAGCGGTTCCGCCTGCAGGACGCGGCCCTGCGCGGGTACGAGTTCTTCTGGGGCGAGCTGGCGGACTGGTACCTGGAGCTGGTGAAGCCCCGCCTGCGCGGCGACATGGGCGAACAGAGCCGCCGGGCCGCGCAGGCCACCCTGGCCGAGGCGCTGGACACGGCGCTGCGCCTGCTGCACCCGGTGATGCCGTTCATCACCGAGACGGTGTGGCAAAAGCTGCCCCGCGCGGCGGACGCGGGCGAGGCGCTCATCGTGGCGCGCTGGCCCGAGCCCCGCGCGCAGTGGACGGACGAGGCGGCGGAGCGGGGGATCGAGGAGCTGCAGGCGGTGATCGGCGCCGTGCGGGGCATCCGCTCGGAGTACGGCATTCAGCCCGCGGCCCGCGTCCCCGTCCGCATCGCCGGCAGCGACGAGGCCGTGGCCATGATGGAGGCCAGCCGCCGCGCCCTCCGCGACCTGGCGCGCGTGGAGGAGCTGACCTTCGGCGGCGCCAACGGGGAGATCGGGGCCAGCGCCGTGCTGCGCTCGGGGACGGAGGTGTTCATCCCCCTGGCCGGCGTCATCGACCTGGACCGCGAGCGGGCCCGGCTGCGCGAGGAGATCGGGCGCATCGACGGGCAGATCGCGGGCGGCGAAAAGAAGCTGTCCAACGAGTCGTTCGTGGCGCGGGCGCCGGAGAACGTGGTGGCGTACGAGCGCGACAAGCTGGCCTCGTTCCGCGAGCAGCGCGGCAAGCTGGCGGACAAGCTGGCGGCGCTGGAGGGCGCGGCTTGAGGCGCGTGCTCCGCTGGATGGGCACGGGGGCCGCCATGCTGATGGCGGCCGCCTGCGCGCACATCGAGGCGCCCACGGGCGGACCGGTGGATTCCATCGCGCCCGTCCTGGTCACCACGCGCCCGGACACCAACGCGGTGATCCCCGGGTGGACGGGGCCGGCCATCTTCGTCTATGACGACGGGCTGTCGGAGGACGGCGTGGACGAGGCCGTGACGCTGAGCCCGCGCCGCGGCCCCGTGGCCGTGGACAAGGAAGGGGACGAGATCCGCGTGCAGCCCCGGCGCGGGTGGCAGGCGGGGACCATCTACCAGGTGGAGGTGGCGCCGGGGCTCAAGGACCGCTACGGCAACATCATCCGCACGCGCAGCCGGCTCGTGTTCAGCACGGGGCCGGCCATCCCCGACACGCGGGCCGCGGGCGTGGTGCGCGACCGCATCACGGGCACGCCGTCCGTGCAGGCCCGGGTGGACGCCCTGCGGTTGGGGGATTCGCTGCTGTACAGCACCGTCTCCGACAGCGCGGGGCGCTACACGTTCAGCCAGGTGCCGGAGGGCGAGTACCGGCTGATCGCCTACCGCGACGCCAACCGCAACTTCCGGGTGGACGGGTTCGAGCAGCGCGACACGGCGGCGCTCACGCTGGTGGCGGGGCAGGGGCCCACGGCGGACTTCGCCCTGCTCCCCAACGATACGACCGCGCCCGTGGCGGGTTCCGCGAGGATGACGAACGGGTGGATCGAGATCCGCTTCGACGACTACCTGGACCCGGACCAGACCGTGGCGCCGGAGCAGGTGTCCGTCGTGGGGCCGGACGGGGCCGCCGTGGCCATCGCGGAGGTACGCATCGGCCCGCCGCCCGCCGCGCGCGACACGGGCGCGGCGGCGGATTCCGCGCGTCCCGCCGCCGGGGAGCGTCCGGGGCAGCCCGCGGCCGGCCAGCCCGCCGGGCGCGACACGGCGGCCGCGGACACCGCCGCGCGCGGGCCGCTGCCCAACCAGGCGCTGTTCGCGCGGCCGGCGACGGAGCTGATCCCGGACACCATCTACACGGTCCGCGTGCGCGACGTGCGGAACGTGAACGGGCTGGTGGGCGGCGGCGAGGCGCCCCTGCGCACGCCGGAGCCCGCGCCGCCCCCGCGCCCCGCCGCGGCCCCGGCGGACACGGCCGCGGCGGATTCCGTGGACGCGGCGGATGCGGATCCGCCGGTGCCCGCGAATCCTCCCGCGCCCGCCGCCACGCCGCCGGCGGACCGCCGCGCCATGCGTGCGCGCCCGCCCGTCTCCCCGCCCGCGCCGGCCCGGCGGGTGGATGCGCGGGCGGGGCTCGCGGCGCGCGGGCGGGAGTAGGCGCGGGCGAGTCCCGTCAGCGTAGCGGAGCACGAGCCAGGGCGGAGTAGATTCCTCGGTCGCGCGCGGAGAAGAGTGCACGGGCGAGTGCCGTCGTGCGCTCCCTCGGAATGACAGTTTTGCGCGCGGCGAAGGGTGCACTCACGCGCTCCCTCGGAATGACAGGGTCGCGCGCGGATCGGGTTTTCTCCCTCCCCCGCGCAGTTTGCGGGGGAGGGTCGGGGAGGGGGCGGGTTGCTGCCGGCGACATCATCGCCTGAGCCCCCGCACGCCCGGATCGTGCAGGAAAGCCCAGGCCGTACATAAGGCTGGTGCAGTACCGCCATCAACATACATCACGGGAAGCCATGTCCGAGAACTCGCCGCTCGCCGGTCTGCTGGCGGGGAAGAAGGGTCTGATCGTCGGGGTCGCGAACCAGAACTCCATCGCCTGGGGCTGCGCCGAGGTGCTGCGCGCGTCGGGGATGGACCTCGCCTTTACGTATCAGGGCGAGATCATGCGCGACCGCGTGGCCCGCACCGTCGCCAACCTGGGCGAAGAGGTGCCGCTGTTCGACCTGGACGTGCGCGACGACGCGCAGATCGCGTCCGTGTTCGACGCGCTGCGCGAGAAGTGGGGGCGGCTGGACTTCGTGCTGCACTCGGTGGCGTTCGCGCCCAAGACGGCCATGGCCAACGCGTTCATCGAGACGCAGCGCGAGGACTTCCTCACGGCGCACGACATCAGCGCGTACTCGCTGGTGGCGCTTTCCCGTGCCGCCGCGCCGCTGATGACGGAGGGCGGCAGCATCGTCTGCATGACGTACTACGGCTCCCAGAAGGCCGTGCCGGGCTACAACGTGATGGGCGTGGCCAAGGCGTCGCTGGAGGCGTCGGTGCGCTACCTGGCCGTGGACCTGGGGCCCAGGAACATCCGCGTGAACACCATCTCCGCCGGGGCCATCAACACGCTGGCGGCGCGCGGCGTGGCGCACTTCCGCGACCTGATGAAGATCACCGCCGAGCGCTCGCCCCTGAAGCGCACCGTGGAGACGGAGGAGGTGGGCCGCGCGTGCCTGTTCCTGGCCTCCGACCTCTCCAGCGGGATGACCGGCGAGACGATGTACGTGGACGCGGGCTTCAACATCACCGCCGGCTGATCCACGTCTCCACTGGCTGATCCACATCCTCCGCCGCACGGTTTAGGCGGATGGACTGATGGTGGGTGGATGACGGCGGATGAGTGACGGTGGATGGATGAGGGCAGATGCACGAGGGGCGCGGATCGAGGATGATCCGCGCCCCTCGTCGTTTGCGGGTGATCGACCGTCGGCGGATGATGATCAGGTGCGGCACGAAGTCCGGGCCGAGCGAATGAATTCGCCGCAACGACGACACGAAGTCCGCCTGCGCGGACTGTCCGTCAGGGGCGAGTGCCGGCGCCGGGGCGGGGTACGAGCACGGGCGGGGTAGATTCCTCGGTCGGCGCGCGGGGTATGTGCTCGGGACGGGTTCGCGCGTGCGCCTCCCTCGGAATGACAGTGTGGGGCGCGGGGGGAGGAGGCGCGGGGGAGGATCTGTGCGGAGCCGATGCCGTTCTCCCCTCTCCGCACGCAGTTTGTGCGGGGAGGGGCCGGGGGAGGGGCGGCCCGCTGCCGGCGCGATCCATCCGCCGTGCCGGAGCCGTTTCACCTCCCCCAGGGGTTTTGGGGGAGGTCGCGAGGAACGAGCGGGTGGGGGCGTCCGGCGGGATCCCGGCAATCCCGGAACACCTCATCCATCCCATCTCCCCTCCCCTCCCCTCCCCTCCCCTCACCCCGCCGGCGCCGCCACCCCGTCCAGCACGCGGCGCACCGTCCTGCCGAACTCGTTCACATCGAACGGCTTGGCGATGAACGCGGTGCCGTCCTCGCCCGGCTCGCGGAGGGCCTGCTCGTCCTGCGAGTAGCCGGACATCAGGATGACGGGCAGCCCGGGCTGCACCTCGTGGATGCGCCGCGCCATCTCGCGCCCGCCCATCAGCGGCATCACCGTGTCCGTGACCACCAGCGCCACGCCGGGGTGCTCCCCCCACGCGCGAAGCCCCTCCTCCCCGTCGCCCGCCTCCACCACCGTGTAGCCCTGGCGCTGCAGGATGCGGCGGATGAGCAGGCGCACGGAAGCCTCGTCCTCCACCAGCAGCACCGTCTCGGAGCCGCGCGCCGGGGGGCCGGGCGCCGGGCCGGGGCGCTCGGGCTCTGCGTCGGCCACGCGGGGGAGAAAGACCTGGAAGGTGGTGCCCTCGTCCGGCTCGCTGTGCACCAGCACGTGCCCGCCGCTCTGCTGCACGATGCCGTAGACCGTCGCCAGTCCCAGCCCCGTCCCGCGCCCCAGCGGCTTGGTGGTGAAGAACGGCTCAAAGGCGCGCTCGCGGGTCTGGGCATCCATCCCCGTGCCGTTGTCGCTCACGGCCAGCATCACGTGGTGCCCCGGGGGAACGCCGGGCCAGCCGGGGGAGCCGCCCTCTTCCACGTGCACCCCCTGCGTCTGCACCAGCAGCCGGCCCCCGTCGGGCATGGCGTCGCGCGCGTTCAGCGCCAGGTTGGTGAGCACCTGCTCGATCTGCACCGGGTCCACCCGCACGGAGCCGGCGTCCGGCGACAGCACCGTCACCAGATCCACGTCCTCGCCGATGACCCGGCGCAGCATGCGGTCCGTCTCGGCCACGGCCGCGTTCACGTCCACCACGCGGGGCTGCACCACCTGCTGCCGGCTGAACGCCAGCAGCTGCCGGGTGAGCGCCGCGGCCTGCTCGCTGGCCCGGCGGATCTCCAGCAGGTCCGGCCGCATGGAATCGGCCTCCGCCAGGTCCGCCAGCAGCACGTCGGCCGTGCCGCGGATGGCCGTGAGCAGGTTGTTGAAGTCGTGTGCCACGCCCCCCGCCAGCCGCCCCACCACCTCCATCTTCTGCGCCTGCCGGTACTGCTCCTCCAGGCGCTTGCGCTCCGTAATGTCGCGGGCGATGAGCGACGCGAACCCCACCCGGCCGGCGGCGTCGCGGATGGGGGAGAGGGAAAGCGACACGGAAATGCGGCGGCCGTCGCGGCACAGCTGCACCGTCTCCGACCCCTCCACCCGCTCCCCCTCCAGCACGCGGGCGAGCGACGCCCGCAGCTCTCCCGCGCCCTCGGGGGGGACCAGGCGAAAGACGGGCTCGCCCGCCATCTCCGCCGCGGCGTAGCCGTAGATGCGCTCGGCCGCGGAATTCCACGTCTCCACCGTGCCGTCCGCGGCCACGGCGTAGATGGCGTCGCTGGACGATTCCACGATGGCGGCCAAGCGGGCCGCGGCCTCGCCCGCCTTGTGGCGCTGCGCCGCGCGCCGCAGGGCGCGCCCCAGCCCCGGCGCGTCCATCTCGGCCTTGACCAGGTAGTCCGCGGCGCCGGAGCGCATGGCCTGGTGGTCCAGGTCGCGGTCGCCCAGCCCCGTGAGCACCACCACGGGGGTGGTGCAGTGAAGGCGGCGCGCCTCGTGGATGAACTCCAGCCCCGTGCGCTCGCCCAGCCGGTAGTCCACCAGCAGCACGTCGTACGCCTCGCGGGCGATGGCCGCCAGCGCCCCCTGGAACGTGGGCTGCCAGTCCAGCTCCACCCGGTCGTCCGGGATGGCCTCCACGAGCATGCGGGTGAGCACGTGGTCGTCGGGATCGTCCTCCACCAGGAGGACGCGGAGGGCGGTGGTCATGCGCGGGGCGGGGCGGGGGGCAGGGAAACGGTGCGCAGCCAGTACAGGTCCAGGCGCTGCATCACCGCCACCAGCTCGTCAAACGTCACGGGCTTGGTGACGAACGAGTTGGCGCCCAGGTCGTAGCTGCGGAACACCTCCTCGTCCGAGCGCGAGGTGGTGAGCACCACCACGGGGATCTGGCGCAGCGCCGGGTCCGACTTGAGCGCCTGGAGCGCCTCGCGCCCGTCCATGCGGGGCATGTTCAGGTCCAGCAGCACCAGGTGCGGGCGGGGCGAGGTGGCCGGGTCGGCGTAGGCGCCGCGGCGGTGCAGGTAGTCCAGCAGCTCCTCGCCGTCGTCCACGGTGCGCAGCACGCCGTGCATCCCCTGCCGCTCCAGGGCCATGCGCGCCAGCAGGCGGTCGTCCGGGTCGTCGTCCGCCATCAGGATGGTCAGGGGCCGCGCCGCGGGATCCGTCATGAAGGTGTGTCGTCGGTGTGATCGGGAAGGGCCACCTCGAAGGTGCTGCCCTGGCCGGGGGTGCTGCGCGCCGTGATGCTGCCGTGGTGGTGCTCGGCGATCTTTCGGCAGATGGCCAGCCCCATCCCCGTTCCCTCGTAGTCGCCGCGGCCGTGCAGGCGCTGGAACGGGTTGAAGATGCGGTCCAGGTAGCGCTCGTCGAAGCCGATGCCGTTGTCCTGCACCCGCAGCCGCCACCCGCGGGCGGCCGCGCCCTCCGCCCCGTCGCGCTCCACCCACACCCGCACCCGCGGGGGCACGCCGGGGCGGTGGAACTTGAGGGCGTTGGCCAGCAGGTTCTGCAGGAGCTGGCGCATCTGCGTGGGGTCGGCGCGCACGACGGGGAGCGGGGCCACGTCCACGCACCCGCCCGTGTCCGCCACGCGCCCCTCCAGGTCCGACAGCACCTCCCGCGCGACCTGCCCCAGGTCCACCCGCGCGGGCGCGTGGCCCCGGCGCGACACGCGGGAGAACGCCAGCAGGTCCTCGATGAGCGTCTGCATGCGCGAGGCGGAGGCGCGCATGCGGCCCACGTAGTCGCGCCCGCTCCCGTCCAGCCCCCCGTTCGCGCTCGTCAGCAGCAGGTCGCCGAACGCCTGGATCTTTCGCAGGGGCTCCTGCAGGTCGTGCGAGGCCACGTAGGCGAACTGCTCCAGCTCGCGGTTGGACCGCTCCAGCTCCGTGGCCTTGGCCGCCAGCTCGCGCTCGGCGCGGGCGCGCACCCGCGCCTCCTCTTCCAGCCGCGCGCTGGTGGCCGCGGCCTCGTGCTCGCGCCGGCGGGCCACGTGGAACTGCGCCAGCGCCCACGCCAGCAGCGCGGTCATCCCCGCGCCCAGGAGGAGCGCCAGCAGGGGGGCGCGGGAGCGCATGCCGGCCAGGGTGGCCGCGTCCGGCCACGCCCGCACCCGCCAGGTGACGCCGTACAGCTCCACCTGCGTCTCGTGCGACCAGGGGCCCGGGTCCGCGGCGGACCCGTACAGCCTGCGGCCGCCCTGCCACACGGACACGCGGTATCCCGCCGTGGAGCGGGGCGCGAGCACCGTGTCGATGAGCGCTTCCGCGCGGAACAGGCCGATGACGGCCCCGTCGTCGCCCCCCGGCGTGCGGGCGGCGACGGCGGCCAGGAACCCCGTGCCCCCCGTCACCAGGTCCACGGCGGCCGACAGGCGGGGCTCCCCCGTGGCCAGCGCCCCCTCCAGTGTGGCGCGGCGCGCGGGGTCGCGGCGCAGGTCCAGCCCCAGCACGGGCTCGTTTCCCCGCAGGGGCACCACCCACCGCACCCGGCCGGCGGAGTCGGCCCACTCGATGGCGCGGTAGCCGGGAAAGTGCGCCAGGTTCATCCCCGCCTGGTACTCCCACTGGTCGCGCGGGGGGCGGCCGCCCACCGTCCAGCGGCCGGCCAGGCGCACCAGCGCGAGCACGCGGGCCTCCACCTGGGCCTCCAGGTCGCCGGCCATGGTGCTGGTGGTCTGCTCCACGGCCGCCCGGATGTAGCGGTGCTCCTGGTCCGCCAGGGCGTTCCACAGCCCCAGCGTCACCACCGTCCCCGCCAGGGCGGCCAGCCACGGGAGCTCGGCCGTGATGCGGCGCCCGCCCTCCGCCTGACGCACCAGGGCCAGGGCGGCCAGGCCGCCCCCCAGGAGCACGAAGCCCAGGGCCGTGTGCACCGCCATCTGCGTGAGATGGCCCCAGGCGTACGCGGCCGTGGTGCCTCCCGCGTACCCCAGCAGGGCGATGAGCGCGATCCCCGCGCACAGCGCGCCCAGGGCCGCGGGCACGCGGTCGGGCCAGCGGCCGCGGGGGCGGGCGGCCAGCGCGGCGATCCCCACCCCCGCGAGGACGAACGCCGTGGCCGTGTTGGGGGCCATGCGTCCCGGTGCGGAGGTCTTGACGACCGCGTACTGCGCCATGTCACGATGCACGCCGGCGGCCCATTGCAGGCGGTCGATTCCCAGGTCGAGCCCCGTGGCGTACTCGGCGAGCGTCCACGCGCCCATGAGCGCCACCGCCGCCCCGCACGCCGCCGCCGGACCCCGCCGGCCCCGGGCGGCCGCGAACGCGCCCGTGCCCCCCGCCACCAGCGCCAGCGCCGTGTTGAACTGCATGGCGACGGCGCCGGGAAACAGCCGCAGGATCCCGGGCAGCTGCGCGTACCATCCCACCAGCACTAGGGCGCCGATCATCGCCGCCCCCGCGCAGCACGCCGCCGCGGCTCGACGGAGCCGGGGCAGGGCTGGGGAATTCGGAACGGAAACCGGCTGCATTGGATAGGGTTTGTAGAGGCTACGAGGGTGGGACTCTTTGCGCCGGAGACGGGAGGTGCCGGAGGGGTGGGGCAGGAAGGGTGTATCAGAGGCGTTCCAGACGGGTCAATCTAACATGGATTCAATTCCGCGCAATCTCCGCGGCGGAGGGGTTCGTCTCTCTCCCGGGCGCCCCCACTCCCGGCGCGATCCATCCACCGGGACACCAAAACCGGAAAACGATGTCGCACGCAGAGGGAACGGAGGAAACGGAGACGCTTCTCCCCGGGGTACTCCGTTCCCTCCGTTTCCTCCGCGTGATACCAGATCCTGAAAAAGAATAGGCGTACAGAGGAACAGAGTTAGACAGAGGAAGATGAATAACGAAGCGGGTTCTGCTCCTCTGTCTGACTCTGTCCCTCTGTATTCCCAAGTGTTGTTTTCTCGGATTCGGTAGTGCGCCGTGCAAAGGCGGTGCGTTCTAGCAGGTGAAAGTCCTGCCGGAGGAGTTGGCGGTACACCTCCGTAGCTACGGGCGCATGGCAGAGGACCGCCATGAAGCCGCCCGGAC
>JAESFL010000491.1_pt1 | contig 26669 bp, 22 predicted proteins | sample 9269401 | NCBI WGS metagenome assembly JAESFL01 (sample SAMN14506025, study PRJNA617098) | algae metagenome | isolation source: Gloeocapsa sp. UFS-A4-WI-NPMV-4B04 and co-occurring heterotrophs from desert... | place: USA: Utah | collected 2006-10-01 | reverse complement strand
GCCGCAACACACTCGCCAGTTTCCGTCGTTCGGCACGCGTCAATTTTTCCCTGTTCATGATCACTCGCCCATGGCATCGATATCATGAACTGATCTTATGTCAAAAATATTATGATTGCCTGCTTAGGAAAGGTCGGGGACATAGTTGAAAAGAGAGAAGCTGAAAAACGTAAAAAACAAGAGGCAGAACACAAGTATTTGAAACCAGAAATAAAAGCCGCGTCGTCAAAAAATACACAGGAAAGAAAGCCCTCCTTGCCGATTGCGACAAGGCCTAAGGTGCCACCATTCTATTTTGCGTGGAAAACTTATGTGTTCGATGTGAGAGGCGCAGTAGATTCGACTTGCATGCTAACGCTGCATAAATCTTTGGATAATTGCGGCCCAGCGGTTGCAGATATGTCGCTTATGACGCTGAAATCAGATGGAGTGCAGACTTTTTTAACCTGTAAAGATGGCACCAAATGCGCTATTTGGTCATTTTGCCCCGATAGGTTTAACAGGACAATTCGATCTGATGCCGAAACAGATCGCATTACAATTGGCGCTCAAGAGCATCCAACCTTCGAAGAAGAACGAGAGATTCGTCGAGTTTTAGAACTTTGCGCAGGAAAATTCCCTTCCACAGAATGGGTTGAACGTCTCGCGCGTATAAAGCCAAAATAGATCGTCCAAATTTTGAAAGATGGTCGCATGCTCTGGCCACGAGTGTGGCAACGAAAATTGAGCAATTCGACTTCATATTTGGGCTTCAAAGACGCTGCAATCTAGCTTAACAAACGCATTGATACGAACAAGACATGAGTGATTACACAAATTCGGCTAAACGGACGCTTTATTGGGTCCAGGAGATGAGCTACAAAAACCCGCAAGATTCTGTTGCCGCAAATTGGGCCAATACTTTTGGACTGCCTTGGAACAAGGAAAATCCAGATGTCCATCACGTACAGCTTAAGTTGAATGCCTTACGTGAAGAGGTCGATTTACTTGAAATTCAAATGAAAGCGACGAATTACTCGGTGGATTTATTTTCACCATACTTGGGTAACGTCCGACGGGTAGTCTCTGCGTCGAATTTAGATATGCCATGGCAGCAAATTAGATCGCTTTTGGGACCTGATACCTTACTGTCTCTTAAATGGTGCGCTGAATCGCTGGCACGTGAACCAGAGATAGTAAAAGAGGATCTTGAAAACGTTTTGCAGAAAATTGTTGAACTTCGAGCGGAAGTAGAGTTGTTGGGGCTTTCAGTCGTGGTCAGAGACTTTATACTTCGTCAATTAACGATAATCGAAAAAGCGATCCAAGACTATCCAATCAAAGGTGGCGCTGCGATACGTCGCGGACTTCACGACGTATTCACGACTTATACGTCCGCAGAAGGTGAGCCAAAAACCGAAGAAGAAAAATCAGAGGTTTCCAAGTTGAATCAAGTTGTAGCATTCTTTGGAAAAGTGGCCGATGGTGTAATTAAGACTGATAAGGTTTCAAAGGCAGCTATCAGCATTGCTAATTCGGGCCACACTGCGATAAGCAGTGCCTCGCAATTCCTGGCAAATTTCCCGCAAATTCCACTATGAACTGCTGGACCGATCAAGAGGTGAATTGAGGTCGGCGCAGCGATCTACCCATAAAATATGTGGCGATATGAAAAATACCGGCTTTCAGGCTATAAACGAATTGGAATTGTGCTGAGTCTGATTTGGACAGTGATAGCGCTCATTTTGGCGGCTTCTGGCGAGTTTAATATCCCTGTCCGACCTGAGAATACTTGGGGAAGTTTTAAGCTGGTAGCCGAAATTCAACCAGATGGGCACATCGTCAATGTGCCTCAACTCGGCAAGGTTGTTTTCCCAAGGGGTATGGTCGAGTCGGAAATTGATTCTGCTATCAAAAATGGGAAGCGGCCGCGTTATGTGCTTACCTCGGACGAATATGACGAACCAGCAAAATCCCATGGAGCCGTCGACGGCCCATGGAATCGTTACTCCAAAACTGCTTCCTCTGAAAAAACTGATGTGCTGCAACCGAAGGAGGGCACTCAAGCTATTTTGTATGAGTACATCCAGCCTGATAATGTCAGCCGCTTTGTATTGAGCAGTGCGGTATCGCTTTTGGCTGTTTGGCTTAGTGGGATCACACTCTATTGGCTTTCCCATTTCACAATCGCTTGGGTTATTGCTGGGTTTCGCAATCCAAATGCGTAACCCAGCGTTTTAACCAGGCCAAGACCATCTAGCCAACGGCCTTCATGGGTACGACTTCAGCTATCTGCAAAGAGTGCTTGCAGTGCTTCGCCCAATGCTCCATGAGATCTCTACGTTGCTCCAATAAGTCGCTTCGCAGGTAAGCCAATTCCGTTTCGTCACCAATAGCGTGCGATAACGAAGCTTCAACGGCTTGAGTGGGGAAAGGGGTGCACTCCGCTGCCCAATCTCGAAATGATGACCTAAAGCCGTGTACCGTCGAGTCTGGGTAGGAGCGTTGGAGGTGGACTAGCATCGCCATGTTCGAGAGGTGCGTATTGACACGGCGTCCAGGAAAAACATAATCAGAAGTCCGGACTTTCGCCATTTCGTCAATTATGGAGCGTGCGCTTTGAGACAGCGGTACACGATGGATCAACTTTCTCTTCATCCGTTCTGCCGGCACTGTCCATACATTTCGACGCAGATCGAACTCGCTCCATCGAGCTGCGATCGTTTCAATCGTCCTTGAGGCCGTAAGAATTGTAAATTCAAGGCAGCGCGCAGAGGTACCAGGCGTTTGAGCAAGTTCATCCATATACGGAGGAATCGCAATATAAGGCATAGCACCATGATGCTTCCGGGGACCTAGGCTCTTCCCCGATGGGAGCATGATTTGCAAATGATCTTTCCATCGAGCTGGGTTTTCTCCACTGCGGAACTCATGAACCTTCGCCCAGCTTAAAATTCGCTCCAGGCGTCCGCGAAGCCGGGTGGCGGTCTCGGTTTTTGTGTACCAGATTGGCTCAAGTATATTAAGAATATGCGTTTGATCGATCTGATCGACTGGAATTGCGCCGATGACGGGCTTGGCGTATGTTTCGATGGTGTTGCGCCATTGGCTGGCATGTTTCATATTGCGCCAGCTAGGTTCCCTTGACTCGATATATTGGGCTGCAGCCTCATTAAAGGTGGGTATTTTTTTTGGTCGCGTGCAGCGATCCGAACCTTTTTACGTTCGTTAATTGGGTCCGCACCAGACTTCGCTTTTGCTAATTCCACGTCCCGTTTTGCACGAGCATCCGAAAGAGACAAAGTCGACACACTGCCCAGCCCCATCTCTCGGCGCTTCCCATCGACTTGGTAGCGCAATATCCAGCTCTTGGAAACGCTAGTGCCGCTATTGGCACTAACGCTTAAATATAAACCGCCGCCGTCTGCGTGGTACCCAGGCTTTCTGAGTGTCGCGACTGTTCTAGCGTTCAACCAATCTTTACCTGTGCGTTTTGCCATGATCCTCGTCTCCAAGTTTTCCCAATGTCCTTCCCGCCATCCTTCCCACCATTATGCATCGGATTTGGTTGGTTTTGAAGCGACGATGCTGGACTACTGCTAGGGTAACTCATTGATTTTCATTGGGTCGTGAGGACTTAATCGGACGTTATTGGATTGCAGTATGGCGGACACACCTTCCGCCACTCCACTGCCATATTTATGGCTTCAACGCTTCAAGTGACGATTCCGCGGTTCTGTCAGTGCTCGCTTTTGTGTGTGTCTGCACCATGCGATGTCGCCGAGTAGTGCTCCAGTCGTATACAGAAGCGCACGGATTCTCCGGACCGCGAGAAATTTGATGAAGCAAATGGCCTGACAGCAGGTGCATTTGCGCTCGATCCTGCCGGATTTAAGTTTGGCCTAAGATTCAAGGATTAACATTACCCATGAGTAACCACATATCTGTGTTACTCACAGCGTATTTTTCCTTCACAGAGCTTGTCCTGCAGCATCCCCATGCTGTGGGATTTTTTTTGGGCGTCATATTGCACTGTAATTTTGTGGCATATCAAAATCGACCGATGCCACTTCGATAATATCTCTGCATTCAAGCTTTTCCGAGTGAGCGCAGCTCAAAAGAAATAGCTGTTTGTACCGGGGCTGGCGGTATATAAATATTCCAGCACCAGATTCCAGGCCCAGCCGTTGCGCTGGGCTTTTTGTTTGGTGCGGCGATCTGATTCGTGCATCGATTTTTACCAAAAACGCCCGGATCAATGGACGGTATTCAAATTCTTCCCGCCCGAACACACCAGAGCATCGCGACCGCCGTGCAGGCGATATAAAGTTGCGTCAGCCACTCGTCATCTAATGCTGCCAACAAAATTTCCATGTCGTCTCCTGTTGGAAAACCACAGGATGATTCATTGTGGAAATTGAGTTTTGACGGTTCTCAAATTTTCCCACGGTCAATTCATTGCGAATTGCTGCGCGCATTACAAGCCAGTTAAACGACGTATTGGAAAAGAAATGCTCAGCCGATCAGGCCGGCTGAGCAAAGATTCTGGAAGCCTTCAGCTAGCCGAGACGCCTTTTACAATCTGCGTTCGGCGTACTGGGCGTTGCCGGGTCAGAAATGAAAAGAGTGTGCGGCTACCCACTTACCGGAATGACTTCCACCGGTTTATGTTGAGCAGGTACGTCCATTTTGCTCGGAGCTTCACCCGGTTTAGGGGCGACGGTGGAGGCGGTCGTGTCGGGAAGAGGAGATTGGGGCCCTGGAATGAAAAGGATCAGGGCACTGCAAAAAAGCATAACCGCCAAGGCTGACAGGTATTTCGCCAGATTCTGAGCAGCGTTCATAAGGCACCATGGAGCAAGTCATTGAGCCTTTAATTTAGCGCTTCACATCGACCGCGGCTTGAGAATGGTTAAGGTGGTCGGCATGCCTGCAACAAGTGGGACGCATTGCTTGATTTGCACCAAATCTGTCACCGCAAAGCGACAATCGGATGTCTTGAAGCACGCCTTTTCAGTGCCCCGATATAACCTTGGCGCTGATTGATTTCCTGCTCTTGTTCGCTGGACAGGGCGTGGGTCAGGAATACGCTTTCACTCCATCGCACCTCGCTGAATCCGCAATGCGGACAGGTGATGTCGGCAGGTTGTGGCTGCCCTTTGCGTTCGCCGTCAAATTCATTGACTTGATATGGACGCCGGCAGCGATGATTGTTGCAGCGCTCTACCCACATGCCATTCCCCTTTTTGCGCTGATCGAACCAGTTTACATTCGCCGCATTTGGCGATATGAATAACCGGGTTCGATCAGCAGTCCCTATCGCAAGACGGCGAGTCTTCCGGGCAGGGGGTGACCTGCCAGTTTATTGCCCGTTTTGCAAATTTTGCTGATTTTGGTCTGTGCCGGATTGTCCCGCGACGTTGTCGTCCTGCGCCGGCGCACGCGAGGCACGCCGGTCTACGGAGTTGCGGGGCGTCGCGCGGCGTTCGGCCATCCGCCGTTCCCGGAATTTGTTGAGATCGTAGCTGGCTGCTTCAAAAAGCGATTCGGGTCGTGTCATTTGCTTTTCCTGTTTCACACCAAATTTAGTGCCTGAAGACACTTTAGACGGTGACGATCATAAAGATTTGACGTGTGGCAAACCTTCTGCATCGAAGCCGATTTTGGCTGCTGCCTGTTGTAAGACAAACTATATCGTTTCGCATGGCGGTTTTCCGGGGGGTACGTACGTGTTGTTCCAGATGCATATCTGGCAAAAAGTCTTGACGCATGGAAATTAGTTTCATACGATGGCTCCATTGTTTTAATTGAATGACGTTCGATTTGTGAGCGGTAAAGCACTTGATCGGCAGTTAAACGAATCTTGCGCAACGCTTCAGGCAGTGGCTTTGAAGCTTGCCGTGGATACTTATCAAGAACGCGATAGCCGGTGCGGCTTTCAACAAGCGTCGAAGATATCGAATACCAGGATGGAGGAGACCAGTCCATGAATGTGATGTCCGTATTACCCCGCCGTTTGCTGGCCTTGTCCTTCGCCATGTGCCTGTCCGCACAGGCATTTTCCGCCCCAAAAGAAATCGTGATCGGATCAGTTGTTCCGCTGCAGGGGCCATTTGCCACGCTGGGCAAGCCACTCGCAGAAGGTGCCAGTGCCTGTTTCGACTATGTGAATGAAAACGGCGGAATCAACGGCTATCGCATCCGCTTCGAGGTGCAGGACGATTCCTTCGATCCTAAGATGACGGTGTCGAAAACACAGGAATTGATTTCGACCCATTCGCCGGTGGCGCTTCTCAATACTGCCGGCACTTTGCAAAACGCGGCCCTGATCCAGTCCGGCGTCCTGTCCCGAGCAAATATTCCACTGGTAGGCCCTCGCGACGGATCCTCCACGGTACGCGGCCTGCAAAGCAAGAATCACTATTTTCTGATCGCCGGCATTGCCGCCGAGGCGGACAAAATCGTCAATGTGTCTGCAACCATCGGACGCAAGCGGATGGTTGCGGTGTATTCCGATGACGGTTCGGGACGCGAAGCGCTGGCACAGATCGAACGCGCCGCAGAGAAGAGCGGCGCTACCCTGGTTGCGCGTTATCCCGTTCCTGCCGGGCTGAAGGATATTCCCGATATCGCGCGCAAGGTGGCTGCCGACCAATCGTTGCAGCAAGTCCTCGTGTACGGCGTCACGCCGCTGGTCGCGCAGTTCTATAAGGAGATCCGCGCATTGCGCCCGGCACTTCCCGTCACAAGTTTTTCCACCACTTCACATGCCGCCATCGTCGATATTCTTGGCGCCGAAGGAAGCCGCGGGCTCATGTTAACGCAGGTGACTTATCCGACCAGCAGCGCACTGCAGATCATGAAGGATTTCCGCGCAGCGATGGATCTGCAGCAGATCCCTGAAGTCAGGATCAACAATCTGCACCTGGAGGGATTTCTTGCAGCCAGGGTCGTCGTCGAAGCGTTGAAGAAAATCAAGGGTGTACCTACGCCGGAATCCATGGCTGCAGCGCTTGATCAACTCCACAAGACCGATATCGGCGGACTGAATTATGACTTTTCGAACGGCCGGCGTGAAGGATCGTCATTCGTGCAGATCGGGATCATCGGTCCGCAGGGCCGCTTGATGAATTGAAGAGCGTCCGACTCTGTATAGGCCCTAAAGTTTTATCACCAGACATCCGTATAAAAGACTGACGCGGCGCGGCGCGCAACGGAAACATCCATATGCCGCTTAAAAATCAACCAGGAGGAGACACCATGAACAAAACAATCAAGATGCTGACAACGGCAATTCCGTTGGCAGCTGCGCTCGCCGCTCCAGGCGCAATGGCCGACGTGGTCAAGGTCGCCTATATCGACACCATGTCCGGCGCGTTTGCTCCTATTGGCCAGAACCTGTTCAACAGCTATCAATACAATGCGGAACTGGCGAACAAGCAGAAGCTTGCCGGCAATCATACGATTGAATTTGTCGCATTCGACAACAAGGGCAGCCCGCAGGAATCGCTGAACCAGTTGAAGAACGTTATCAACCAGGGTATCCGCTACATCGCACAAGGAAACGGTTCCGGCGTGGCGTTGGCGCTGGTCGATGCGATCAACAAGCATAACGAGCGCAATCCGGGCAAGGAGATCGTGTACTTCAACAATTCCGCGATCGATCCCGACCTGACCAATAGCAAATGCAGCTTCTGGCATTTCCGGTTCGACGCGAATTCGGACATGAAGATGGAAGCACTGACGACTTTCCTGGCAAAAGACCAGTCGGTTAAGAAGGTGTACATCATTGGCCAGAATTATGCGCATGGCCATCAATTCACACGCGCCGCCAAAGAATATCTCGCGCGCAAGCGCCCGGACATTGAGATCGTGGGCGACGACCTGCACCCGATCGCTCTTGTGAAGGATTTTTCACCTTACGTCGCAAAGATCAAGGCCTCGGGCGCCGATACGGTTCTAACCGGAAACTGGGGCAGTGACCTGGCATTGCTGATCAAGTCTGCACGGGAATCCGATCTGAAGGCAAACTTCTATACGTATTACGCCGCGACCACCGGTGTGCCAACCGCGATGGGTGCGGCTGGTGCCGATCGGGTCAAGTCGGTCGGCAACTGGAATGTGAATAACGAAACGTTTGTCGGCAAGGAGATCGTTGAAGGCTTCAAGAAGAAGTACAAGGACGACTTCTATACGACACAGACTCACTCGGTCGTGCATTTCCTGTCGAAGGCCATCAAGGAAAGCAAATCGACTGATCCGGTCAAAGTGGCGTTTGCGCTGGAGGGAATGAAAATGAAAGGCTTGGGCGGTGATATGGAAATGCGCAAGTCAGACCATCAGATGCAACAGCCAATTTACGTTACGACCTGGACGAAGGTTAACAAGTCCGATGTCCGGTACGACCAGGAAAACACCGGCTATGGCTGGAAGACGAATCAAAAGATCGAATCGTTCGTGGCTTCCCAGCCCACGTCCTGCCAGATGAAGAGGCCATCTGCCGCCGATCTGTAACTTTCTGCGCTGATTCCGCTCTATAAGTCAGCGGCTAAAAAAGAAAAGGGGAACGCTTACGGCGTTCCCCTTTTCTTTTTCTCAACGATAAGTCGGTCCTGGGCGCACTGGTTTTAAGCAGGTCAAACATCTTGTTTGAAATCAAAGGCTTGGTGAGAAAATTTCTCCTTATCCACAGGGTTAGTCACAATATTTGTGGGTAAATCGCAGCGAGGCGGGCTGTCCGGCATCGATCAATGGCTTCAAGTGACCGCCATTTCCGGATCACGCGATGTATTAGGCAAAATTTTCGGCAGTAGCGAATGACGCGTTGAGTACCGTCAACACCCGAGCCGAATCCGCGCTGCATGATTCATTGTCCTCATCCAGTCGCTGAGATCACAACAATGCTAAGAATTGCCCTCGTTACCAATAATCCACCTCCATACCGCATACCGGTATTTCAACGCGTCGGGAAAGTCCCAGGCGTTGATTTTCATGCGATTTTCTGTGCAGAACGAGAACCTTACCGGCACTGGGATTTGCCGCCGATGGATTTCCAGCATACGTTTCTGAAAGAGCGGATCATCCAAGTGCGGGGCCGCTATATCCACAACAATCTCGATGTCGTACCGACCCTCAAGCGGCTGGCACCGGACGTCATCATCACCGACGGTTTTTATCCGACCCAGCTCTATGCATTCGGCTATGCTGCCGCACGTGGCATCGCCCATGTGCCGCTCACCGACGGCACCGACCTTTCCGAGCAGGCATTGAGCCATGTGCACAGGATTGTGCGGCGCGTGGTATTTGCGAAGTCCACAGCATTCATTTCCGCCAGTGTCGGCGGGCGCCGCTTGTACGAAAGCTATGGCATCTCGCCGGACAGGTGCTTCATATCGCATCTGTGCATCGATAACGAACTGTTCCAACCGCAACAGCCACACCAGCCGAAAGCGTTCGATTTTATTTTCTGCGGGCGTATCGAAGCTGCAAAGGGGCCGCTGTTTGCCCTGGAGACTGCGCTGGCGACGGCTAAGAAAATCGGCCGCAAGGTGAAGATCCTCTTCGTCGGTTCCGGTAGCCAGGAGGAAGCAATCAAGAAAGCGGCAGCGCTCCACCCGCAACTCGTGGAAGCGGTGTTCCATGGCTTTGCGGCGCAACGCGAATTGCCGGACCTCTACCGTTCCGCAAAGGTATTCCTGTTTCCGACACGCGCCGATGTGTGGGGCGTGGTGGCCAACGAAGCCTGCGCCGCGGGTCTGCCGGTCATCGTCTCGCCGCACGCCGGCGTAGCCGGAGAACTTGTCCGCGATGGACTGAACGGATTTGTCTGCGCGATGGAAGCGGACCAATGGGCACAACGCGCCGCCATCCTGTTGCAGCAACCGGATATATGGCGCAAATTTTCCGAAAAGAGCCTTTCCCAGGTCGCTGAGTATTCCTTTGAGAATGCGGCTGCCGGGCTGCTCGCCGCGTGCCGTGCATCGGTGCCGGCGATGGAGCCTGGCCGGACCAAGGTATCTGTTTCGAGATAAACACTGCATTTGCCTGCGTACCGCACCATGCACGAGTCCGGCGAGCCGGCCTGTCCCCAAGACGGCCGAATGCGCATGCCGCACGGACCGTACAGGTATGGCGCGTACCGCGCAGGTTAAAAGGATTTGACGATGGGGCTTCTATTTACCTATTCGATTGACGACGGCAACCCGTCGGATTTGCGAATGGCGGAGCTGTTGAGCAAGCATGGCATCAACGGCACGTTTTACATACCGATCAGGAACTCGGAGGGCGACACCTTTCCGGTGATGTCCGGCGCACAGATGCGTGATGTCGGAGACCGGTTTGAAATTGGCGCGCATACCTACGATCATCGCCGGCTGAAAACGCTCGGCGATCGCGAAGCGCATTTCCAGATCGCAGAGGGTAAGCGACACCTCGAGGACCTGCTGGGCCGACCGATTACCGGCTTCTGTTACCCAGGCGGGAAGTACGGCAAGCGCGATGTGGACGCCGTAAAAGCCTGCGGTTTTCACTATGCCAGGACGACGATGAACCTGCGTTTCGATGCAGGCAATGACATCTTCCAGATCCCGACCACCATCCAGTTTTATCCGCATTCGCGAAGCGTCTATATGCGCAACTTCCTTGCATCGGGAAACTGGTCGAAGCGCCGCGACGGTTTGCTGATCGCAATGCGGCATGACGATTGGATGGACCGGATGTATGCGCTGTTTGATTATGCATGCAAGCACGACCGGATGTTCCATTTATGGACGCATTCGAAAGACATCGATCAGCTCGATGCATGGAACAAGCTTGACGGCTTCATGGCGCATGTGGCTGCCAACGTCCGTGTGCAGGACCGTCTCAACAATGCGCAGTTGGCGGAGAAGCTGTTCAACCGGCGCACTCCCGCCGGGCTGGTGCGCTCCGGCTTGTCGAAGCAGGCGTAACGACGTTTCCTGCCCGCCAGCCAGGGCAACTTCCGAATCCGCTCAGCCGCCATCCTTCAGGTATTTCTTGACCGCGTTCTTCTTCAGTACATCGCCCCAGGAGTCAATGCGATAGACCTCGCCGAGCTTGTGCAGGTCCACGCCGAACTGATCCCTGAGTTTGATCACTTCTTCATCAATCGACTCCCGGTCGATTCCCGTCAGGTCCGACAGTGCAGACACTGTTGGCCGCTCCAGCAAATCAATCGCAGATAACAGGACGAAAAGCCGGCGGGCATCAGCCTGGGGGTATTGGGGTACACCGAACTGGTTTTTCTGGAAGGGCATGTTTCCTCCTCGAAAAAGAAACTCGCAATTCTGTGCCAGCATATTGAAGTCGCTGGAAGAGCATGTGGGCTTCGACAAGTCAGGTCGTACATTGTTGCGTCGGCGGAGCAGTGAAGGTGTTTGCCTAAGTAAATGCTCTAGAGAAGGGTAGGCTATTTTTCAGGGGCAAGTGAAGGCACTCCACGCTTCCTGGGCGCCGGAGACGCTGCCTCTGGTTGTTCGGAAAGCTGTGCGATCCTCTCTTTGAGGAAATGTTTGCTGGCTTCGATGATACTTCGCTGCATGGTTTCACTCGGCATTGCTCTGGCCATGAGTATTGTGCCGACTAACTGGCAAAGAAACGCCCATGCGAGTTCTTCGCTCCGCAGGCGTTTCGCCAGCACTTGCTGGCCTTTGAGCAGTTCTTTCTCAAACAGATCGCGCACGGAGTCGTCCGCCCGACTGATTTCTGCTGCGAGGGAGGGCAGGATGCAACCCGCTTCGGCATGCTTGACGTGGCTGAAGCTGAGATAGCGGTCCAGTTCGAACGACAACCACTCCTCTGCGGTCTCATGCGGATTGCCGGCCCACATTTCCCTGCTGGCCAGCAGCTCGCTTTCGATCAACGCTTTCAGCAGATCCGATTTGGATGAAAAGTGACTGTAAAACGCACCGCTGGTCACGCCGGCAGCTTGCATCAAAGCGTCCACGCCAGTCGCCGCAAAGCCGTTTGCCTTGACCACTGCACCGCTGGTCTTAAGCAACTCCTTGCGTTTTTCTTCCTTGTGCCCCGGCTTGTACCGCATGATTCCCTCTATTCAAAATTGCTTGACATGTCCCGGATGTTAACATAACGTTCGTTACCGTAACGATCGTTATTTTAATGCGGGAGGAAACAATGGCAGACGAAATCAGCAAACAAGCAGCACTCATCATTGGTGCCGGCGACTCGACCGGCGGCGCAATCGCCAAGCGATTCGCGCGGGGAGGGTTGATCGCCTGCGCCACGCGGCGCAGTGCAGAGAAGCTCCAGCCGCTGATTGATGAAATCCATGCATCCGGCGGACAGGCCTACGGTTTTGGATCGGACGCCCGCAAGGAAGACGAAGTCATCAAGCTCGTGGATGACATCGAACGCGATATCGCGCCCATCGAAGTCATGGTCTTCAACATCGGCGCCAATGTGCCGAGCAGCATCCTGGAAGAAACTGCGCGCAAGTACTTCAAGGTCTGGGAGATGGCGTGTTTCAGCGGCTTTCTCGTTGGACGTGAAGTCGCAAAGCGCATGGTCACCCGGGGGCGCGGCACCATCATTTTCACCGGCGCGACTGCCGGACTGCGCGGCTCGGCAAACTTTGCGGCGTTCGCCGGCGCCAAGCATGCCCTCAGGGCACTGGCGCAAAGCATGGCGCGTGAATTGGGACCGAAGAACATTCATGTCGCACATGTCGTAGTCGATGGTGCGATCGATACTGCATTCATCCGCGACACGTTTCCCGAGCGGTATGCGCTCAAGGATCAGGACGGCATCCTGAATCCGGACCATATTGCGGAAAACTACTGGCACCTGCATACGCAACCGCGCGACGCTTGGACGCATGAGCTCGATCTGCGTCCGTGGATGGAACGCTGGTAATCAACATCCAGCCCGTGCGCAGCATTTCGACACCCTCTCATGAGACAGGACAGCATATGAAACAGGTCGAGTTCTTTTTTGATGTTGGCAGTCCGTACAGCTACCTCGCATATCGCCAGTTGCCGAAGATCGCCGGTGCCAGAGGAGCTAGCATCCTATGGCGGCCCATGCTTCTCGGCGGCGTCTTTCAGGCGACCGGAAATGCCAGTCCTGTCACCCTGCCTGTGAAAGCGTCTTACTACGGGGTCGATCTTGAACGATGGGCCAAATACTTTGGCGTGCCATTCGAGAACAACCCACATTTCCCGATCAACACGCTGCAACTCATGCGCGGGGCGGTGGGCATGCAGATGCGTAACGACGAAGAGTTTAACGCTTATCTTTCCGCGATATTCAGCGCCATGTTCGAGCATCCGCGCAACCTCGGCAGACCGGAGGAGGTCGCGGCGGTTCTTGAGGCCAGTGGCATTGCGCCCGCGTTGTTCATGGAACTGGTTGCGGACGACAAGGTGAAGCAGGCATTGAAAACGAATACGGAAGAGGCTGTTGCCCGTGGCGTCTTCGGGGCACCGACGTTCTTCGTCGGCCCCGATATGTATTGGGGGCAGGACCGCCTTCATTTTGTCGAGCAGGCATTGGCCTGAGCGGCGCCAGCGTTGCGAGGAGAAACGGGTGACACAAACCAAAACAGCATTGATTGTCGGCGTTGGTGCCTCACGTGGTCTCGGTGCGGCGGCTGCACGACGATTCGCCCGGGAAGGCCTGCATGTCGTGATCGCTGGCCGCACGGCGGAAAAAGTCGAGAGGGTCGCGGCCGAAATCCGGGCTGCGGGTGGATCGGCGCAGGCTGTCACAGGCAATGGCGCAAGCGAGAGCGATGCAGCGCGTTTCGTCGCCACCGCCGAAGAGCAGGGGCCGCTTGAACTGGTGCTGCACAATGCTGGCAGCAATCGGCGCGATGCATTTCTGGATCTGGAAGTTGGTGATTTCGAGGCGCTATGGCGGGAGCACTGCCTGGGTGGATTCCTTACCGGCAGGGAAAGCGCGCGCCGCATGGTGCCCCGCGGACGCGGAACAATCCTGTTCACCGGCGCAACCGGTTCGCTGCGTGGGCGAGCGCTCTTCGCGGCGTTCGCCGCTGCCAAGGCAGGACTGCGCGCGACTGCACAAAGCATGGCGCGGGAATTGGGGCCGAAGGGCATCCATGTCGCGCATATCATCATTGACGGCGGTATCGAAGGGGATCGCCTGCTGTCGGCGTTCCCCGGCCGGCAGGAAGAGCGTGGGCCGGACGGGCTGCTGTCCATCGAAGCCATCGCGGATGCTTACTGGCAGGTGCATGTGCAACAACGCAGCGCCTGGACGCACGAGATGGACTTGCGGCCCTGGTCCGAAAATTTCTGAATGGCCGATTCGCGACAGGCATTGCCATCATCACCGTGCCATGCGGCCCTCGCACCACGCCCGAGAACAACCGTAAATGCGTGCCTCAGTATTCGTCCCGGGCGGTGCGGGGCTCACCTATGACGGCAAGGTTGGTGGACCTACGGGGGTATCGGCCGTGTCGATATGGACGGCGATCGGTTGATCTGTATCTGACAGACCGGAGCGATGGACCGGCGCGATCATGTGAGCATTTTCGGCGGCGTCAGTGTCTGCCGTGACGTTTCGAACATCCTGCTCGCCGCATGGAGGCGAGCAGCTTCAACACTCTGGAGACTGGTGATGAACAACGTACACGCAGAATTCATGTTCGATTTCGGTAGCCCCAATGCGTACCTCAGCCATCGCGTTATTCCGGCGATCGAGGCACGTACCGGCGTGAGGATCGAGTATGTGCCGGTCCTGCTCGGCGGGCTATTCAAGATGACCGGCAACCGATCGCCTGTCGAAGCATTCGCCGGGATCAAGAACAAGATGGAGTATGAATGGCTCGAAACGGAACGCTTCCTCAAGCGCCATGGCCTGACAGCCTTCAGGCGCAATCCCTATTTTCCCGTGAATACCCTGCAGATCATGCGTGGTGCCGTTGCGGCCAGGCATGAAGGTGTCTTCACGCAATACACGGAGGCGGTGTTTTCCTGCATGTGGGAACAGGAGCGAAAGATGGATGACCCGCACATCATCAGGACATCCCTGGAAGTTGCCGGCCTTGATGCCGATCGGCTGATCGTCCGCGCTCAATCTGCCGACGTCAAGGAAGAACTGGTGGCAAATACGCAGCGGGCATTCGAGCGCGGGGCATTTGGCTCGCCGACATTCTTTGTCGATGACGACATGTATTTCGGCAAGGATCGCCTGCGCGATGTCGAGGAGGAAATCACGTTCCGTGTCCAAAGAGACGGGACACCATAGTCATTCACTGCGGCTTGTTGCGGCTTCTTAAGGGCCGAAATCCGTGTTGACGAATGCATCCGGCCCTGCCTTGCCTGTCATGGACTCCAGTTCGACGAACTCCGCGATCGGGAGCAACAGCTTCGAGGCGTCGTTCGCCACGCGATTGACCGCATGAGAGACGCCCCACACCTGCATCCGGTCCGCATCGAAAGGCTTGAGCAGGGAAGCAGGTACGGAGACATCCTCCCTTTCGGTATCGAGCCACTGATCCCAATCTGCCGGATCGATCAGGACCGGCATCCGGTGATGGATGGGTGCCAGCATGTCGTTCGCCGCGGTCGTGATGATGGTGCAGGTTTCCAGTAATTCGCCCTCGACCGATCTGCCGCACTCCCACAGACCTGCAAATGACATGGGTGTGCCGTCCCTGAGGGACACGTAAAACGGCTGCTTTGATTTTTGCCCCAACACCGCTTTCCATTCAAAAAAACCGGAAGCAGGAATGAGGCATCGACGCTTGCGCAATGCCCGCCGGAACATCGGCTTCTCGGCCACGGTCTCGCCGCGGGCGTTGTGCAGCATCGGCAATGCCGCAGGGTCTTTTGCCCAGGAGGGAATAAAGCCCCAGCGCATGCGTGTGCCCTTGCGGCCGTCAACATCATTGCGTACAACCACGATGGAAGCGGTGGGCGCGATGTTGTAATGCTCGCTGAATTCCGGCATGGAGGCCTTATACCAATCTTGCAAGGTGGCTGGCTGATGATGAAGGGAAAATCTTCCGCACATGCCGGTTATTGTAGGACGTAATGGGTTGGCATGCCGGCTAAGTCACCAGATGTGTAAGACCCTGTTTCTTCGCAAACAGGTGCTTGCAAAATTGCGCATGCCGACGGTAAAAATTGCAGCGGCGCGTAGTCAAAGCAGATTTTTAATGCAAAGAAACGAAGTAAATTGCAGTTTAATGTCAGGCACGAATTTCGCTGAAGCCCTGCTGAAAGGGGTTCCAATGAAAATTCAATTAAAGAAACTCTCTACCCAGACGATTGTTATTACGGGGGCGACAAGCGGAATAGGCTTGACCACCGCACGGCGCGCGGCCAAGCGCGGCGCGACTCTCGTTCTGGCCGCACGGAACGAGGATGCCTTGCTGCATCTTGTGGATGAATTGAGCAAGCAAGGCACCCGGGTCGTACACGTGGTTGCCGATGTTGGCGTCGAACAGGATGTGCGCAAGATCGCCGAGGTCGCCATCGAACGTTTCGGTGGATTCGATACCTGGATCAACAATGCCGGGATTTCGATTTTCGGACGCAACGAAGATGTTTCCCTTGCCGATCAGCGGCGCCTGTTTCAAACCAATTTCTGGGGCGTGGTACACGGTTCCCTAGTTGCAGTCGAGCATCTGAGGGAGCGGGGCGGCGCCCTGATCAATCTCGGCAGCGAAGTATCGGACCGGGCATTGCCGTTGCAAGGCGCTTATTCCGCATCCAAGCATGCGGTGAAAGGGTTCACCGATTCGCTAAGGATGGAGCTGCAGGCGGAAGGCGCGCCGGTATCGGTCACGCTGATCAAGCCTGCGGCGATCGACACCATGTTTGTCGAGCATGCGAAAAATTACCTCGATGTCGAACCGCGCCTTCCTGCGCCGATCTATGCGCCCGAGCTTGCCGCGGATGCGATCCTATATGCCGCCGAACATCCGAAGCGCGACCTCTTCGTTGGCGGGGCCGCCAAGCTGATTTCGTCCAGTGCGCACTTTGCACCGCGGCTGATGGATACGATCATGAAGCGATTCATGTTCAAGCAGCAAAGAAGCGAGGTGCCGGCAAGCGACCGCGACCGTAACAGCCTGCATGCGCCAGGCACCGACCTCATGCAGCGACAGGGACAGCCGGGGCATGTCTTCGAATCGAGCCTGTACACGCAAGCCGCGATGCATCCGAAGCCCGCAATGGTCTTGTTCGTCGGCACTGGCCTTGCCCTGTTCGCCTTATGGCGCTATCGCCAGGGCGCCGTGCGGTAAGGCGCGATGTGCAATACGGTTTCTTCGGCACTTTTTCTACTATGATTTTTCCAAGGAAGCACCATGTCCGAACTGACGCAAGAGCAAATTTCCAATTTGAAACAGATGCTGGATGAGCGCGCACAAGCGCTGCAAGGTGAAATGCACGATGAAGTACGTGACCGGGACAGCTTCGGCGACGTCGCCAGCGATCTGGCTGATCCGGGCGATGCTTCTTTCGCCGACCTGACAGTCGACCTGCAAAACGCCGCATTGACGCGGGACGTTACGGAAATGCGTGCCATCGAGGCGGCGCGCCAACGCATGGAGGACAAGACCTACGGCGACTGCATCGATTGCGATACGGCCATTCCGTACGAGCGGCTGGAAGCGCAGCCCACGGCGGACCGATGCATGCCGTGCCAGGAAATGTATGAGAAGACCCATGCCAACGCGGCCGGTGGATCTGCTGCACGAGGCGCTACGCTGTAGTGATGCTGCAAAGCCTGCCCGTCGATGTTCTGGCCTACAATCATGTCAATGCCCCGGACAGGTTGCAGCATCGCGTGCGGCCATTGCCGGGCTCTACGGGACTAGACAGCAGAGGAGCACGATGAGCAATATCAGCACGGCCAGCACATCTGGCAATACCAGCGACGTGAGCAATCCGGGCACCACGCCGCATGAGCTACTGCGCAGGATGCCCAAGGCGGAGCTGCACATTCATATCGAGGGTTCGCTGGAGCCGGAACTGATTTTCGCATTGGCCGAGCGCAATAACGTCACGCTGGCCTATGCCTCGGTGGAGGATTTGCGCCGCGCCTACGCCTTCACCGACCTGCAATCCTTCCTGGACATCTACTATGCGGGCGCGAGTGTGCTTCTGACCGAGCAGGATTTTTTCGACATGACCTGGGCTTACCTGGAGCGAGCACATGCGGACAATGTGCGCCATGCAGAAATCTTCTTCGATCCGCAGACCCATACCGATCGCGGCGTGCCGTTCGCCTTTGTCATCCACGGCATACACCGGGCACTGGAGCAGGCGCAGGCGCAATGGGGAATGAGTGGCGCGCTGATCATGTGCTTCCTGCGGCATCTGTCCGAGGAAGCCGCGTTCGAGACGCTGGAAGAAGCGATGCACTATCGCGACATGTTCATCGGCGTTGGGCTGGACTCCTCGGAGCGGGGCCATCCACCGGAAAAATTTGCCCGGGTATTCTCCCGGTGCAAAGACCTCGGCTTGCGGTTGGTGGCGCATGCAGGCGAGGAGGGGCCGCCCGCATACATCGCGACGGCGCTCGACCTGCTGCAGGTCGAACGGATCGACCATGGCGTGCGTTGCCTCGAGGACCCGGCGCTCACGCAACGACTGGCGCGCGACAAGATCGCCCTGACGGTATGCCCGCTCTCGAATATCAAGTTGCGCGTATTCGATCGAATCCACGATCACAACATCCGTGAGCTGCTCGACGCAGGCCTCGTCGTCACCGTCAACTCGGACGACCCGGCCTACTTCGGCGGCTATATCAACGACAACTTCATCCAGACCTTCGATGCCCTGTCGCTGCAACCGGCACAGGCGCAGCAACTGGCGCGCAACAGCTTCACAGCATCCTTCCTTGATGATGCGGCCAAGCGGCGCTACCTCGACGAGGTGGATGCGTTCTTCGCAAAGGCAGCATGACATTATGACCGAGGCACTGTCCGCAGCGGCAATGGCAGGCGGCATGTCGTGGGCCAGCGGCCTGCGCCTGTACATGACCCTGTTCATTGCCGGCTGGTTCAGCCAGATGGGATGGATAGAGCTTCCGCAATCGCTGCAGGTTCTGGCATCGCCCTGGGTGGTTGCAACGACTGGCGTACTGACTGCAGTCGAGTTTCTTGCCGACAAGGTGCCTGGCGTCGATTCGGTATGGGATGCCCTCCATACATTCATCCGCATTCCTGCCGGCGCATTGCTGGGAGCCGCGGCATTGGGGCAAATGGACCCGGCACTGACCGCCGCCGCCGCCATTCTGGGCGGCACCTTTGCGGCCGGCGCCCACGCGACCAAGGCCGGCAGCCGTGCGCTGATCAACACATCGCCGGAACCATTCAGCAACTGGGCGGCATCGTTCTCCGAGGATGCGGCGGTCGCGGGAGGATTGTGGGCGGCATTCTTTTACCCCTGGGTACTGTTCGTCTTCCTTGCAATCTTCTTCGTAATGGCAATATGGCTGCTGCCAAAGCTGTGGCGCGGAATGCGGTGGCTGTTCAACCGCCTGCGAATATGACCGGCACCCATCGTCCTCCGCATCATTCGCGCAGCTGATATAGCGTTCCATCGTTCCGGGGCTGATAGTCCCGAACAAGCGCCGCAACACCTCCCGGTTAACCTGTTCCTTCATGGCGCTGAAGCCGTCACATTCCAGCCGCCGGGCACAAGCCGCCGATGTCTGCAATACTGCTGTTTTTGCGGCGATCCGCAGGGATGCCGGCCGGTGGTCCGGCTCCATGCCGGTCTCTGCTCCCGCACCCGTTCCTCGCAATCCCGACAAGCACAAGGCAAACCATGATTCTTCAGGCGTTCCGTATGACCCGCCGCGACTGGCGCGCGGGCGAACTGCGTTTTCTGCTGGTGGCACTGATTATTGCCGTCGCGGCACTGTCTTCGGTCGGGTTCTTTGTCGATCGCATGCGCGCCGGACTGAACCGCGACGCAAACCAGTTGCTCGGCGCCGATCTGGTCATCAATGCCGATCAACCCGTCAACCCGGCATGGCGCGCCGAAGCGCAGCGGCGGGGACTGCAGTTGGCCGAAACCGTCGTTTTCCCCAGCATGGCGCTGGCCGGGGAGGGCGATCGAGCGAAGTCGCAGCTTGCCGCGATCAAGGCGGTCACGGCGGATTATCCGTTGCGGGGTTCGCTGAAGCTGGCAACCCGGTCGGGCGGCCAACGGGAAACGCGGGACATTCCCGCGCCCGGAACGGTCTGGGTCGACAGCAACATCCTGACCGCGCTCGATGTCGCCGTCGGCACCAACCTTCAGCTCGGCGACAAGACGTTTGCAATCACTGAAGTCATTTCCGTCGAACCCGACCGTGGCGCGGCCTTCGTCAATTTCGCGCCCCGGGTGATGCTGCCGATGACCGACCTCGCTGCCACCGGCCTTGTCCAGGCTGGTTCGCGGGTCACCTATCGCCTGTTGATCGCCGGCGCGCCCGAGACAGTCGGCGCCTATCGCAGCTGGCTGCAGCAGGTCATGGAGCGTGAGAAGCCTCGTGGCGTGCGGGTGGAATCGCTGGAATCGGGACGGCCGGAAATGCGTGCAACGCTGGATCGCGCGGAGCAGTTCCTGTCGCTGGTCGGCCTCCTGTCCGCGATGCTCGCGGCGGTCGCTGTTGCCATGGCTGCCCGCCGGTTCATGCTGCGGCATATCGATGCTTGCGCGATGCTGCGCTGCCTCGGCCTGACGCAAAACCAGGTCACCCTGATCTACCTCGTGGAATTCCTCCTGGTCGGCATTGCCGGCAGCCTGCTGGGGGCGCTGCTCGGCTATGCCGCCCACTTCGTACTGCTGGACTGGATAGGCAAGCTGGTGGCGACCGACCTGCCGCCGGCGACCTTGTTGCCGGCGGTGCAGGGCGTGGCGATCGGCCTGCTGCTGCTGATCGGCTTCGCATTGCCGCCTATCCTGCAACTGCGCAATGTGCCGCATAACCGGGTCATCCGGCGCGAGCAGGATGCGCCGCAGCCGGTCACGCTGGCGACGTATGCGCTCGGACTGTTCGCCTTCCTGTCCTTGCTGTTATGGCAGGCCGGCGATCCGAAGCTCGGCTTCCTGACGGCCGCCGGCTTCCTTGGCGGCTTGCTGCTGTTTGCGCTGGTGGCCTGGCTGGGCGTACGCGCGCTGCGGTCACTGCGCGGCGCGCTTCCTTATCCGAGCTGGCGCTTCGCGGTCACCGCCTTGCAGCGCCGCAGTGGCGCAACCGTGATCCAGGTCGTGGCGCTCGCGCTGGGCTTGATGGCCTTGCTGCTGCTGACCGTGATACGCGGCGATCTGGTGAATGCCTGGCGCGACTCGACGCCGCCCGATGCGCCCAACCGGTTCGTCATCAATATCCAGCCCGATCAGAAAGCGGAAATTGAAACCCGGCTGGCACGCAACGGCGTGACCGGCGCGGTTCTGTATCCGATGATTCGCGGACGGCTTACGCAGGTCAATGGCAAGCCGGTGAGCGAGGATTCGTACACCGAGGATCGCGCGCGTCGACTCGTCGACCGGGAATTCAACCTGTCGGCGATGAACACGATTCCGGCGCAAAACCGGATCGTCGCCGGGCGCTGGCTCGGCGATGCCAATGCCAGCGGCAAGCCGGAAGCCTCGGTGGAGGAAGGCCTGGCAAAAACGCTGAATCTGAAGCTCGGCGATACCCTGCAATTCAACATCGGCGGCCAGCAGGTGGAGTCGACCATCACCAGCCTGCGCAAGCTGGACTGGGGATCGATGCGGGTCAACTTCTTCGTCATCCTCGATCCGGCGTCAATGGCCAGCATGCCGCAGACCCTGATCACCGCATTCCACCTTCCGGAAGCGAAAGCGGGCCTCGTCAACGAACTCGCGCGGGACTTTCCGAACCTGACGGTGGTGGACGTCGGCAGCGTGATCCGGCAGGTACAGGCGGTCGTGGACCAGGTCGTCACCGCCGTCGAGTTTCTGTTCCTGTTCACCCTGGCGTCCGGCGTGCTCGTGCTGTATGCGGCGCTCGCAGGATCGCAGGATGAACGCACGCGCGAAGCTGGATTATTGCGTGCGCTCGGCGCGACGCGCCGCCAGCTGTCGCGCTCGCAGTGGATCGAGTTTGCGCTGGTGGGCGGACTCGCCGGGGCGCTGGCGGCATCCGGTGCAGCGGCGGTCGGTTGGGCGCTGGCGAAATTCGTATTCAACTTCGAGTGGAGCTTTACGCCGGTGGTATGGCTGATCGGCTTGCTGGTGGGAGCGGCGTGCGCCTTCATTGGCGGCGCTGTCGGACTGCGTAGCGTGCTCAACAAACCGCCGCTGCAAACCCTGCGCGAAGGCTGAAAATCCCTCGCTGACAACATCAATTACGGAGCCCAGGGACTGCAAAACACCACCAGTCCCGGGGCTTTCCCGCCTTCCGTCACGCTGCCTTCCGCAGCGAAACATGTTTAACAAATAACAAACTTCACCCTGCCGCTACGTGCTTTTGCGCAAGGTCTTTTGTTCCTTTTCTCACTATCTTGTTGCCATGCGGTGCATAAAAGACTTCGGTTGACGATGCGCGCATGAGCAACTTGTCTTGTCTGTCTGCATGCCTGTCATAGCTGAACAACGCCAAGTTCCATGTCCCGGTTCTATCTCGGTGGTCGTTGATACCGGTCAAAACAGGCATAGGGCGCTTACGTAGAGTTGTACAGAAGATAATTTGATGCTGTGACTGAAGGCAATTCAGCTAGCAATGCAGTAGAGGGCCTGACAGGTTTTCTGACGCTGCTCATGCAGATTGTGCCGACTGGACGGCGTTGCAGGCATCCGTGAAGTAAGAGGGTGCGGCGGCGACCGACAGCTTATTAATCATTGCAAATGTCACGCAGGTGCGCGACAGATGTGTATCTATCAGATGGGGTAATCTTATGGGCTTCAATTTCAAAGCATCCCTGAAAAAATGGGGCGTCGTGGCCGCAGTGCCATTGTTCGCCGCATGCTCTTCAATGTCTCCCGGCATGCATTTGAACACGCAGGGATCCAGTTCTACCGGCAGCGGCGCACAGGGCGAGGGCGCGCTGACCAATGCGACCTTGAAACCGATCACGCCGCAGCTCGTGAAAGCGGAACGCGAGGTTCGTGAGAAGCAGGTCACGCAGGACATCAGCAAGCTGCTCGGCAAACCCGCGCCATACACGATCGCCGCAGGCGATGTTCTTTCCATTGTCGTCTGGGATCATCCTGAATTGTCCAATTCCGCTACGTCAGGCGGCGCAGGTCCTATCGGGCTGGGTTCCGATGCTTCCACAGCGGCGACCACCGCGCCACCGGCCGGTTTTATTGTTGACCAGGACGGCATGATCCAGTTCCCGTATGCCGGCTCGCTGAAGGTCGAAGGAATGACGCAGGATCAGGCGCGCAATGCACTGCGTACCAAGCTGGCGAAATACCTGCGCGATCCGAAACTGACTCTGCGCATCCAGTCCTATCGCAGCAAGCGGGTGTATGTCGACGGCGAGGTGAAGTCGCCAGGCCTGCAGGCGATCAACGACATCCCGATGACCCTGCTGGAAGCAATCAACAGGGCGGGCGGCGTTCTGCCGACAGGCGACCAGAGTCAGGTGGTGGTCAATCGCGGTGGTACCAATTACCACATCAACCTGCCGCAACTGGTCCAGCGCGGGGTCAATCCCGCGTCCATCATGCTCACCGACGGCGACGTGGTGCGTGTGAGGTCGCGTGATGAGAGCAAAGTATTCGTATCAGGCGAAGTGGTCCAGCCACGGGCACTGCCGATGTACAACGGACGACTCTCGCTCAATGAAGCATTGGGTGAATCGGGCGGCGTCAACCCGCTGAGCGGCGACGGCAGCCAGATCTACGTCGTGCGCCGCGCCGGCACCGACCAGATCGTCTACCAGCTCGATGGCAAGGCGCCCGGCGCACTGGCGATGGCGGAAGGCTTCGAGCTGTACCCGAAAGATGTCGTGTATGTCGCCGCCACACCGCTGGCGAACTGGCACCGCACCATCAGCCTGATCCTGCCAGGCGCACTGTCGTCAGCCGTCGGTGCTGCGGGAACGATCGGACCGGCAAGGTAATGCCGGGCTGACGGAATGCACCAAGCGCGCCGGCGCAAAGCAGTTGCCGGCGCGGCATGCACCAAGGACATGGCGACTATTCGCTCAGCTATGCCTCTCGAGGCAGAGATTAACTTCACCCAAAAATTCCTATGATGACTCAATCCATACCCCAGTTGCCCGGCCCAGCCGGCCAGCCAAGCCAGGCCGGTGATGAAGTCGAACTGGCGACCTACTTCGACGTGATATGGGAAAGCCGCTGGCTGATCGCCGGCATTGCCTTTGTCCTCACGTTGCTTGGTGCGATCTATGCGTTCAGCAGCAAGCCGGTCTATGAGGCAAACCTCATGATCCACGTCGAGGAAGAAGGACAGAAAGAAGCGAAGAACATCATCGGCGACGTTAATTCGATGTTCGATGTAAAGACATCGGCGATGGCCGAGATGGAACTGCTGCAATCGCGCCTCGTCGTATCCCGCGCGGTCGACAACCTGCGGCTGTATATCAATGCCGGTCCGAAGCACTTTCCGGTGATCGGTTCCTGGCTCGCCGGCTACAACAAGGGCTTGTCGACACCGGGCCTCTTCGGCTACGGCGGCTATGTCTGGGGGCAGGAAAAGATCAACGTCGGCGTGTTCAACGTTCCCGAGTCGCTGCAGAACGAACCATTCACGGTGACGTCGCAAGGTAATGGCCAGTTCCTGCTCAGCCAGAAGGAAGAGCAGATCGAATTGCGTGGCAAGGTCGGGGAGATGCTGCTGTTCGAAACGCCGAAAGGCAGCTTCGAACTGCGCATCGACCAGCTTGAAGGCCGTGCAGGCGCACAATTCAACCTGACCCGTACTTCGCGTCTGGCGACCATCGAAGGCGTACAGCGTTCGATGAGCGTCGTCGAGCAGGGCGGCAAGCTTTCCGGCGTGATCGGCGTGGCATTGCGCGGTTCCGATCCGCGTTGGACCAGCGGCGTGCTGAACGAAGTCGGCAAGGAGTATGTGAAGCAGAATGCATCCCGCAAGACGGAAGAAGCGGAAAAATCGCTCGCTTACCTGAACAAGCAGATGCCGGAACTGAAGGCCCAGGTAGAACAGGCCGAAGCCAAGTACAACGCATTCCGCAACTCGAACGGCACAGTTGATCTGTCGGAAGAGTCGAAACTCAGCCTGCAGGAATCCTCCGCCGCCAAGCTGCGCCGTGTCGAGCTGCAGCAGAAGCGCCTCGAACTGATGACACGCTATACCAGCGACCATCCCCTGGTACAGGGTATCGACTCGCAGATCCGCGAAACGAACAGCCAGATCAACGCCACGAACGACCGCATCAAGTCGCTGCCGATGATCGAGCAGAACCTGGTGCGCCTGCAGCGTGAAGTGAAGGTCAACACCGAGCTGTACACGGCGCTGGTCAATACGGCCCAGCAATTGCGCCTCGCCGCGGTCGGCAAGGTCAGCAACGTGCGACTGATCGATTCGGCAATGACGCCGGAGCGCCCGATCAAGCCGAATCGTCCGATGATCCTTGCCATGTCACTGCTTGCTGGCTTGTTCCTCGGCGTGCTGGTCGCGTTCTTCCGCAAATCGCTCTACGGTGGTATCGATACGCCTGAACAGCTCGAGAAAGTCACGGGTCTGCCGGTGTTCGCAACCATCCCGCACAGCAAGCGCCAGAAGGAGCTGTATCAGCAGGTCAATGCCAAGCATCAGAAGGTGCCGCTGCTCGCCAGCGTGTCGTCGGCCGATGCCGCAGTGGAAAGTCTGCGCAACTTCCGTACGGCGCTGCAGTACTCGCTGCCGCAGTTCAAGAACAACATCGTGATGATCACCGGTGCAACGCCCGGCATGGGCAAATCCTTCGTGTCGGCGAACCTGGCGGCCATCATGGCGGCTACCGGCAAGAAGGTGCTGCTGGTCGATGCCGACCTGCGCAACGGGCTGCTGCACCTGTACTTCGGCTTCGGCCGCCAGGACGGCCTGTCGGATGCCATCGCCGGCGCCCGTCGCCTCGACCAGGTCATCCATCGCAACGTGATCGACAACATGGACTTCATCTCGACCGGCACATTGCCGCAGAGCCCGGCCGAGCTGCTGCTTCGTCCAAGCCTGGGCAGCTATCTGCAGCAACTGTCGTCCAGCTATGACCTCGTGCTGATCGACGCACCGCCGATCCTCGCAGTCGCAGACACCATGATCGTCGGTGCGCACGTCGGCGCCATCTACATCATGACCCGCGCCGGCGTCACGACGCCGGGCGAGATCAACGAGTCGATGAAGCGCCTCGCACAAGCCGGGCTGTCCGCCAAGGGCGTGCTGTTCAATGACCTGAAAGTGCGTCCGGGCCGCTACGGTTATGGCTACACCTATGGCCAGGGCCGTACCGAGCCGACCACCAAGCTCATCGGCGCATCCTGACCATCCGCAGGCGACTCCTTTTCTCCGCACGGAGAGAAGGGGTTCCTGAGGATGCTCCACGCATCAACATTATCGGGGCCGGACAAACCGGCCCGTTTTATTGAACGCTTTTCTGCCTCATGGATAACGTGCTGACTCTATCTCCCACCATTTTCAAGGCATACGACATCCGCGGCATCATCGGCAAGACGCTTGACGCATCGGTGGCCCATCAGATCGGCCAGGCCTTCGGCAGCGCCGTGCGCGCCAGGGGCGAATCGGTCGTC
>JAESFL010000490.1_pt1 | contig 26670 bp, 26 predicted proteins | sample 9269401 | NCBI WGS metagenome assembly JAESFL01 (sample SAMN14506025, study PRJNA617098) | algae metagenome | isolation source: Gloeocapsa sp. UFS-A4-WI-NPMV-4B04 and co-occurring heterotrophs from desert... | place: USA: Utah | collected 2006-10-01 | reverse complement strand
GCGCCGTACATGCCGACCGCATGCACTTCATCGAGATAGGTGATGGCGTTGTAGCGATCGGCGAGATCGCAGATCGCTGCGATCGGCGCGACATCGCCGTCCATGGAGTAAACGCTTTCGAACGCGATCAGCTTCGGCGCGCCTTCCGGCGCCGCGGCAAGCAGCTCTTCCAGATGACGGAGATCGTTGTGCCGGAAGACCTGCTTCTCGCAGCCGGAATTCCGGATACCCGCGATCATAGAGGCGTGGTTCAATTCGTCCGAGAAGATGATGCAGCCGGGAAGAAGCTTGCCGAGCGTCGAAAGCGTCGCCTCGTTTGAGATGTAGCCCGAAGTAAAGAGCAGAGCCGCTTCCTTGCCGTGAAGGTCGGCAAGTTCGGCCTCGAGCTCAATATGGTAATGAGTGTTGCCGCCGATGTTGCGCGTGCCGCCGGAGCCGGCGCCAACATCGTGCAGCGCCTCTTCCATCGCGGTCACCACATCCGGGTGCTGGCCCATGGCAAGATAATCGTTCGAGCACCATACGGTCACCGGCTTCGGGCCGTTATGGCCGGCGAAGCAGCGCGCATTAGGGTAGGATCCCTTGTTGCGCAGGATGTCGATGAACACGCGGTAGCGCCCTTCGGCGTGCAGCCGGTCGATAGCCTGCGCGAAGATCCGCTGATAATCCAAGTTTCTTCCCCGTCGGTTAGGCGCCTTTAACGGAAATAGGGTGGAAAAGGCCAGTGAAAACGGCTCGCATCAAGCGCGGCGCCCGCTTCCTTTCACCAGGTTGAGGCCATGTTGCCAAAAGCCGCTCCGATACGCCTCCAGCTCCGGATCCCAGCGCGTAAAGAGCGCGATCCCCTCGGTGGGCTGCTCCGGCCAGGCTGTTTGCCGCGTGAGCCAAGCGGTGCGGCGGGCAATTCCCTCTTTGCCGTCCACGAAGGCAAGCGGCCGGGGCGAGGCCGCAGCGAGCTCTTCCTCCACCAGGGGAAAGTGGGTGCAGGCGAGCACGACCGTGTCCATGTCCTCGCCGCCCGGCTGGCGGAGCAGGCCATCCAGGCTCCGCCGATAGCCGATCAGAACTTGCGGCTCGCCCCGCAACTTCGACTCGGCCAAGTCGACCAGCTCGGCGCAGCCAAAGCGAAGAACCTTGCAATCGGAGGCAAATTGCCGGCTGAGCCGATCCACATAGGGCTGCCGGACCGTTGCCTCCGTCCCGAGTACGCCGATCACCCGCGTCCTGGATCGCTCCGCCGCCGGCTTGATCGCCGGGACCGTGCCGACGATCGGCACATCCAGCGCCGCCCGCACCCCGTCCAGCGCGATCGTGGAAGCGGTGTTGCAGGCGATGACGATCAGCTCCGGGTCGAACCGTTCCGCAAGGCGGCCGAGGAGAGCCGGGACGCGCACCGCGATTTCGGCTTCGGTCTTCGTTCCATAGGGATAACCGGCGCTGTCGGCGACATAAACGATCGGCGCGGTCGGGACGAGCGCGCGGATCGGACGGAGAACGGAAAGGCCGCCAATGCCGGAATCGAAGATCAGGATCGGCCGCGGCTTCGTCATGGCAGCGTGGTTTAGCGGCGGGGCGCGCCGCAGCAAGCGCCGCGACGGCTGATCCACATTGTTGCGCGATCCTGTTGCTTTGCTAGGCTAGGCGCATCTGGGGGAATGCAGTGAGCATCGAATTGCTGGCCGCGCCGCTGCTTTCACTGCTGGCCGGCTATCTTTTGGGATCGATCCCCTTTGGCGTGCTGCTGACAAGGATGGCAGGCGCGGGCGACTTGCGGTCCATCGGCTCGGGCAATATCGGCGCTACCAATGTCTTGCGTACCGGGCGCAAAGGCATCGCGGCGCTTACCTTGGTCCTCGACGGAGCCAAGGGCGCGGTCGCGATTTTGGCCGTGGGCGTCATCTGGCCGGGCATGGAGGGCTTGGCCGCCGTGGGCGCCTTGCTCGGTCATCTCTACCCGGTCTGGCTCGCCTTCAAGGGCGGGAAGGGCGTTGCAACCTTCTTCGGTATCATGGCCGCGCTCCATTGGGAATCCTCGCTTGGCTATGCGGTCGTTTGGCTTGGGGTGCTGGCGCTGACGCGTTATTCCTCGGTCGCCGGCATGTCGGCGGCATTGCTCGCGCCGGTCGCTGCAGCCGCCATGGGACGGTTCGACCTCACTTTGCTCTATCTCGGCTTCGGCCTGCTGATCTTCTGGAAGCACCGTGCCAACCTCGAAAGGCTGCTCGCCGGCACCGAGCCGCGCATCGGTTCGGAGAAGCCGGGCAATTGACCTTCGCGAACGACGACCAGATTGCGCGGCTGCGCCTCATCCGTTCGGATGGGATCGGCCCCGTCACTTATTCGCACCTGCTGGCGCGCTTCGGCTCGGCCGCGGCGGCGATCGAGGCTATCCCGGATCTGGCCATGCGCGGCGGTGGACGGGCTCCCAAGCTTGCGCCGCGCGCCCTTGTAGAGCGCGAGATCGAGCGGGTGGCGCAGCTCGGCGCCCGTTATCTGTTTCTGGGGCAGGGGCTCTATCCCTCCTTGCTCGCCGAAACCGAAACGGCGCCGCCGGCGCTAATCGTCAAGGGTCAATTGTCGCTGCTCGACAAGCCGGCCATCGCAATCGTGGGGGCCCGCAACGCCTCGGCCGCTGCCTGCCGGTTCGCCCGGATGCTGGCGCGGGATCTAGGGAGTGCCGGGGCAGCCGTGGTCTCCGGCCTCGCCCGCGGCATCGACACCGCCGCGCACGACGGCTCGATCGACAGCGGGACGATCGGCGTCATCGCGGGAGGCATTGACGTGGCCTATCCGCCGGAAAATGAGGAAAGGCAGCGGGCGGTTGCGGAGCGAGGCCTGCTTGTCGCCGAACAGCCGCCGGGCGTGGAGCCGCGGGCGAGGCACTTTCCATACCGCAACCGGATCATCGCGGGACTGGCCAGTGGCACTGTCGTGGTCGAAGCGGCGCCCAAGTCGGGCTCGCTGATCACCGCCCGTTATGCGACCGAGTTCGGCCGCGACGTGATGGCCGTGCCGGGTTCACCGCTCGATCCGCGGGCGCAAGGCTGCAATCAGCTCATCCGCGACGGCGCAATCCTGATCCAGAATGCCGATGATGTGCTGGAATCGATCCAGCCTTTCACGCTCCGTCCGGTTGCGCAACAGACCTTTCCCTATACGGCTCCCGCCACGTCGGCGGACGCAAGCGACGGCGAGCGGCGAACGCTCCTCGACTTGCTCAGCCCGGCACCGGTGCCGGCCGACGAACTCCTTCGTCAAAGCGGGTTCGCACCGGCCATCGTCCAGACGGTGCTGCTTGAACTCGAGCTTGCCGGGAGGCTCGAGCGGCATGCGGGCGGCAAGGTGAGCCTTACCGCATGAAGCAGCGCGATAGGGCCTTGACCTGAGCCTCCGAGGCTCACCACCCTATACGCGTACGCGTGAAGGGGCATTTTCCTAGATGAAGTTGGTAGTGGTGGAGTCGCCTGCAAAGGCGAAGACGATCGAGAAGTATCTTGGCGGCGGATATCGGGTGCTCGCCTCCTACGGCCATGTCCGTGATCTGCCGCCCAAGGACGGCTCGGTGGATCCCGACAATGGCTTCGCCATGGAATGGGAGACTTATGCCGACAAGGCGCGGCAGCTGAAGGCGATCACCGATGAAGCGAAAAGGGCGGACTCGCTGATCCTCGCCACCGATCCCGATCGCGAGGGCGAAGCGATCAGCTGGCACGTGCAGGAACTGCTTCAAAAGAAAAAGGCCCTCCCGAAGCATGTCGAGCGGGTCACCTTCAACGCGATCACCAAAAGTGCGGTTACGGAGGCGATGGCCAACCCGCGGGCGCTCGACGAAGATCTGATCGATGCCTACCGCGCCCGCCGCGCGCTGGATTATCTCGTCGGCTTCACGCTCTCGCCCGTGCTCTGGCGCAAGCTGCCGGGAGCGAAGTCGGCGGGCCGGGTCCAGTCGGTGGCGCTGCGGCTGATCGCCGATCGCGAGCGCGAGATCGAGCTGTTCCGGGCGCAGGAATATTGGAGCGTTTCGGCCACGATGGAGGCCGACAGCCAGGAGTTTCTGGCGCGTCTCGTCCGGCATCGCGGCGAGAAAGTGGACCGGCTCAGCATCGGCGACGAGGGCACCGCCATGGCCGCCAAAGCTGCGGTCGAGGCGGGGCGGTTCACGATCGTTTCGGTGGAGACCAAGCCGCTCACCCGTAATCCGCCGCCGCCTTTCACGACCTCCACGCTGCAGCAGGAAGCGGCCCGCAAGCTGGGCTTCTCGGCGAGCCACACGATGCGGATCGCACAGGCGCTCTACGAGGATGGGGCGATCACCTATATGCGGACGGACGGCGTCGACATGGCGCCTGAGGCGATCTCCGCCGCGCGCCGCGCCATCGCCGGCCGCTATGATTCCGGGTACGTCCCGGACAAGCCTCGCCAGTACCAAACCAAGGCGAAGAACGCACAGGAAGCGCACGAAGCGATCCGCCCCACCGATTTCAGCCGCAGCCAGGCCGGCTTGGGCGACCATGGCCGGCTATACGACCTGGTCTGGAAGCGTGCGCTCGCCAGCCAAATGGCTTCGGCCCGGATGGAGCGGACGATTGTCGAGCTTGCGGACGGCACCGGCGAGACGGGACTTCGGGCCACCGGACAGGTCGTGCTCTTCCCAGGCTTCATGGCCTTGTATGAAGAAGGGCGCGACGACGAGCAGGACGAGGACAGCCGCCGGCTTCCGCGCCTCCGCGAAGGCGATGCGCCTGCCAAGAAGTCGGTCCACGCCGAGCAGCATTTTACCCAGCCGCCGCCCCGTTACTCGGAGGCGAGCCTCGTCAAGAAGATGGAGGAACTCGGCATCGGCCGCCCTTCCACTTATGCCTCGATCCTGCAGACGCTGAAGGACCGGGAATACGTGCGGATCGAAAAGAACCGCTTCTATCCGGAAGAGAGCGGCCGGCTGCTGACCGCGTTCCTCGAACGCTTCTTCGAGCGCTATGTCTCCTACGATTTCACCGCCGATCTGGAGGAGAGCCTCGACGACATTTCGGGCGGCCGTGCCGAATGGCAGGCGGTGCTCGAGGCCTTTTGGCGCGACTTCAAGCCGAAGACGGCCGAGATCATGGAGCAGAAACCGTCGGAAGTAACGGCGGCGCTCGACGACTTTCTCGCCCCTTACCTTTTTCCGGACAAGGCGGACGGCTCGGACGCCCGGCTTTGTCCGGCATGCGGGGAGGGGCGCCTAGCGCTTCGCGGGGGCAAGTTCGGAGCCTTCGTCGCCTGTTCCAACTATCCTGAATGCAAGTTCACGCGCCGCTTCGGCCAGGGCGGCGAGGATGCAGCGAACGACACCGGTCCGGCCGTGCTCGGCGCTGATCCCGTCAGCGGGGAGGAGATCACGCTTCGCACCGGGCGTTTCGGCGCCTACGTGCAGCAGGGCGAGGGAAAGGACGCCAGACGGGGTTCGATCCCGCGCGACGTGCCGCAAGCCGATGTCGACCTCGGCTGGGCGCTGAAGCTGCTTTCGTTGCCCCGCACGATCGGCACCCATCCGGAAACAGGAAATCCTATCACGGCTTCGATCGGGCGCTATGGGCCATATCTCGCCCATGGCGGCAAATATGCAAAGCTCGCGTCGACGGCAGAGGTCTTCGAGACCGGCATGAACGCTGCCGTGGTGAAGCTTGCCGAGGCCGCCAGCGGCGGCGGCCGCGCTCGCGGCTCGCGCGAGCCGTTGAAGGTGCTGGGAGTCCATCCTCGCACCGAGGCCGAGATCAAGCTGATGGAGGGTCGCTTCGGTCCCTATGTCACCGACGGAACCACCAACGCGACCCTTCCCAAGACGCTCGCACCCGAGGCCTTGACCCTGGAGGAAGCGGCGCAGCTGATCGATGATCGCGCCGCCAAGGGTGCGCCGGCCAAGAAGGGGCGGGGGAGAAAAACAGCGCCGAAGAAGCCAGCGGCAAAGAAAAAGGCCCCGGCAAAGGCTTAAGCCATGAGGAGCTGATCGTCGCCGCTCGTCGCCAAAAGCTCGACCAAGCCGCCGGTCTCGACGCCGGCGGGCAGCCGATCGGCGGTCATTCCAGCCAGCGCCAGTCCGCTTTGGCAGAGGGTGATGGAGGCTCCAAGCGCGATCGCCTCGCCAAGAAGCTCGGTGTTGCTCGCGGCGTCTTGACGAAGCAACTGAACGGCATCCGATTGAAGGAACAGCCGGGTGCGTCTGCCGAGGGCGGCGTTGGCAGCCGCGATTTCAAGCGCAGCCGCGAAGCGCGCGGGATCGCCGCTCGCCACGATGATCGTTAGACCCGACATGAAGGGCATCCCGGGTCCTTTGGCATTTTCACCGTCCGAAACCGCATCGTCAGCGCATCCACCAGCAACAGCGTGCCGGCACTATCTTCGCCGAAGCCGGTGACCACCCGGACCGCTTCCATCGCGGCGAGACTACCCATCACTCCCGCCATCGCGCCGAGCACCCCCTGATCCGAACAGCTCACATCCGGCCGATCCGGATCGTTTCCGACCAAGCAGCGATAGCAGGGCTTGTCCGGCTCCCAGCCGCGATAGACCGCCAATTGCCCTTCGAACTGCGAAACCGCGGCTGAAACCAGGGGTACCCGCTGCGCCAAAGCAGCATCGGCGACCGCCAGGCGCGTCTCGAAATTGTCGGTTCCGTCGATCACCACGTCGGCGCCCGCGATCAGGGAGGCCGCGTTCGCGGCCGTGACGCGTGCGGCAACGAGGTCCGCCGCCACATCCGGATTGAGCGCCTTTACCGCGCGGATCGCGAGAGCGGCTTTGAGCTTTCCCACATCCTCGGTCGTGTAAAGCGTTTGCCGCTGGAGGTTCGACAGCCCTACTTCGTCATCGTCGGCAATCGTGATCCGTCCGAGGCCGGCCGCGGCGAGATATTGTATGACGGGCGAACCGATCCCGCCGGCGCCGAGGACGACGGCCTTAGCCTCCAGGAGCCTGCGCTGGCCTTCACCGCCAATCTCCTTGAGAACGATGTGCCGGGCGTAGCGCTCGAGTTGAAGGTCCGTCAGGTTCATCGGAAGCTGAGGTCGATCTCGCCAGCGCCCCAGCGCGGTCGATCGGAAGCCTGCCGCTCCGGATCAGCGGAAAGGGCCGCGAGTACCCGTCCAAGCAAATTCTTCTTCATCCATCACCGACCCGTAGAACCGAAACCCCCTTCGCCGCGGCTCGTCGATTCGAGGCTCTCCACTTCGCTGAAGCGCGCTTTCAGAACCGGTGCCGGCACCAGCTGGGCGATGCGCTCGCCCCGCACCACGGCAAAATCTTCGCCGCCCAAATTGGCGAGGATCACTTTCACCTCACCGCGATAGTCGCTGTCGATCGTGCCGGGCGTGTTGAGACAGGTGATCCCGTGCTTCAGCGCCAATCCCGAGCGCGGCCGTACCTGCACCTCATAGCCGTCGGGAATGGCGATCGCGAAGCCGGTCGAGACGGCCCGCCGCTCGCCGGGCCGGAGTGTCAGGCTTTCGGCCGCCACGACGTCAAGGCCCGCCGCATGCTCGCTTGCATAGCTCGGGAGTGGAAGATTCTCTCCATGAGGAAGCCGCTTCAACGCGATGTGGATGATGCTCATTCCGGACTTCTGCCGCCGTAGCAGCGGGCATGGCAAGGGCAATGACCGCGCTAGGCCGCGATCCGGCGCGCTTGGCTGAGCGGCCCGGCGCTGCTCATCAACAGGAGGGCGTCTGGCGAAAAGCAGATGCGGGTTCCTGCGGGTGCGAACAGGCAGCCACCGACGCCGCAGAGCTCGCCTTCAGCGGAAACGGAGCCGACGAGCGGGATCAGCCAACGGTCGCGCTGGGCAAGCTTCTCTGCATCCGGCGAGCCTTCCTGGACCCGGACGAGGGAGAAATGCGGCTCGTCGATCAGCACGCTTTTGACCGATCTTGCTTGGCCGAGCGCTTTGAATGGTGCTTGCGCCTTCAAGCTGGCTACGGCCACGGCGTCGTGAAGGTGAAGCTCTCTGGGCCTGCCGTAATCGTAAAGCCGATAGGTGACGTCGATATTCTGCTGGACCTCCAGCAACGAGACGCCGGCGCCGATCGCATGCACCGTCCCCGCCGGAACATTGAAAAAATCGCCAGCTTTGACTGGCAACCAGTTGATGAGGTCCTCGACCGTCCCGTCCAGCGCGGCGGCCTGCAAGGCTTCGCGACTGGTTGCGCGCTTCAGGCCAAGACCGATAAGCGCGCCCGGCTCGGCCTCGATGACGTACCAGCACTCGCTCTTGCCATGGCGAAGCCCGCGCAGCCGCGCCTGATCGTCATCCGGATGTACCTGGATCGATAGCCGCTCGCTGGTGAAGATATATTTGATCAGCAGGGGAAGTTCCGCTCCGTCGGGCGCGGAGAACCAGATTTCGCCAATGCAGCGATCATCCGCCTTTTCGAAGACCGACGGCAGCCTCGTTCGTCCCCAAGGCTTCTCCACGAAGCGAGGCTGAAGTTTCATGATCGCTTCGGGCGGTTTTCTTCCATTGCGGATTGTGTAGTGGGGCACCCGTACCCAAAGGGTTAACGGGCCGCCGACGAGGCGGGCGTCGGAGGTAAGGATGGCGACCAGCGAGCCAAAGAGCGTTTGGAATGTCCGGGCGGAGCTTGGCGAGGGGCCGGTTTGGGTCGAGCGTGACCAGGCACTCTGGTTCACCGACATCAAGCGGCGCAAGATCCACCGCTTCGAGCCGAGCAGCGGCGACAGGCGAAGCTGGGACGCACCCGAGCAGGTCGGCTTCGTTCTTCCGGCTGTCCGCGGCGGGTTTGTCGCCGGCCTGATGAGCGGCCTCCATCGCTTCAGCGAGACAAGCGGCGAATTCGAGATGATCATGGAGGTCGACCCTCATCTGCCCGAGAACCGGCTCAACGATGGCGTGGTCGACCCCTCCGGACGCGTCTGGTTCGGCACGATGGACAACAATGAGAACCAGAAGACGGGAAGCTTCTACCGGTTTGAACGTGACCGGTTGGAGCCGACCGGTCTTACAGGCATCGCGATCACCAATGGGCCGGCGCTCTCTCCTGATGGCCGGATCCTTTATTGGGTCGACACCCTGGAGCGAACGATCGACGCTTGCGATGTGGCCGAGGATGGAAGCCTGGGGCCGTCGCGGCCCTTCGCACGCATCGCGGAGGAAGATGGCAATCCTGACGGTCCAAGCGTAGACAGCGAGGGTTGCGTCTGGGTCGGCATGTATGGCGGCTGGCAGGCCATTCGCTATTCGCCATCGGGCGAACTGATCGAACGTGTTCGCTTCCCCGTCGCCAACATCACGAAGCTCGCCTTTGGGGGAGCGGACCTGAAAACGGTTTATGCCACCACGGCGCGGCAATTGCTGAGTGCCGAAGTGCTCGAGGGCCAGCCGCAAACGGGCGACCTGTTCTCGTTCCAGGTCGACGTACCGGGCGTACCCGGCCATCTGGTTGCCCTCTAGCCGAGCGCGCGCGCGACCCGATCCGCCAGCCGACGGGCCACCTCCTGCTTGGAGGCCCGCTCCCAACTCTCGACACCCTTGGCCGTGATGAGATGGATGCTGTTCTCCTCGCCGCCCATGACATCCCCTGAAACATCGTTCGCGACAATCCAGTCGCAGCCCTTTCGTTCGCGCTTGGCCCGCGCGGCTTCGACCACATTGTCCGTCTCCGCGGCAAAGCCGACGAGCAGGCTGGGCCGACGGCGGCTCTGGGCGAGTTCCAGCAAGATGTCCGGGTTGACGCCCCAATGAAGTTGCGGCGGCCCATCGGCCTTCTTGAGCTTGGCGGGCGCCGCATCCACATGCCAATCGGCCACTGCCGCCACCAAGATGGCGGCATCGGCGGGAAGCGCTGCCTGGACGGCCCTGTCCATCTCGCGCGCAGTCTCGACATCGACGCGCGCGACACCCTGTGGCGTGCTCAGGCTGACAGGCCCGGCGACCAGGGTAACGTCGGCCCCCAGCCGGGCCAGTTCGGTTGCCAGAGCAAAGCCTTGCTTGCCGGATGAGCGATTGGCGATCACTCGAACGGGATCGATCGCCTCGTGCGTCGGCCCCGCGGTGACGATGATGTGCTTTCCATCCAGCGGGCGGGCGCGCTCAGGTGCGAGCATCTCCTGGATTGCGCCGAGGATTGCTTCGGGGTCGGGCAGCCGCCCGGGGCCGAATTCGCCGCACGCCATTGCCCCCTCGTCGGGCTCAAGCACTTTCACGCCATCGCGCCGGAGCTGCTCGACGTTCCGTCTGGTCGCCTCGTGCTGCCACATGCGAACGTTCATCGCCGGAGCGGCAAGCACTGACTTGTCCGTTGCCAAGAGGAGGGTCGTGGCCAGGTCGTCCGCGATGCCGGCCGCCATTTTCGCGAGGAGATCGGCGGTCGCGGGGCAGACGACGACCAGATCGGCCTGCCGGGACAGCTGAATGTGGCCCATCTCGACCTCGTCCTTGAGGTCCCAGAGGCTGGTATAGACACGGTTCTCTGAGAGGGCTCCGAGCGTCATCGCCGTCACGAAATGCGATCCGCCTTGGGTCAGCACGCAGGTGACGTCGCCGCCCGCCTTCCGGATGAGCCGGACGAGCTCACAGCTCTTGTAGGCCGCGATGCCGCCGCCGACGATGAAGAGGATGCGCCTGCCGTTCACGTGACCCTATCTGGTGCTTCCTGCGGTGCAAGTCGAGCAAGGCCGGGATCGAAACGCTCGATGCTGCGCCTGAAAATGGCTTCGGCCTCCGCCACGGCCGGATCGTCGACGCTCCTAGGGCCGGTCGGGAAAGCCTCTCGCGCTGCGGCATATTCGGCTTCGATAAACCTGGTGATCGGGCTCGGAAGAAAGCCGCTGCCAAGCTCGCGCGTGACCTTCTTCCGCTCGATCAGTTCCGAGCTGACCTGCGCAACCTCTGGCGGCGGATCGCATTCTTCGATCAACGTGGGGAAATGCATCGGCGCCACTGAAGTGCCTGGATGAAGCCGCAGCCAGCGCAGGGCAGCGGCCGGCCGAAGCGCATAGAATAGCTTCTTCAGGGGGATCTCCCTGTCGTCACGAAAATAGTCGCGCCGCTGCCGCTCGCCCAGGTGGAGATAGTGGCGCCCGATGCTGTTGCGGCTGGCATGAGTTGAAGCGAAGTGGAGCAATGCGTCCTGAAGTTCCGCATCTGCAAAATAGACGATCGGGGAGGTAAGCCATTCTATCGCCACCGCATTGCCCTTGAGCAGCAGCTTCAGCGCCTTGCCAAGCTCCCACCCATTGATGTCGAGGTCGTCTTCGATGGGCGTTTCGATCACATCCCGCCGCTGCCATGGCGACAGATAATGGTCACGGCGCCGAACGAAGATGAAGCGGCAGTCGTAATCGCTGTCAGGGGAGGGGAAGCCCCAGGCTCGACTGCCGCTTTCGACGGCGAGGCCGATCCTTACCTCATTTCCCTGCTCGATCGCCCGAAGCCGCCCAAGGATTTCGGCGAGCTTCTGCCGATCGAACGCCTCGGGTACCGCGCCCGCCAAGGCGCTCACGTCCAGAGCAGAACCGCGGCCGCGCCGGCTGCGGCCGATGCGATGGCCGTCATCAGATATCGCCCATAATGGCGGGGCTGCACGATCACGACGTCAGGCAGCGGCGGCGAGGGCGGGGCTGCACCGGCCGGCGGGTAACGCGCTTCGATGCGCCGGATGAGCTCGGGCAGGTTGGCGAGGGTGCGGAAGTCCCGCACCAGCCGGTCGGCAAGCGCTGCCTCCGGCCCCAGCTCGCTTCGCACCCATTCCCTCAGGAACGGCTCGGATGTCTCCCACATGTTGATGTCGGGATCGAGCCAAGTGGCCACGCCTTCCTCCATCACCATGGTTTTTTGGAGGAGAAGGAGGTGCGGCTGCGTCGGCATGTCGAAATCGCGTGTGATGGTGAAGAGGCCGTCGAGCATTTGCCCGACCGATATCTCCTTTACAGGGAGCCCCCGAATCGGCTCGCCCACGGCGCGAAGTGCGGTGGCGAATTCCTCCACATTATGGTGCGGCGGCACATATTGCGCTTCGAAATGGATCTCGGCGACGCGCCGGTAATTCCCGGTAATGAGCCCGTAAAGAATCTCGGCGAGCCAGAGGCGGGCCTGCCTGTCGACTCGTCCCATGATGCCGAAGTCGATCGCCGCCAGACGACCGTCGGCAAGCGCAAAGAGATTGCCCTGGTGGAGATCGGCATGGAAGAAGCCGTCGACGACCGCCTGACGAAGAAAAGCGCGAACGAGCGTTTCGGCAAGCTTCTTCAGGTCGTGGCCGGCTTCGATGAGCGCGTCCCGGTCCGTCAGCTTGATGCCGTCGATCCATTCGAGGGTCATCACTCGGCGCGCGCTGCGGCTCCAGTCGATCTCCGGCACGTAGAAACCCGCTTCGGCCACCATCCCTTCGCGAAGCTCGGAAGCGGAGGCCGCCTCCCGACGCAGATCGAGCTCGCGAGCGGTCCACTGCCGGAAATGGGCGATGACGAGCCGGGGTCTGAGCCGCGCCGCTTCGCCGCCCATGCTCTCGACCTGCGCGGCCGCCCATTCATAGGTTTCGATCGCGCGCGCGAAATCATCCTCGATGCCCGGCCGGAGCACCTTCACGGCCACTTGACGTCCCTCGGTGGTGACCGCGCGGTGGACTTGTGCAATCGATGCCGCCCCGACCGGCTCGGGATCGATTGACGAGAAGACCTCCTCCAAAGGCCGTTCCAGGGCTTGCTCGATCGAGGCCCGGATCTGCTCGAACGGCGCCGGCGGCAAATTGTCCTGCAGCCGCTGCAGATTGCGAGCCGCTTCGTCCCCGACGAGATCGGGCCGTGTCGCGAGCGCTTGGCCAAATTTAATCGCCGCGGGCCCGAGATTTTCGAACGCGGTCGCGTAAGTCGGCACTTTGGGCTGTCGCGTGCCGAACCGCGCGATGCGCGCCAGCCGCCTCACCGGGGCCGGCGTGTTCGGATCGCGCTCGATGCCGCGGAGCGCTCCATGTCGCGCCAAGACCCGGCCCCATTTCAGAAGCCGCCAGATATGGACTGCCGGAGCGGTCAAATTTTCCAGCCGCTATGAATGGCGACGGCGCCGCCGAGAATCGGCTCCACAGCAACACGGCCGAACCCCGCAGCCATGACCATCGCCTTGAACTCGTCCATCGCGGGGAAACGCCGGATCGATTCGACGAGGTAGCGGTAGCTGGCTTCGTCCCGTGCCACATATTTTCCGATCTTGGGGACGACATCGCTGCTGTAGCGGTCGTACAATTCCTTGAACCCTGGCCAGGTCGGCGTCGAAAATTCGAGGCAGAAGAAGCGGCCGCCGATGCGCAGCACCCGATGCGCCTCGCCGAGCGCTGCCGCCACGTCCGTGACGTTCCTGATCCCAAAGGCGATCGTATAGGCATCGAACGTTTGGTCGGGAAAGGTAAGCGCCTCCGCATTCTCCTGAGCCCAAAGCAGGCCTTCAATCTCCCGTCGCGCCGCCCGCTGCCGCCCCACCGTGAGCATTTCAGCATTCAGGTCTGCAACCGTTACCTGCGCTCCGGCAGCGGCGATGCGGAAAGCGACGTCGCCGGTGCCGCCGGCCATGTCCAGGATCGTCTCACCGGAGCGCGGCTTCAGGCGGCGCACGAATTGGTTCTTCCAGTGCCGGTGCATCCCGCCCGACATGAGGTCGTTCATGAGATCGTAGCGGGAGGCTACATTCGAAAAGACACCGCCGACGCGGCGCGTCTTCTCCTCGGGCGGCACGTCTTCGTAGCCGAAAGAAACCTTGTCCATGGCGCCGGCCTCTAGCAGGGGAATAGGAATATGTGCACGTCCGATATGGTGAAGAAGCTCGATGCCTGAACTGCCCGAAGTGGAAACGACGGTGCAGGGACTGGTTCCCGTGCTGAAGGGGCGGCGGCTCGTCTTCGTCGAAACGCGGCGACCGGACTTGCGCCGGGCCTTTCCCCCCGACCTTCGGCAGCGGCTTACCGGCGCCACCGTAACCAGGCTGGGTCGCCGGGCCAAATATGGGCTGATCGACACCGACCGCGGCGACACGTTGATCTTTCATCTCGGTATGTCCGGGCGCTGGCGCATCGATCCATCGGAGATCGGCACCCATGACCATTTCCTGCTCCAGACGGATGAGCATCGCCGGCTCGTCCTGAACGATCCACGCCGCTTCGGTTCCCTCGATCTCGCGCGCACGGATGAGCTTGAACACCACCAAGCGTTCGCGAAAATAGGGCCTGAGCCATTGAGCGAAGCATTCACGGCGGATTACCTTCGCCGCGCTCTCGAAGACAGGACCGCGCCCATCAAGGCGCTGCTTCTCGATCAGCGGATCGTGGCCGGCCTCGGCAACATCTATGTGTGCGAGGCACTGCACATGGCCGGCATTGCGCCGGGACGGGAGGGAGGACGGATTGGTAAGGAGCGGCTCGAAAAGCTCGTCGTCGCCGTCAAGGCGGTGCTTCTTGCGGCCATCACGGCCGGCGGGTCGAGCCTGCGCGATTACGCCCGCCCTGATGGCGAACTCGGCTATTTCTCGAAGCAATGGCGAGTGTATGGCCGCGAAGGCGAAGCCTGCACCTGCGGGGCGCGAATCCGCCGCAGAGCGGAAGGCGGACGCTCGACCTTCTTTTGCGCACGGTGCCAGCGCTAAATTGGTTGACCCAAGCTCTCTCAAGCCGTAGATGCTCGCCCCGAGCGGGTGCGGTTATTGCCGCGCCCTTTTCATTTCATCTTACGAGGCATTTGAAGATGGCGAATACGCCGCAGGCAAAAAAACGCATCCGTCGCAACGCGCGCCGCGCCGAAATCAACGGTGCGCGCGTCAGCCGCATCCGCACGTTCGTGAAGCAGGTCGAAGCGGCGCTGGCAGCCGGCGACAAGGCGCAGGCCGAAGCCGCGATTCGCAAGGTCCAGCCGGAAATGATGCGGGGCGTCTCAAAGGGCGTGGTTCACAAGAACACGGCATCCAGAAAAATCTCGCGCCTCACGAAGCGGGTCGCAGCCCTCGGCTGAGCGGTCTTTCCCCGCTGCTGATTGGATCGCCCGCCGGGTCTCCGGCGGGCTTTTTCATGCCTGAAGCCTCCCGTTAACCAAGGTCGAGGATTCCCGGCGATTCGCGGGTGGGCAGCCGTTTTTGGAGATCGCAAAGCCTGAGCTTTTCTGCCGATTTCGCCGCTGAAACGGCCTAATGGCGGTTATCCGTGTCAATCGCATTATTTCACATAAGTGAAATTTTTCCATTGATCGGAGGAGCCCCGGCTACCTAGAAAACTCCTCCGCCGCCGGACGAATCTTCGGTGGGGGCAAGACAGCAAACCGATGATCATGATCGGCGGCGCCGCGGGGGCGTTTCGCCGGGAGGGGAAGCGTTTGCTCGAATTCCAGCCGCTCTGAATGCGGCGATTGTAATGAGGGGGTACGTGCGTGAGCTTTACGCCGGCCAGTGCTGTAGCTTTGCCTGCCAATGAGCATGCCGACAATCCTGTAACGCTGGCCTGGGAACATATCCGCAACGGCCTGCGACGCGATTGCGGCGCCCGTACATTCGACGGCTGGCTGCGCCCGATCCGATTGGGCGCGTTCGACGCCGAGGCGGGGAGCATTCGGCTCGAACTGCCTTCCCAATTCATGGCGGATTGGGTGCAGACTCATTTCGCGGACCGGCTGTCGCTGGCTTGGCGGACGATATTGCCGTCGGTCCGGCAGGTGGTGATCTGTTCAGGCGGCGACAGTCGTGCGGCCGCGCCCGCTATTGCCGAGATTCCGGCCGCGGCGCCGGAACCGGAGAAAACGGCGCAGCCGACCGGGCTTTACGCGGCGCAGCTGGAGCCGCGTTACCGGTTCGAAAGCTTCGTCGTCGGCAAGGCCAATGAAGTCGCCTTCAATGCCGCCCGCACGCTCGCCATGGCCGACAACGTCGCCTTCAACCCGCTTTTCCTCCACGGCGGCACCGGCCGTGGCAAGACGCATCTTCTCCACGCGATCGGCCACGAATTCCGCGCCCGCCGCCCGGGCGCGAAGATCATCTACATGTCGGCCGAAAAGTTCATGGTCGAGTTCGTGGCCGCGCTTCGTGCCAACGAGACGATCCAATTCAAGCAGCAGCTGCGCTCGGCCGACCTGCTGATGATCGACGACGTCCAATTCATCGCCGGCAAGGAATCGACGCAGGAAGAATTCTTCCACACGATGAACGAAATCATCTCGGCCGGCCGCCGTCTCGTCATCAGCTCGGACCGCGCGCCTCAGGATCTTGACGGGATTGAACCACGCATCCTTTCGCGGCTCTCCTGGGGCCTCGTCGCCGATATCAATCAGGCAGACCTCGAGCTTCGTCTGAACATCATCCTCAAAAAGCTCGAATCGCTTCCCGACGTGGCCGTTCCGCAGGAAGTCGTGATGTTTCTTGCCAAGCGGATCAGCTCCAACGTCCGTGAGCTGGAAGGCGCCCTCAACCGGATCGCTGCTTATGCGATGATGAGCGGCCGCGCGATCGATCTCGAATTCTGCAATGAAGTGCTGGCGAACATCCTCCGGGCGAACCAGCGCCGCATCTCGATCGACGAAATCCAGAGCCGCGTCTCCGACCATTACCGGATCCGCAAGGCGGAAATGACCTCGGCGCGGCGCGCCCGCGAGGTCGCCCGCCCGCGCCAGGTCGCCATGTATTTGTCGAAGCAGCTGACGCCGCGCTCGCTGCCCGAGATCGGCCGCCGCTTCGGCGGTCGCGACCATACGACGGTGATCCACGCCGTGCGCCAGATCGAGAAGCTTCGGGCTCAGGATCCGGAGCTCGACTCCGACATCCGGTTGCTGACGCGGCAGTTGGAAAGCTGAACCCGGGGTTTCTGCTGGCGCTGGCTGGGGCGCTCGTCAGCGGCACCTTCGTCGCGCTCCAGGCCCCAACCAATGCCATGCTCGCTCGCGCTGCCGGTTCGCCCGTCAACGCGGCGTTGATTTCCTTTTTGGTGGGCACCGTCGCGCTGATCCTGGTGGCGTTGGCGCTGGGGGAGCGGCCGAGCGCCTCCGCCGTCAGGGCCCTGCCATGGTATGCATGGGCAGGCGGCCTTTATGGTGCGGTTTTTGTCGCCGTAGCAGCCTACGCCGCGCCCCGTATGGGGATCACCTTTTTCTTGACGGCCGCGATTGCCGGCCAGCTGGCGATGGCCGTCCTGCTTGATCGGCTGGGCGCGTTCGGCCTGCCCGTCGTGCCGATCGGACCGGCCCGCATCCTGGGGATCCTGCTCGTCCTCGCCGGCGCGTTCCTCGTCCGCCGCTGACAAAAGATGGGAGAGCCGTTCCCCGGCCCTCCCTCACGTGTTTCTTGCCTGGAAATTTTCGCCGAGGAGACGATCAGCGCCGGTCGCGGCCCGGCGGAGCGATGGTGATCTTCACCGTCTCTCCGGAATTGCCGGGGAAGCCGGTGAACATCGCTTCGATAAGGTTCGGCACCAGCGTCTGGAGGTCGTCCGTCCGCGAACGCGCCTTGGCGGTCCCCTCGAACAGCGACTGCCCGTCCGCCGTCCGCTTGATGTCCATGTCAAGGAAACTGGTATAGACGGTATAGACGCTGATGTCCTCGTCCCACAGGAACGGATCGTTCCAGCCGTAATAGAAGGGATGGTAGGATCGGCCGAAATAGCCGAACCGGGAGTAATAGGGCCTGTAGAACGGGTGGAAGAAGGGGTCGCGCCGGATGGAGGGATAAGTCCTTATCTCCTGCTGGCCCTGGTCGACGCCGTAATCGAGCTCGACAACGAAGGTCGCCCGCTGCGCTGAGGGAGCTTCGGTATAGCCCTGAGCGATCAGGTGACGCCGGACAAGATCGGCGTAGCGTGAGAATTCAAGGCCGCCTTGTTCGCGCGGATCGGCGGATTGGATGATAAAGCTTTGCCCCTGCGGCGCTGGCATGGCCTGGAAGCGGGTAACTTTCGTAGGAAGACCAGTGGCGCAGGCGCTGAGCGCGAGCAACGCTGCCGGTGCGACAAGGGTCAGAAGTTTCTTTGAGATCGACATGTTACGAGGCCTTTCTCAGCCCTGAGACGAACGATATAGGATATCTGTCCCTTGCCGCCAAGTCGCTGAACGGTTGCTGAAGGGGGATGAGCCGTTTCTTACGAAAGTCTTCTCAGCCCAAGCGCGTGATAGGCGCCGTCCAGCGTCGGTTGCGCCACGCTTGCGGCTTTGCGGGCTCCGGTCTCGAGGATCCGGTCGAGCTCGGCTCGATCCGCGGTCAGCGCGTCCAGCCGCGCCTTGATCGGGCGCAGCGTTTCAACAAGCAGCTCCGCCAAGACCGGCTTGAAGGCACCGAAGCCCTTGCCGGCATGTTCGGTCAGCACTGCGGCGGGCTCGAGCGAGGCCAGGGCCGCATAGATCCCGACGAGATTTTTTGCTTCAGGCCGCTGCGCCAGTTCCTCCATTGTTTCCGGAAGCGGCTCGGGATCCGTCTTGGCCTTGCGGATCTTCTGCGCCACCGTGTCGCTGTCGTCGGTAAGGTTGATGCGGCTCATGTCGGACGGATCTGACTTGGACATCTTCGCGCTGCCGTCGCGCAGGCTCATGATCCGCGCTCCGGTTGCGCCGATGAGGGGCTCGGGGAGGGCGAAGAGCTCCACGCCATAATCGGCGTTGAACTTGGTCGCGATGTCCCGAATGAGTTCGATATGCTGCTTCTGGTCTTCGCCGACCGGAACGTGGCTCGCCTGGTAGAGCAGAACGTCGGCCGCTTGCAGCACGGGATAGGCAAACAGGCCCACGCTCGCGCCCTCACGATTCTTGCCCGATTTCTCCTTGAACTGGGTCATCCGGTTGAGCCAGCCGATGCGGGCGGTGCAGTTCAGAAGCCACGCCATTTCCGGATGCGCCGGGACGCGGGCATGATTGAAGAGTGTCGTCGTCTCGGGATCGATCCCGCAGGCAATCAGCGCCGCGGCCATCTCGCGAACATTGGCGGCAAGTTCGGCCGGGTCGATGTAGACCGTGACCGCGTGCAGGTCCGCGAGAAAGATGAAGCATTCGCACTCATCCTGCATCTTCACCCAGCGCTTGATCGCCCCGAGATAATTGCCGAGATGGAGGTTGCCGGTCGGCTGGATCCCTGAAACCACGCGCATTCGATCAGCCTTCCTTGGGCGTCCGCCGCCGCCTCAAAAGCGACTTCAGTTCCGCGCCGGTGAAAGCGCGGGTGGCGAAGGTCGCGATCGCATAAACGATCACGCCGCCCCCTACCAACAAGGTGAGGCCGGCAACGCGCCAACCGAAAGTGCGGTTCATCATCGGGTCGACGAGCGGGTTGATCACGATCAGCGCCGCGCCCATCAGCACGGCCGCGATGAGCAGCCGAAAGAGGTGGCGATTGAGCTTGGGGTCGGTGCTGAAATGCCCCCGCCGCATCAGCGAAACGTAAAGCAGCAGCACATTCACCCAGGATGCGATGGCCGTCGCCAGCGGCGGCCCGACATGCTCCAGCGGCCAGATCAGGATGAGATTGCCGACCAGATTCACGGCGATCGCGACCAGCGCAAAGCGGAGCGGCGTCTTCATGTCGCTCCGCGCGTGGAAGGCGGGGGTCAGCACCTTGATCAGGATATAGGCCGGCAGCCCGGCCGAGAAAGCCGTAAGCGCCATGGCGCTGCCCACGGTATCCGCCGCCGTAAAGGCGCCATATTGGAGCAGCCCCCGGATGATCGGCTCGGCGCTTACCATCAGCGCTACGGTGGCGGGAAGCGTCAGGAACATCGCAAGCTGTAGGCCGCGGCGCTGCATGTCCAGCGCGCCTGCCTCGTCTCCGGACGAGATGAGCCGCGTGATGGTTGGCAGCAATACGGTCCCGAGGCCGATACCGATAAGGCCTAGCGGCAGCTGGTTCAGCCGATCGGCATAGTAGATATAGGATACCGATCCCTCGGGCAGGAACCCCGCGGCCAGTGCCGTCGAGACGACGAGGTTGATCTGCACCGCGCCCGCGCCGGCCGCGGCCGGCCAGATGAGCGACAGCAAGCGCTTCACGTCCGGGCTGAGCCGAGGGCGCCGGATCTTGAGCCTGATGCCGGCTTGGCGGCAGGCGAAAACAAGCCAGAGGAGCTGTAAAACCCCCGACACGGTAACGGCGATGGCCTCTACTCGCGCCGTCTGCAGCGGATCGGGACTGTTGAAGAGGAGCAGGGCGACGATAACGGTGAGGTTGAGCAGGATGGGAGCGGCGGCATTGACCCAGAAGCGTCCGATCGAGTTCAATATTCCGCCCAGCAGCGACACCAGCGAGATGAAGAGCAAGTAAGGAAAGGTGATCCGCGCCAGTTCGACGGCATAGTCGAACTGCTCGGGCGTCGCGTCATGGAAGCCGCCGGACATCAGCAGCACGGCCGGGCCGGCGCCGATCATCACCACGGTAGTGAACACCAGCAGGACGGGGAGGAGCACGGAGAGAGCGTCTTCCGCAAAGCGAAGGGCCTCGTCCAGCTTGCCCTCATTTTCGCCGACCTTGCGGTTGAACAGCGGGACGAAGGCGGCCGCAAATGCGCCTTCCGCGAATAATGCCCGGAACATGTTCGGCAGCCGGAAGGCCACCAGAAACGCGTCGGAGGCAAAGGAGGCGCCGATATATCGCGCCATCAACATATCGCGGACAAAGCCGAATATTCGGCTGGCGAGCGTCAGAAGCCCAACGGAGCTGAAGGAGCGGACAAGATTCATGGCCGCATCACGCCCGCCCGCTCCCTTTGAAGATCAGGCGTCGCCGGTCTGGAAGGAAACCTGGCCACCCGACGCTTCGGCCTCGAACTGGGCCGCGCGCTGCATGTAGAGCGATCCGAAATCGATCGGGTCGAGCACCAGCGGCGGGAAGCCGCCGTCGCGGATTGCATCCGCCACGACACGGCGCGCGAACGGGAAGAGAAGCCGTGGCGCTTCGGCCAAGAGGAATGGCTGCAGCTGTTCCTGCGGCACGTTCCGGATGGCGAACAATCCGGCGTAAAGCAGCTCGACCGCAAATGCGGTATTGCCGTCGGCAGTGGCGGTGACTTCGATCTTCAGCGAAACTTCGTGCACGTCCTCGCCGACGGCTCCCGCGCCGATGTTGAACTGAACCTCGATCTGGGGCTGTGCCTGCCACTGGTAGACCGCCGGAGCGTTCGGATTCTCGAACGAAAGATCCTTCACATATTGGGAGATCATGCCGACCTGCGGCATCGTGTCGGCGCCGTTGGCGGCTCCTTCGTCCGCGCCGGCAAAGCCCTGTTCTTCGGCCATCTTTCGCACCTTCGATATGTTGAGGAGAATGCGGCCGCGGCGCGGCAGCAATCGTTGGCCGCGCGGGTAGCAGGAGCCGGCATCGCACGCAACATGCCGAGCCGGGGACCGGTCCGCCGGGTGAAAGGAAGGTCCAGCGGCCGGGTTCAGTGGATGCTGGTCAAAGACCGAGCTTGTCCGTGCGCATCCAATAAACGTCCGCATTGCCGCCAGCTCGGCTGGTGTTGCGGCGGATGAAGAACAGAGCGCGCTTGTCGGGGGACAAGGTGGGATGAAATTCTTCTTCGGCGGTATTGACGCTTGGCCCCAAGTTCCTGACCGCGCCGAACGCGCCGGAAGGCTCGGCCGTGGCGACCCAAATGTCCCCCTTGCCGGCACCGCCCTTGGCATTGAGCGAGGTAAAGAGCAGCGTCTTTCCGTCCTTGGTAATGAAGGGATTGAAGCTCCAAGGGCCGGTCTGATTGACGGCGCCGGGAAGAAGTTCCGCGGCACCATAGCTGCCGTCCGCGGCGCGTCGGGATCGGTAGATCTTCCATTCGCCGGAGCGCTCGCTGGCGAAGTAGAGCGTACCGTCGCCAGCGACCGAGGGATAGAATTCGTCTTGGGGAGAGTTCACCGCCGGACCCAAATTCTTCGGACTGGCGGTGCCGTCGGCGCCGCGATCCACCACATAGAGGTCGAAATCTTTCCGGGGCGGCCCGACCGGCCTCATCGACACGAAAAAAATCTGCTTTCCGTCATAGGAGACGAACGGATCGCCATCGCTGAAGCCAATCGAGAAGGGGGCTCGCGAAGCGTCGAGCCAACGGCCGTTCTCGCGCTTGGCGGTCCAGATTTCGGACATGCGGGTCATCGGAAACCAGAGGCGGCTTACGCCCCAGAAGATCTGCGATCCGTCGGGTGAGACGCTGAGCATGGATTCCTCCGTGTCTCCGCGCGCCACCAACTCCGGTTCGAACCGTTCCGCGACGGCCGGCGCCGCCGCGGTCCACTTTTTGGAAACGGGGCCCTGGGCCGCCAAGCTGCCGGCGGCGGCAAGACTCAAGCCGAACAACATTTGTTTCCTCACGCCTTCCTCCTCCTAGGCAGCGGCCCCGTTCGGGCGCCGCTCTGCGAGCGGCGATGCAACGGGCATGCCATGCCGTCGCCAGCGCGCGAAAGCGGGCGAAGCAACCATGCAACGGCCTTTATTTAGGGAATCGAACATACACGTCCGGAAGTGGGCACCTGAATGGAAAGTACGTGGCATTTGAAAGACGCGGCACTCACGCCTATGTAGATCGTTCTATCCTGGGAGAGGTGCGCGTGACGGTTGAAATTGTCCTGCTGGCGATGGTGGCCCTGTTTGTGGGTCTCCGCCTTTATGCCGTGCTGGGACGCCGCACCGGGCACGAGCAGCAGCCGGTCACCCGCCCCGATGCCGTTCCCGGCGCCGATGTGCCGGCGCCGGTGACCGACATCCCATCGGACCGTTCCGAGCCCAGCGGCTTTGCCTATGAGGACAAGGCGGCAGGGGGCGTTCGCGCCATCGTCTCGGCCGATCCGAGCTTCGACGTTGCACGTTTCTTGGAAGGGGCGCAGGCCGCTTACCGGATGATCCTGGAGGCCTATTGGAAGGGCAATCGCGACGAATTGGCCGATCTCGTCGGCAATGAAGTCCGCGCCAGCTTTGAGGAAGCGATCGCTGCTCGCGAGGCCGCCGGGCATCGCCTCGACAACCGGCTTATCGCGATCGAACGCGCGGTCATCGAGGATGCCGAGCTGGTCGGCCGGACCGCCAGCATCACGGTTCGTTTCGATGCGGATATCGCTGCCGTCACGCGAAGCGAGGCTGGTGAGGTTGTCGCCGGCTCGATGACCGACGCGGTCGTTACCCACGATGTTTGGACGTTCCGCCGGACCCTCGGCAGCTCGGATCCGAATTGGCTTCTGGTGGAGACCGACGAAGGCGCCTGAGCGGCGGCGCTTTCCTATCGCTGATCCTTGCGGCTATGCCGAAAGCGTGACCGCTTACGAATCATCTGCCCGCGCAGTGCCGCCAAAGGCCGCACCGCGCTCCCCCAAGACCATCTTGAATGCGGGACGAGGCGCGCGTCGCGATCTTCGCCGGCTTGCTGCGCTGCTCGGCTTTTTGGGGCTTGCTCTTGGCAGCTGCACACGGAGCGTGGCTCCGGATGCGCCGAAAACGCCTTCTCCACCGGTAGCCGCGCCGGCTCCCGGGCCGGCCACCGCCCTCGAAGCTGGGATCAGGCCAGGGCCTTCGCTTGAAACACTCGACCCGGAAGCAGCACTGCGGGCGCTGGAGGCCTTTAAGATCAGCTGCCCCGCGCTGGTGAAGCGCCCGGATGCGAGCGGGCTAACGGCGCCCGAGCAATGGCGGCCCGCCTGCGACGAAGCAATCGCTCAAATCGTCACCGATCGAGCGGACTTGGCCGCAGTGGACTTTTTCAAGCGGCATTTTGAGCTGGTCGAGGTCGGCGGCGGCAACACCTTCATCACCGGCTACTTCGAACCCCAGATTGCGGGATCGCGAACCAAGCTGCCCGGTTTCGAGATACCGGTTTATCGCAAGCCGCCGGATCTCGTCGAAGTGGATGCGGCCGCGGCCGCCGCCGCCGGAACGCCCCGGCGCGGACGCATGGGAAACGGAATCCTTGTTCCTTATTTCGAGCGCGCGGAAATCGAGGATGGGGCGCTGGCGGGCAGGGGCCTCGAGATCGCCTGGGTGGCAGACGCGATCGACTTCTTCTTCCTGCAGATTCAAGGTTCCGGCCGGCTGCTCCAGCCGGACGGCAGCGTCGTCCGGATTGGCTATGCGGGTCAGAATGGCCGCGATTATGTTGGTATCGGCAAACTTATGAAGGATCGTGGGCTGCTCGGCGCCGGCCAGACCAGCATGCAAGGCATCGTCGCATGGCTTCGGGCGCACCCGGAGGAAGGCCGCGCCATCATGCGCGAAAATAAAAGCTACATCTTCTTTCAGGAGCTGACCGGGCCGGGGCCGCTTGGCTCGCTCGGCCTCCCCGTAACGCCGCGGGCAAGCGTTGCCACCGACCCCAAATTCGTGCCGCTCGGAGCGCCCGTCCTGCTTTCGGTGGATCGTCCGGAGGTGAACGGGATCTGGGTGGCGCAAGATACGGGCGGCGCCATCAAGGGCGCCAATCGCTTCGACACCTTTTGGGGCGCAGGCGCCGAAGCGGCGGCAACGGCCGGCGGAATGCAAGCCCGTGGCAAGGCCCATATCTTTCTTCCCAAAGGCTCGGTGGCGCGCCTCGATGCGAGCGGCGGCGGTGCGCCGGCTCGGCCCTGAGGAGCGCGCGCTTTGGAACAAGGTGATCGCGAGCGTTCGCCCGCTCCATTCGCCCAGGCCGTCGGATACCGCACCGCCGCCCGCCGTTGAACCTGCGCCCGCAGCCGGAGTTCCTGCACCTCACCGGGCACCGCCCAAGCCGCCGCCGCCGCGAAAGCCGCAGCCGGGAACGACGCTGGATGCGACCTGGGATCGCCGTCTCGCGGGAGGGCTCGTCCAGCCGGATCTTGCCGTTGACCTCCATGGCCATAACCTTGCCACGGCTTACGACTTGCTCGACCGGCGCCTTGATCAGGCGGTCTCGACAGGCGCGCGCCTGGTGCTCCTCATCACGGGCAAGCCGCCGCAGGGCGATAGCCGGCCGGTGCAGCGAGGGGCCATTCGCGCCGCCGTCGGCGACTGGCTGGCGGCATCCCGCCATGCCGGCGATATTGCCGCTGTGCGCGGGGCGCATCGCCGGCACGGCGGGAGCGGCGCGCTTTACATCGTTCTTCGCCGCCGCCGCTGATCCACACCAATATTTAAGCGTGTGGCGCTAAGGCGGTCCGCTCCCGCGAAACGGTGGGACTGACCAGGGGCGACTCCACTGCGCAACTTTCGGGACATCGTGGAGCGGTTCGGCAACGTGGCGATCTCGTGTCTCGCCGGAATGGCTTCGTTCGTTTTCACGCTCACAGCCTTTCTCTTTCTCACCAGTTTCAGCGCGCAGATCGGGGCTTCGATCATCATCGGGCTGTTCGCGCTGCTGATCGTCTGGGTCGCTTCGGAAAACCCGAATAGCGGCCATGCCCGCGCTTCCAAGGCGCTGATCGAGCGGCTTCTCGCGGTCCGCAGCGGCGACCTCACTTCGCCTGCGCCTGACGTCGTGCGCCGGGAGATGCCGGAGCTTGCCTCCGCCGTCGATGCGTTGTTCGAGCAGGTTCGCTCCACCGTCGACAAGGCCAATGCCATTGCCATGTACGATCCCGTCACCTCGCTCCCCAATCGAGTTCATTTCAAGCGCGAGGCGGAACGGGTTCTGCAATCCCGATCCGGCGATGGGCGGGTGGCGTTGCTGTTCATCGACCTCGATGGCTTCAAGTCCGTCAATGACAGTCTCGGTCATGCCGACGGCGACGAGGTGCTTGCCATGGTCGCCGACCGGCTGCGCGAGGGTGTCAAGGCCGTGCCCGGGGGAGACGCGGAGCCACTGCTGGCGCGCCTGGCGGGGGACGAATTTACCGTCCTATTGCCTTCCTTGCCGAGCGCTGCCGATGCCGAACGCGTCGCGCACGCAGCCTTGGCGGCTTTGGTGCAGCCCCTTCGCCACCAGGGGCGCAGCATCGCCCTGGGCGCTTCGGTCGGCGTCGCTGTCTGCCCGCTACACGCCACTGAGCTCCATGATCTGATCAAGGCCGCCGACATTGCCATGTACCACGCCAAATCGAGCGGGCGATCGCAGGTCTGCGTCTACCACCCAGCGCTCGCGGATGCATTCGGCAGGAGGGCGTCGGCCTCCTTGTTCAAGGAAGCTCAGTTGAGGGCGGACCGGATCACCCGGCTGTAGATCGCCTGGAGCTTGCGGACGTCGTCCAATGCCGCCGCTTCATCGAGCTTGTGCATCGTCGCGTTTGGAAGGCCGAAGTCGACCACCGGGCACAGCCTGGTCAGGAACCGGCCGTCGGAGGTGCCGCCGGCGGTCGAAAGATCAGGGGTGATGCCCGTCTCCGCCTTGATCGCCTCCGTCACCAGCTCGTAGAGCGGTCCGGGCGGCGTCAGGAACGCTTCTCCCGAGATCCTCGCCTCCACGGTGGTGCCCGGGGCTGCCTGCTCGGCCGTCCGCCGGACCCGTTGCACCAGGTCTTCGCCCCGATGCAGATTGTTAAAGCGGATGTTCAGCTGCGCCGCTGCGGATCCCGGAATGATGTTGGTCGCACTCGTCGGCGTAGAGATGGCCGTGAATTCGAGGTTTGAAGGCTGAAATGCGTCCGTGCCGGAATCGAGGCGAATAGCGGTGAGCGCGGCGATGACGGCGGCAAGCTTCGGCACCGGATTGTCGGCTCGGTGCGGGTAGGCGACATGACCCTGGGCGCCCGGCACGGTCACCCACATGTTGACCGTTCCGCGGCGGCCGATCTTAACCACGTCGCCCAGCCGAGCCT
>JAESFL010000489.1_pt1 | contig 26692 bp, 26 predicted proteins | sample 9269401 | NCBI WGS metagenome assembly JAESFL01 (sample SAMN14506025, study PRJNA617098) | algae metagenome | isolation source: Gloeocapsa sp. UFS-A4-WI-NPMV-4B04 and co-occurring heterotrophs from desert... | place: USA: Utah | collected 2006-10-01 | reverse complement strand
TCATGCCGCTGAAAAAATTATAGCCGGTGTTGAACTCCCGGACATGATCCAGGCACAGGAACTGCCAGTCGCCGGGCCCGTCAAAGCTCGGGCCCCGGGGACCGGGAGCGCGGAATTCGCCGGCTCCGGTGCAGCCGGGATGCGCGCACGTCCGGTGGCCCTCGACGCGGCCGTGAAATCGCGTTTCCCGCTTGCCCGAACTCGCCACGATCTCCCTTTCGCGTCCAAACCCCGTATATAGGCGAAATGAGCGATCATTTAAGCTGGCCGATAGCCACCGAAATCACCAGGCGTCTCACCGAGGCACTCGATCCAACGCATCTGCAAGTCATTGACGACAGCGAAAAACATCGCGGTCATGGCGGCTACAACCCGGACGCGGGGGAGAGCCACTTCACCGTCGAGATCGAGTCGGCTGCCTTTGCCGGAATGAGCCGGGTGGCGCGGCAGCGTGCGGTGAACCACGCGCTCGCAGACCTCCTGGAGGAGCGCGTTCATGCGCTCGCCATCAAGGCGAGGACGCCGGACGAATGACCGAAGATCTCTTCATCCAGACGCTGCACCCGGCGACGCACGACCTTGGCGGTTTCAAGGTCCACCGCACCCTGCCGCACAAGGAGCGGACCACCGTTGGCCCGTTCATCTTCTTCGATCAGATGGGGCCGGCGCATCTGCCGCCGGGCGACGGCGTCGACGTCCGCCCGCACCCCCACATCAATCTTGCCACCGTCACCTACCTGTTCGCTGGGGCGATCGATCATCGGGATTCGCTCGGGACGTTCCGAACGATCGAGCCCGGCGCGGTGAACCTGATGACCGCCGGACGCGGCATCGTTCATTCGGAGCGATCACCGGCCGGGGAGCGCCCGGCCGGCCCGGAACTTTCCGGCATCCAGACCTGGCTGGCGCTGCCCCAGGCAAAGGAGGAAATGGACCCGGCTTTCGAGCATGTGCCGAAAGATCGGCTTCCGATGGTGGAGGGCAGCGGCGCCCGCGCCCGTTTGGTGATGGGCACGCTCTGGGGCTCGACCTCGCCCGTCACCTGCCACAGCGAAACGATCTATGCCGACATGGCGCTTCGGCCCGGCGGGAGCATGCCCGTGGATCCCTCAACCGAGGAGCGGGCCATCTATCTGGCGGAGGGCGAGGCAAGTCTGGACGGGCTGCCGTTGCAGCCGACCGTGCTTTACGTGCTGCGCCCGGGGATCAGCGCTACGCTTCGCTCCGAGCGCGGCGCGCACGTGATGCTCTGCGGCGGGGCACCCTTGGACGGGCCGCGGCACGTCTGGTGGAACTTCGTCTCGTCGCGGCGCGACCGGATCAACCAGGCGAAAGAGGATTGGCGAAGCCAGCGTTTTCCAGTCGTGCCAGACGATGCCGAGGAGCGCATCCCGCTACCGGTCGTGGCGCCGAAGACGGTCAGCTATCCTTGAACGAGATCCAGACGACGAGGATCAACCTAGCCACGGGTGTGACGCTGAAGGTGGCATTCGGCGGGCCTCAAGCGGCCGAGCCGATCATCTTCCTCCACGGCTTCCCGGAGTCGCATCGGACCTGGCGGCATCAGCTTCATAATCTGGCGCGCGATTTCCGCGTGCTCGCCCCCGACCAGCGCGGCTTTGCCGGTTCCGACAAGCCCGACGGGGTGAAGGAATATGAGACGCAGAAAGTGGTCGAGGATCTGGTCGCACTCGCCGACGCGTTCGACATCGGACGCTTCACGCTGGTAGGGCATGATTGGGGCGGAGCGGCCGCCTGGCTGGCGGCGCTGAAGCAGGGCGACCGGATCGGACGGCTCGTGATCGTCAACGCGCCCCATCCCCTCATCTTTCAGCGCACACTGATCGATGACGAGGCGCAAAGGGAGGCCTCGCAATATATTCGAGCTCTTCGGGCGCCCGGCATCGAAGCCGGTATCAAGGCGATGGGCTTGAAAACCTTTTTCGAGAAAAGCTTCAAGCCGCACGTCGATTTGCGGCTGATTTCCGAAGCGGAGCGGGACGCTTACCTAAGCCAATGGGGCGAGCCCGGCGCGCTTACGGCCATGCTCAACTGGTACCGCGCCTCGAACATCACGGTCCCGGAGCCGGGAGAGAAGGCGCATCAGCCGCTCTGGACGCACGCGCCCTTCCCGAAGCTCAAGATGCCGGTGCTCGTGATATGGGGCCTCAAGGACAAGGCCTTGCTGCCGATCCAGCTCGACGGGCTGGAGGCATTGGTGGAGGATCTGCGAATCGTCACCGAACCAGACGCCGGTCACTTCATCCCTTGGGAGAAGCCGGAAGTGGTGACCTCCGCGATCCGCACCTTCATCGCCGAGACGCCGCTCCTTTGATCGGAGAAGCGTCCGGTCGGGAGCCGGACGAGGCCGACAATCATCGGCCGGCAGGCTGGACGTAGTGCCGCCTTACGGCGAGAGGGCACCGCCTCGCCCCGGCACGATCCTGCTTTAGGGCTTGGGCTCCGACATCGGCGCCGCTATGGCCGCCGCCCATGCCGCCACAAGCTGCCCGTTCCCGATCCCGCTCCGCCGCGCGTCTCGCTGCCGTGCAGGCGCTTTACCAGCAGGAGATGGAGCAGACGCCGCTGCCGATGCTGTTGCACGAATTCCATCACCACCGGCTGGGAGCGACGATCGAGGAGGTGGAATATGAGGATGCCGAGGTCGGTTTTTTCGACGACGTCGTCAGCGGGGTCGGTGCCCGCATCGGTGAGATCGATGCGCTGATCGCGCGCAAGCTCGCCAAGGATTGGTCGCTCGATCGCCTCGACAAACCGATGCGGCAGATCCTGCGCGCCGGCGCCTATGAGCTGCTGGCGCGCATCGACGTGCCGACTGGAAGCGTCATTTCCGAATATGTGGATGTGGCGAAAGCCTTTTACGACAAGCGCGAAGCCGCCTTCGTCAACGGCCTCCTCGACGCAGTAGCCAAGGAAGTTCGGAGATGAAGCCGGAAGGCCTATAGGGCCAGGGTGTCCGGCGAATCCGACTTCATCTCCGCCTTGCGCCGTCTCGTCAGCCACCCGGCGGCTCGCAGCCTTGCCGACGATGCCGCAGTGCTGGAGTTCGGCCATCGAACGCTTGTTCTCACTCACGATATGATCGTCGAAGGCGTGCACTTCCTGAGCGCCGATCCGCCTGAGGACGTCGCCTGGAAGCTGATGGCCGTGAACCTGTCGGATCTCGCGGCCAAGGGCGCCTCTCCGGTCGGCGTTCTGCTCGGTTACAGCCTCACCACCGAGGATGCGTGGGATGCGGCATTCCTGCGCGGCCTTGCCGAGGCGATCGAAACCTTCCAGGCGCCGTTGCTGGGCGGCGATACGGTTGCCGCTCCGCCCCGCGCGCCGCGCACGCTTGGGCTCACGGCGATCGGTGAAGCCGCGGGAAAGGTGCCGTCGCGATCGGGCGCCAGAGCCGGAGACACGCTCTGGGTCAGTGGCAGCATCGGCGATGCCGGCGCTGGGCTCAGGGTCGCGGTTGGCGAACTCGCCGGGCCGCCCGCGCTGGTGGCGCGCTACCGCCGCCCGCAGCCGAGGCTGCAGCTCGGCAGGGCATTGGCGCCGCTGGTGAGCGCGATGATGGACATATCCGACGGGCTGCTGATCGACGCCGCGCGGTTGGCGGACGCAAGCGCGCTTGCCTGCCGGATCGAGCTTGGAGACGTCCCGCTTTCGCAGGATCTGATCGCCGTTTGCGGCGAAGACGGCCGCGCACGCATCGATGCTGCCATTGCCGGCGACGATTACGAACTTCTGTTCACTGCGCCTCCCCAACACGAAGGCGAGATCCGCGCCATTTCCGCTTCGCTCTCACAGGCGTTGACGCCGGTCGGACGGCTGCAGGCCGGATCCGGAATTTCGGTCTCGCACGGAGGCGTCGAACTGCCGCTGCCGCCCCGCCTCGGCTACGAGCACAGCCCCTCAAACGCCTAAACTGTTCCGGCTTTCTCAAAAGGTTGAAGTCTCCGCCGCGGCCCCTTAAGACCCCCAACACATCCGGGCGGGTCGCTCAGGGGTCGATCGGCCCTGCCCGGTTCAAGAGGGCCCCACCGAAGCGCCCCTTCGGCGGGAATCAATCAGGGGAAGGAATCCAGATGACCGTCGTGCTCATCGCCATAGCCTGCGGATTGGCCGCAGTGCTCTACGGCATCGTCACCAGCCGCCAGGTTCTCGCCATGTCCGCGGGCAACGCGAAGATGCAGGACATCGCTGCCGCCATCCAGGAAGGGGCCAAGGCCTATCTGGGGCGTCAATACACCACGATTGCCGTCGTGGGCGTGGTCGTGGCGGTTCTTGTTGGCCTGTTTCTGGGGCTCACCGAGGCTATCGGCTTCATCATCGGCGCTGTCCTTTCCGGTGTCGCCGGCTATATCGGCATGAACATCTCGGTCCGCGCCAACGTTCGCACCGCCGAAGCCGCGCGCAGCAGCCTCCAGAGCGGGCTAACGGTCGCCTTTCGAGCGGGCGCCATCACGGGCATGCTCGTGGCGGGCCTCGCGCTGCTCGCGATCGCCGGTTTCTTCTACGTGCTTGTCGAAGTGCAGGGCGCCGACCCGGCCAGCCGCGAAGTGGTCGATGCGCTCGTCGCCCTCGCCTTCGGCGCCTCCCTCATCTCGATCTTCGCGCGTCTCGGCGGCGGCATTTTCACCAAGGCGGCCGATGTCGGCGCCGATCTGGTGGGCAAGGTCGAGGCGGGCATTCCCGAGGATGATCCCCGCAACCCGGCCGTGATCGCCGACAATGTCGGCGACAATGTCGGCGATTGCGCCGGCATGGCCGCCGACTTGTTCGAGACCTATGTCGTCACCGTCGGCGCGACGATGGTTCTGACGGCGCTCCTCGTCAGCGGCACCCCGGCCGAGCTGACGGCGCTGATGGCCCTCCCGCTCATCGTCGGCGGCGTGTGCATCCTCACCTCCATCATCGGCACTTATTTCGTTCGCCTCGGCCGCGGCCAGTCCATCATGGGCGCGCTCTACAAAGGCTTCTGGACGACGGCGGCTTTGTCGGTTCCGGCGCTTTACTATGTCACCTCCCAAACGCTCGACCAGGGGATGAACACCGTCATCGGCGGCCCGCGTGAAGCGGCCGGGCCGGAGGTCGAACGCCAGGTGGCCGTCGAGGCCGTTACCGGTGGCTTCACCGGCATGGACCTGTTCTGGTGCATGATGGTCGGCCTTGCGGTGACGGGGTTGCTCGTCTGGATCACGGAATATTATACGGGAACGAAGTTCCGCCCTGTGAAGTCGATCGCCAAGGCCTCGACCACCGGCCACGGCACCAACGTAATCCAGGGTCTGGCGATCAGCCTTGAATCGACCGCGCTTCCGACGCTCGTCATCTGCGTCGGCATCATCGTCTCCTACCAGCTCGCCGGCCTCATCGGCATCGCCTTCGCGGCCACTGCAATGCTCGCACTGGCGGGAATGGTGGTGGCGCTCGACGCTTATGGCCCGGTAACGGACAATGCCGGCGGCATCGCCGAAATGTCCGGCATGGAGGATGAGGTGCGCAACCGCACCGACGCGCTCGACGCCGTCGGCAACACTACCAAGGCGGTGACCAAGGGCTATGCCATCGGCTCGGCCGCGCTTGCCGCGCTCGTCCTGTTCGGCGCTTATACAACCGATCTTCAGGAATTCGGGCCGGAACTCGGCATCGGCCCTGCGGGCGTCGATTTCTCGCTCTCGAACCCGTATGTGGTCGTGGGTCTCCTCCTGGGGGCGCTGCTTCCTTACCTGTTCGGGGCGATGGGCATGACCGCAGTCGGCCGGGCGGCGGGCGACGTCGTTATCGACGTCCGCGAGCAGTTCCGGTCGAACAGCGGGATCATGGACGGCACGTCGCGGCCGAACTACGCCCGCACGGTCGATCTTGTCACCAAGGCGGCGATCAAGGAAATGATCGTCCCCTCGCTGCTCCCCGTGCTCACCCCCATCCTCGTCTATTTCGTCATTGCGGCCATTGCCGGCCGTGAACAGGGCTTTGCCGCACTGGGCGCGCTGCTCCTGGGCGTGATCGTCTCCGGCCTGTTCGTCGCCATCTCGATGACGAGCGGCGGCGGCGCTTGGGACAATGCCAAGAAATATATCGAGGACGGCAATTACGGCGGCAAGGGATCTGAAGCCCACAAGGCCGCGGTCACCGGCGACACGGTGGGTGATCCCTACAAGGACACGGCCGGTCCGGCCGTCAATCCGATGATCAAGATCACCAATATCGTCGCGTTGCTGCTGCTCGCAGCCTTGGCCGGCGGCGGTGCCTGATCGAGTGACGGGCTGATCCGAACAACGGCCCGCCGGGAGCGATCCCGGCGGGCTTTTTGTTGTTCGAAACAAAGCCTTCGCACATCAAAATTTTACTCTTGTCGGCTATTGCAAAGGCGAGCGGGAGAAGAGGATTGCAAATGGAAGGGGCGGCGGTCTCCCTAGGCTTTTTTGGTGCCGAAGAGGATGCCAAACCTCCTATCCGGGTCCGACAGGTTGCCGACGAAACGGCGATCGCCTCGCTGGTCGCGCCGGAAGCGATCCACAAGAGGCTGCGGCAACGCTGGCTGGAGCTTGCTCGGCACGCCGCCGAGCCTAATTGTTTTTCCGAAGCCTGGTTCGTGGAGGCCTCGCTTCGCCACCTCCAAGCCCCCGGCGACCTCCGGATCATCACGGTGTTCGGCGGACACCAAGGGAGCATGCTGCTCGGCATGCTGCCGGTGCACGTCGAGGAGCCTTACGGTCGCCTGCCGGTACGGCACGTCGTCAATTGGACGCACTTCCACTGCTTTCTGGGGACCCCGCTGGTGCGGCAAGGGTCGGAGCGGGAGTTCTGGACCGCCGTTCTTCGGCTTCTGGACCGGTCCGATTGGGCCCGGGGGTTCCTCCACATCAACGGTCTGGTCGAGCACGGTCCGGTCCATCGCGGACTTGTGGAAGCCGCGCGAGCGCTCCGAAGAGGCTGCGCGACCGTGCACCGGGCCGAGCGGGCCTTGCTGGAAAGCGAACTTGGGTCCGCAGCCTATTACGAAAACACCGTCCGGAAGAAAAAACGCAAGGAATTGAAGCGCCTCGCCGCCCGCCTGAACGAGATCGGCAGGGTCGAATTCCGGACGATTTCCGCGCCCGAGGAGGTTCAGCCCTGGGCCGAAGAATTCCTTCGGCTCGAGCGCTCTGGCTGGAAAGGAAAACGCGGCTCCGCTTTGGCTTGCAGTGCCGCGACGGAGCGCTTCTTTACCGACACGGTTGCCGGTGCTTTTGCAAACAACAGCCTCGAATTCTTGCGGCTGGACCTTGATGGCCGGCCGATCGCCATGCTCGTCAACTTCCTGGCGGCTCCAGGGAGCTTTTCGTTCAAGATCGCCATCGACGAGGCGTTCGCGCGCTTTTCGCCGGGCGTCCTGATCCAGATCGAGAATTACCGCATGCTGGATCGAGCGGGCGTGGCTTGGATGGACAGCTGCGCTGTCGAGGATCATCCGATGATCAACAGTCTTTGGGGCGAGCGACGGAAGATCGTGCGGGTTACCGTGGCCCTGGCCGGCCCGGTCCGGCGGACGACATTCCGCTTGTGCCGCCTCGCGGAAAGCACGTCGGCTCTGCTCCGCCGGATGAGGCGCGTCCCTAAGGTCAGCCAGGTAAAAGACGATGACTGATTGCTTCTTCCCACCCGAGGCCAAAGACGATTTCCGTCTTCTCTATCCGGAGCAGCCGGGCCTCCTCACGCACAGCTTGGTAGGCCACCCCTTGTTCGAGCTCGAAGCGCTTGCCGAGCTGGCCAAGCGGATCCGCCCGGTGGATGCCGAATATAATCGCGGCGACTTGCCGGTGGGGATCGATCCCGCGGCTACGCCCTCGAACGGCCTCAGCGTCGAAGACACCATCCGGTCGATCGAACAATGCGGCTCATGGATGGTGCTGAAGTTCATCGAGCAGGACGCCATCTATCGCGAGCTGCTTCATTCGGTCCTGGCCGAGCTTGACCCGCTCGTCCGGCCGGTAACGGGCGAGATGCTGAAGCTCGAGGGCTTCATCTTCATATCTTCTCCGGACGCGGTAACGCCCTTCCACTTCGATCCCGAGCACAACATCCTGCTCCAGCTTCGCGGCGAAAAGACGATGACCGTCTTCCCCGTTGCCGACGAGAGTCTGGCCAGCGGAGCCATGCACGAGGCTTTTCACAATGGTGGCCACCGCAATCTGCCCTGGCGGGAAGAGTTCGCCGCAAAGGGTTGGGCGTTCGGGTTGAAGCCTGGGCAAGCCATCCATGTGCCGGTAAAGGCGCCGCATTGGGTCAAGAACGGCCCGGAAGTGTCGATCTCCTTTTCGATCACCTGGAAGTCCGAGTGGAGTTATCAGGAGGCGGATGCGAGGTCCATGAACCGGCTGCTGCGCACGATCGGACTGGACCCGGCACCCCCCGCACGGTTCCCGGAGCACAATCTGATGAAGTCCATCGCCTACCGTGCGATCGCCAAGGCCGACCGCGCCGCAAAGCGTGTAACAGGCTCATAAAAGCTCGCCCGGGGGCTCACTTTTCTTTCGCTGAAGCAGCCGCTAAAGGGGCGCAACGCTTTTTCCCCTGAGGATTGATGGCCAAAGAAGAACTTTTGGAAATGCGCGGGCAGGTCGTCGAATTGCTGCCCAATGCCATGTTCCGCGTCCGCCTGGAAAACAATCACGAGATACTCGGCCACACGGCGGGCAAGATGCGCAAGAACCGCATTCGCGTGCTGGTGGGCGACGAGGTGCTCGTCGAGCTGACTCCCTATGATCTGACCAAAGGTCGGATTACCTACCGTTTCAAATAAGCCGGTGCGCCCGCGCGTGCGGCTCGTCCTCGCCTCCGCCAGCCCGCGTCGGCTCGATCTGCTGGCCCGGATCGGGGTCGTCCCCGATGCCGTCGCTCCGGCTGAAATCGACGAGACTCCCGCCCCTGGCGAGTTGCCGGTCGATTATGCCCGGCGAATCGCTCGTCAGAAGGCGGCCGCAGTGGCCTGCGCCGAGGCCGGTTCGATCATCCTTGCCGCCGACACCGTGGTCGCGGTCGGTCGCCGTATCCTTCCGAAAACCGAGGATGAGGAGGAAGCACGCAGCGCCTTGGCGCTTCTCTCCGGCCGCCGCCACAGGGTCCATACTGCCGTGACATTGGTTGCGGCCGATGGCTGCCGACGCCAGCGTATGTCGTCCACGATCGTCAGCTTCAAGCGCTTCAGCGATCGCGAACTGCGCGCTTACCTGGACAGTGGCGAATGGCGCGGCAAGGCCGGCGGCTATGCGATCCAGGGCCGCGCGGAAGCCCTCATTCGGCAGATCTCCGGCAGCCACTCGGGCGTCGTCGGCCTTCCCTTGTTCGAGACGCGGGCCTTGCTCATGGCAGTGGGCTACCCGCTTGGCTGAGTGGCTTTACGAGGAGGGCATCGGCGAGAACCGGGCGGCCCTCGTCGAACGGGACGAAATCCTCGAGGCCGAAATCGAACTTCCGGCGAAGCTGAGGGCCGGAGCCATCCTCCTCGGCCGGCTTTCGACGATCCTGATCGCCGGGCGCAGAGGGATCGTTACACTGGAAGGGGGCGGCGAGGCGCTGCTCGAGCCGCTGCCACGGACGCTGCCCGAAGGTGCTGCACTGCGGGTCGAAATCGTCCGCGAAGCCGTTCCGGAAGCCGGGCGCGCCAAGTTGCCGAAGTGCCGCGTCAGCGAGGCTCCGCCGCGTCCCGGCCCGACCCTGCTCGAGCGAACCCGGTCGAAGGGAGCCGTCGCCATCCTGACGAGCTTTGCCACGGACCGGCTGGAAGCGGCAGGATGGTCGGAACTTGTCGAGCAGGCGCTTTCGGGCGAGATCGCGTTCGCAGGCGGCGCGCTTCGAATGAGCCTGACCCCAGCCATGACCCTGTTCGACGTCGATGGCGCGCTTCCTCCGGCGGAACTCGCCATTGCCGGCGCGGCCGCGGCCGCACGGGCGATCCGTCGCTTCGGCATCGTTGGTTCGATCGGCCTTGATCTGCCGACGCTCGGCTCGAAGGAGGATCGGCAGGCGGCGGCTGCAGCCTTCGATGCCGCGCTTCCCCAGCCGTTCGAGCGCACCGCGGTCAATGGCTTCGGTTTCCTTCAAGTCATCCGTAGACGCGAGCGGCCGTCGCTGCCGGAAATCCTGCAGAGCGATCCCGTGGGAGCGGCGGTGCGGCTCTTGCTTCGCCGTGCCGAGCGCTCGGTCGGTCACGGCGAGCGGACGATCCATGCGGCACCGCTCGTCATTGGCCGGATCGAGGCAAATCCCCAATGGCTCGAGACGCTTGCGGCGAGGATCGGGGCCCCTGTCAGCTTGCGGGTGGAGGCGGGCCTCGCCATATCGGGCGGGCATGTCCAAAGCCGCGTCATCTAAACCCTGTGCGCTTTGCGGAAAGCCCGCAGACGCCGCTTATTCCCCGTTCTGCAGCCAGGGTTGCCGCGATCGCGACCTCCTGAACTGGCTCGGCGACAGCTATCGCGTGCCCGGCCCGCCCGCCGAAGAATCCCTGTCGAATTCAAGCGGAGACGGGCTGGACAGCGAGCGCTAGCCGCCTCTATAGGCGCTGCTTCCGCGCGCGCCGGATATGCCCAGGTAGCTCAGTTGGTAGAGCATGCGACTGAAAATCGCAGTGTCGGTGGTTCGATCCCGCCCCTGGGCACCATCCCCCTGTTTCAGTGCCTCCCAAGCAGCTTCAAGATAGTCGAAAAATCGCAGTTTCTGCGGTTTTGATGTACCGAGTTGCGTCAGGGGGTAACTTTGCATCGATAGAGGGGAGGGTACCCAGCTATCCGTCCTCTGCCTCAGGCTTAGTCTCTGTCTTGATGGCCCAGGAAATACGCATATCGAGGTTCCAAAGCGTACCCGACGCCTCGCAGCACCGTTCGCGCTCTCGCTCGTCGCCCTCTTGAAGCGCTAAATCAGCCCTCGCCATCAAGCATTCCCGGCCAGACCTGATGGCCTTCAAGAACTCCTTGGCCTCGTCTCTCCCGTCGAAATTCACGTTCAACATAGTCGCCTCCATCGCTCGTATTCCGGGCTCACCCGGAGCGGTCTGGCATGACAAGCCCTTATTGTTCCCCTGCCGGAGCGTGATGTCGAAGAGGCTTCGCAGCAGCCTAGATGTCGATGTCTACGGGTCTTGGCGCTCAATACTGAGTGCCGCCGCGATCCAGAGCATCCAGTAACCCGGTCGCGATCATATTGGCATTGCGGGCCCCTTCGTGCGAAGAAATCACCGTTTCGGCACCGACAGTCCTGGGGGCGCTCTAGTTACGAAAAGCCCGCCCGGCTCCTTGGAGCAGCTGTTGGTGACGTGGTGCGTTCAATAAGACGGTAGGTAATCCGGTGGAGCCCCAACATACAGGCCACGATGGAACGCAGGTTATCGAAAATGCGGCCCGGCTCCTATCGGATGCGAAGCTGTTGGCGGATCACTCCCGCTTCGCGAGTGCATTCGCGCTGGCTCTGTTGGCGCTGGAGGAGGTTGGCCGGCTGATCCTGGACGCCTGGGAAGCGGAGGGCCCTCTCGCACCAGCCCGCCGCCGTTCGAAGCACCTCCGAAAGCAGGCTGCTGTGGCCTGCCTCTTGCTGGGCGGTTATTGCGTGAAGAAGCTGTCGGGGGCTGACCTTAGCGGCGACCCCTCCGAGCCTTTAATCGCGAAGCTGGCTGAGGGAATGGCCGCAGACGAGGCTGGTCTTTTCTTCGGGGCCGTTGTTTTGGGAGCGGTCGACAAGACGAAGCAGCTTGCTTTCTACCGCGACGCCTGGTTCGCGAAGAAGGAGCTCCACCCAGATCAATTTTGCGCAACGGACGTCGAAACGCTCTTCACCCACACGCGGGCTGCAGTTCATGCCATTGGAGATGAGCTTGTGATGCGCGTGGGGCGGGCGGTCTACCAAGCCGGCGTGGTGCGCGGCCTCTAAAGGTCCATAACGCCCCCTGCGCCGGGCGTGGGCCGCTCGCCGGCTTCCATGCTCCACGCTGCTCGGAAGGCTCCGCCGGCACCACGGAGCCTTGTGTGTGGCTTGTACCCCCAGCTCCGCACCCTGATGATCCTGGGGGGCTAAAAGCGCAAGGCGTCGCGCCTGTTCTCCTTCGGCTGGGCCGGGAGACGCCCTGCTTTTCGGATGATATTAGCCTTGGAGCACCCGCCGCCTCCAATTATTCGGAGATGCTAGCCACCCTATATGACCTTTGTAGTTGCTCTGCATGGCGAGAAGTCCGTCTGGCTCTGCACTGATCGTCGGCTCACATATCCGACGTACGTGCGAGACGATGGGTGCAAAATGCTGCACATAAGTGGCACCGATGGCGATGCTCTTCTGGGCTATGCCGGCCTCGGCACGTCGTTGGCCGGCACTCAGCCCTCAGACTGGATGAACGATGTTCTGGCCGAACATCATGCCCTCTCTATCGAAAGCCAGATCGGGGTGATTGCGAACGCTATGAAGGCGGACCTCCCACCTCAGCTTCGACGGATGGCTGGCGCCCAGGCGCACCATCTTATTGCAACAGCCATCGTGAGTGGAGAGCCGCGACTGTACGGTGTGGGGCTAGCACTGTGTCCGCTGGGGGGAGACCCGAGTTTTATCCATACACGTTACGCTAGAACTGAGAGCGGCGGACCGCCCCCACGGTTTGCTGTTGCCGGATCGGGCGTGAACCACATGCCAAAAGGAAAAGCTTGGGCCCGAGATATACTGCGAGTGGTGCGCGGAGTAGAAGCCGGCCGTGTGAACCCACTCGCAGTTGCTGATAGGCTAGCGGTCCTCAATGCTGAGATTGCCAGCCGGGATAAGTACGTGAGCTCGAACTGCATCGTCACATGGCGCATGGGTGGTGGTAGCACACAGTTCTACGATGGCCGGCAGCGCGTCAAAGCAGACGTCAGCGTGCCCACTGTCGCGCGCGGAATGGACGTCAGACTGATCAGTGAAGCCACCATTCCGTTTTTCCTCGAAACCGTGGAGCGAATGAAGAAGGGCGAGCCGCATGAATACGACGGTAGCGCGATCCAGGCAGCGATAGATAAGCTGAGCATGAGGCCAAAACGTAAGCTGTAGCCGCGAGGCTTTAGGGGGCGTGTGGGAGGGCGCTACGGCCTGGCTCAATCCAAGGAACCCGGCAGCGGCGAGGCAACAAGCTCTTCGACCCGGGTGGTGGTATCCGGAATGCTATCCCGGCCTGCTCGCCGAGTTTGTTCGTGTCGCGGACAACGGCGACTGCGCGGCCGGCAGCGCTAGCGCCAGCTGCTGCACGGGATGCGATTCCGCCTCCTGGTGCAGATTGGTGAGCCCCAAGCCTAAAAGACGGATGCTTTTGGGGGTAGGGAGCAGGGTGCGCAGCAGCTCGGCGCCGAGGCGAAGAAATTCCGGCTCGCCGCCGATCGGACGTTCCAGGCTGCGGGCGCGGGTCACGATCTGGAAATCATGATACTTCACCTTCAGCGTCACCGTGCGGCCGGACAGCGCCTTGGCCTCGATGCGGCTCCAGACGGTGGCGCCGATCCGGTTCAGCTCCGCGAGCAGGTCCGCCTCGGCGGCAATGTCCGTCATGAACGTGTCCTCCGCACTCATCGACTTGTACGGCCGATCCGCCTTCACCTGCCGATGGCAGATGCCGCGGGCGAGATCATGGTAATAGCGTCCGCCGCTGCCAAAATGCTGCGTCAGCCAATCGAGACTCTTGGCGCGAAGGTCGGCGCCGGTTTCAATGCCCAGCCGAGCCATCTTCTCGGCAGTTTTGGGCCCGACCCCGTGGAAGCGTTTCACCGGCAATGACGCGACAAAGCCTTCGCCCTTGGCCGGGGTCACGACGCAAATACCGTCCGGCTTGTTCTGATCGCTGGCGAGTTTGGCCAGGAACTTGTTGTACGAGACGCCGGCCGAGGCGGTGAGGCCGGTCTCGGCACGGATGCGGGCGCGGATCTCCTCGGCGATCACGGTGGCAATACCGATCCCCTTCAGATCCTCCGTCACGTCGAGATAGGCTTCGTCCAGGCTCAGCGGCTCCACATGCGGCGAATATTCGCGAAAGATCGATCGGATCTGGTGCGAAACCTCCCGATAAGCATCGAATCGCGGCTTGACGAAGATGAGCTCCGGGCAGCAGCGTTTTGCCGTTACCGAGGGCATGGCGGATCGCACCCCGAACTTGCGCGCCTCATAGCTGGCCGCGGCAACGACGCCCCGGTGCATGCCGCCCACCGCCAGCGGCCGCCCGCGCAGCTCGGGATTGTCGCGTTGTTCGACCGACGCGTAAAAGGCGTCCATGTCGATATGAATGATCTTGCGGACGGCCGTGTCGTTCACGCCTTGTTCTTAGCAGGACATGGATCGATCCGAAAGCTTGAAGCGGTCGCATTTGCGGCTTTGGCGGGGGCCGGGCGAGCCTCGCCTCAGCCGAGTCGAAGGGCATGACGGCTGATTGCCATCACTCTGCGATCATCGCCCGCCAATAATCAGGCGAGGCGGCGGCGCGGCCCGGCTTGGCTATGTCCAGCTCAGAAGGTGTACGAAAGCCCCACCGCCCCGAACCATTGATTGGGGCTGCCGGCTGTCGAAACGATCGGGCTGTCTGCAAAGTCGCCGCGTAGCCGGGTGTAGGCGCCGACCGCAAAGAGGGAGAGGCCGCTGAGCAGATCTCCTGAAATGGCGTGGCCGCCCGCGAGGCTGACGCTCCAGCTCTTGAAGCCGCCATCCGCATCATAAGCGGCAAGCCCTGAGGCGAGCGATCCTGCGGGCGAGACGTCGAAATAATAATCGGCATAGCGGTCGCCCACGAAATCGCCCGACAGCGAAAGACCGACGAAGGTCTGGCGGCTCAAGGGCGTGCCATATTCGATCGAGGGAGTGATGATGTGGCTCTCATGCGCGTTGCCTACGTCCTTTGTATAGGAAACGCGGAACGAGAGATTGTCATAGTCGCTGGTGATCACGCCGGTCTGGCCGATCCCGACGAACGCGCCGACCTCATAGGCGGTGTTGAGCTCGCCGAGCGCCTTCACCTGCGCGTCCTTGATGCCGTTCGTGCGGTTGAGCCGCAGGCCGAGGACCGGCCCGAGCGCGATGTCCAGCCCCGGGCCGTCCGCTTCGGGGATGGCATCGAAGTAGAGCTGGAGGCCGCGTGTGTAGAAACTGTGTCCGGCAACCTTGCCGCGCACGACCCCTCCGGGGATGATCCGATAATCGTCCGAACCCTCGTAGCTTGGCGCATAGCCGGCGCCGAGACCGATCGTCAGCGAATTGCGGTCGTCACCGGCAGGCGCCTCTTCCTGCGCGGAAGCGGGCGCGGCAGCACAAAACAGCGCTCCGGTGAGGAGCGTGAGGGCGATTTTGATCACTTAGGCGAGTCCCTTCCCCTGGCGGTCTTTGGCCGTTCTTAGGCGAGAACATTAAAGCGACGCAACGAACTCAGAAGCGGACGTTAAGCCCGACGGCGGCGACCTTGCGATTGCGGGGACCGAGGTTCTTGGCGCTCCAGCTGCGCCTGAACTCCGGCTCCCTTTGATCATCATGGCTTACGGAAAAAAGCCCAAGTCCTGCCGTCACTGCTGGGGAAACGGAAAGGCTGCCCACCAATCCGCTTCGGATAGCGGCGGAGCCGTCTTCCTGCGCAAAGCTCCGGCGCGAAAGCCCCAATCCGGAAGACGAGCCCTCGAACATGCCTGTTTGGGGCGAGGGGGCAATGCCTGGGCCGCTGGCGGCGCCGGGATCGCGATCGACCAGCCGCACGTTTGGAAGAGAAACCGGCTCGTCCCGCTCACCCGCGCCTCGGCACAAGGCCGGTGTAGCGGACAAAAGCGCCAGGCATAACGCCCCAATGGCACGCGGCTTCAGCATCCTCTAGCCATACATCCCTGTTTTACCTGTGTTAAAGCGCTGCACCGGGCTCATAGGTTCCACGCTTAGCATGACATGGCAATTCGATGCGGAAAAGAGTGCCAAAATGAGCCTTCGCATCCAAGCTTGGTAACTGGCCATAGCGAAATGCCGCACCGCTGATGTAAGTGGCTGGAATGGCCAAGGGCAAAAGGGACGGATTGCTGATCGCGGGCGGGGGTTTGGCGGGGAGCCTTGCCGCCATCGCCATGGCCAAAATGCGCCCCGAAATCCCTATTCTTCTGGTTGAGGAAAGTGAAAGGTTCGGCGGCGATCACATCTGGCCCTTTTACGACGAGGATCTTGGCGCGGAGGAACGATCGCTGGTCGAGCCGCTGATCGGTCGGGCATGGCAAGGCTATTACGTCGCCTTTCCGGGCCACAGCCGAAAGTTCAAGGCCACCTATAGCTGCGTCCGCTCCGCCCAGCTCGACGCGGCGGTAAGGGAGGCGTTGCGCCCGGACCAGTATCGGCTCGGTACCAAGGTGGTCGCGGTGCGGGACAATGAGCTGGTTCTGGTCGGCGGCGAGAAGCTCAAGGCCGACGGCGCCGTCGACGCACGCGGCGCGGCGAACCTTTCGATGCTGGAGCTGGGCTGGCGCAAGTTCTTCGCGCGCGAGTTCGTGTTCGCTCAGCCGCACAAGGTCGACCGGCCGGTGCTGATGGACGCGACGGTGGAGCAGACGGACGCCCTTCGCTTCTTCCAGTGCCTGCCCTTTACCGACACGCGAATGCAGATCGACGACTGCTGTTATTCCGAGAATTCGGATGTACCGGCCGATGGGGCCGCGCGGATCGAGGCCTATATCTCGCTGCGGAACTGGAAGAAGCGACGGATGCTGCGCGAGGAAACCGGCGCGCTCCCGGTGGCTCTGGGCGGCGATTTCGGGGGGTTCTGGCGGGTCGGCGGCGCACGCGTGGCGAAGCTGGGCCTGCGCGGCGGCTTTTTCCATCCCACCACCGGCTACACGCTTGCCGACGCCGCTCGGACGGCGCTGCTGCTGACGCAGCAGCGTGACTTCACCGGCGCGGTGCTCCACGACCTGTTCGAGCAGGAGGCGAACGCGCTTTGGCGCAAGCGGGAGCCTTATCGAAGCTTCAACAGCGCCTTGTTCCGGGCGCCGTTGCAAGACCGGCGCGGGCTCTTCCAAGCCTTTTACGACACGGATCCGGCGCTGATTTCCCGTTTCCATGCCGGTACTCTCGGCATGATCGACCGCATGAAACTGGGGAAGATCGGAAAATAGGTCGGATCCTGGTCTGGTCGGACCAGGACCGCGTCCCACTGCCTTTGATCGCCTTCCGTGCCGAACCGTCAGCTGGCCCCACCTGACCGGAAACCATTCTCTAGCGGCCGCGTCGCCAGGGCCTCCAGGGCATCCGCGCTGCGGCGCCATTGGATCAGCGCCCGCCACAGCAGAATGATCGCGAGCGCCGCGAGACCGGCCACCGCAAGCAGGGCATAGGCGATCGCCTCCAGCCAGTCCGCCGCCTCCACCCGCTTTTGCGGCGCGGGCGCGACGGCAATGTTACGGGTCGGCCTGCCTGCTGCGGTCCCAGGCCCTTGCTGCGCCGGCTGCCCGGGCCCAGCCGCCGGCAGCGGCTCGTCCGGCGGCTGCGGATCCCGCCAGGTTTCGCGCTCGAAGCGGACATCTGGCGGCAGGCTTCCTGAGGGAATGGCGGCGATCGCGCCGATGATCGACAAAGTGATCATTCCGGCCAGCACCAGCATGATGACCCGGCCTATCCAATCCCAGAAGCCTTGCATCGCCGGCATATAGGAAGAGGGCGGCGCTTTTCATCCCGCCGCGCTTGTGCTTTAGGGCCGCCAGACCTCTTCCCGAAGGACCTTCATGAACATCCACGAATATCAGGCCAAGGAGCTGCTCGCGAAGTTCGGCGTGCCGGTTCCCGCCGGCTATGCAGCGATGAGCGTCGATGAAGCCGTTGCGGCGGCAGGAAAACTCCCTGGGCCGCTTTACGTCGTGAAAGCGCAGATCCACGCGGGCGGCCGGGGCAAGGGCAAATTCAAGGAGCTCGGGCCCGATGCCAAGGGCGGTGTCCGTCTTGCGCGGACGGCCGAAGAGGTCCGCGCCGCCGCCGGGGAAATGCTGGGCAATACGCTTGTCACGATCCAGACCGGGACCGAGGGCAAGCAGGTGCAGCGCCTCTACGTGACCGATGGCGTCGACATCGCCAAGGAGTTCTATCTGGCACTGCTGGTCGACCGTGCCAGCGGCCGCATCGCCGTAGTGGCGTCGACGGAAGGCGGCATGGACATCGAGGCGGTGGCCCATGACACGCCGGAAAAGATCGAGACGATCACGATCGACCCTGCCACGGGCCTGATGCCGCACCATGGCCGGGCGGTCGCGGCTGCGCTCGACCTGGATGGGGACCTAGCGAAGCAGGCAACGAACGTGCTGGCCAAGCTGTACGATGCCTTTCTTGGCACCGATGCCTCGCAGATCGAGATCAACCCATTGGCCGTGACGGACGATGGCCGGCTGCTCGTGCTCGACGCCAAGGTCGGCTTTGACCCCAATGCCCTGTTCCGCCACAAGGACCTGATGGAACTTCGCGACGAAAGCGAAGAGGATCCGATGGAGCTCGAAGCCTCCAAATACGATTTGGCCTATATCAAGCTCGATGGCGACATCGGCTGCATGGTGAATGGCGCTGGTCTCGCCATGGCAACCATGGACATCATCAAATTGAATGGCGCATTCCCGGCAAATTTCCTGGATGTCGGCGGCGGCGCCTCCAAGGAGAAAGTGACGGCCGCCTTCAAGATCATCCTGTCGGATCCGGCCGTGAAGGGGATCCTGGTCAACATCTTCGGCGGCATCATGCGCTGCGACATCATCGCCGAAGGCATTATCGCGGCAGCGCGTGAGGTGGATCTGTCGGTGCCTCTGGTCGTTCGGCTGGAGGGCACCAACGTGACGGAAGGAAAGGCGATCCTCGCCCAGTCCGGCCTGCCGATCGTCGCTGCCAATGATCTTGGCGATGCAGCCCGCAAGATCGTCGCTCAGGTCAAAGAAGCGGCTTAGGAGAGAGAAGACGATGAAGCTCCTCGTGCCCGTGAAGAGGGTCATAGACTATAACGTCAAGCCGCGCGTGAAGGCGGACGGCACCGGCGTCGATTTGGCCAACGTCAAGATGAGCATGAACCCGTTCGACGAGATTGCCGTCGAAGAGGCGATCCGTCTGAAGGAGAAAGGCGTCGCCACCGAGATCGTCGCCGTCTCGATCGGGCCTGCCAAGGCGCAGGAAACGCTCCGTACGGCACTAGCAATGGGGGCCGACCGCGCCATCCTGGTGACCACCGATGCGGAGGTGGAGCCACTGGCCGTTGCCAAGATCCTGCACAAGGTGGTCCAGGAGGAGGCGCCGCAGATGGTGATCCTCGGCAAGCAGGCGATCGACGACGATTCGAACCAGACCGGCCAGATGCTGGCCGCGCTGCTCGGCTGGGCTCAGGGCACCTTCGCGTCCAAGATCGAGGTGGACGGAGGCGCCGTCAGCGTCACGCGCGAGGTGGACGGCGGACTGGAGACGGTGCGGCTCAACCTGCCGGCGATCGTCACCACCGATCTTCGCCTCAACGAGCCGCGCTATGCCTCGCTGCCGAACATCATGAAGGCCAAATCCAAGCCGCTCGCCCAGAAGACGCCCGCCGATTACGGCGTCGAGATCGCGCCGCGGCTGACGACGCTCAAGGTGACGGAGCCGCCGAAACGGACTGCGGGCGTGAAGGTCGGCTCGGTGGACGAACTGATCGACAAATTGCGGGAAACGGGAGTGATAGGATGATTGCGCTCGTCTTGGTCGAACATGAAGGCGGGCAGCTCAAGGATGCGACGCTCGCCACCGTCACCGCGGCTTCCAAGCTGGGGGACGTGCACGCATTGGTGGCGGGACAGGATGTCGGCGGCGTTGCTGAGGAGGCAGCGCGTCTCGCCGGCGTGTCGAAGGTCCATGTGGCCGACGATGCGGCTTATGCCCATGGCCTTGCCGAAAATGTTGCGCCGCTGGTTGTCGAGGTGATGCAGCATTGCGACTATTTCCTGGCCCCCGCCACGACCACGGGCAAGAATATCGCGCCGCGTGTGGCGGCCTTGCTTGACGTCATGCAGATCTCCGACATTCTGTCGGTAGAGGGGCCGGACACGTTCACGCGACCCATTTATGCCGGCAACGCGATCGCCACCGTCCAGTCGTCAGACGCGAAGAAGGTCATAACCGTTCGCGGCACCGCTTTCGAGAAAGCGTCGCGCGAGGGCGGCTCGGCTTCCATCGAACGCGTCGGCGGCACCGGCGATGCGGGCCTCTCCAGCTTTGTTGGCCAGGAAGTCGCTCATTCGGAACGTCCGGAGCTCACCAGCGCGAACATCATCGTCTCCGGCGGCCGCGCCCTTGGCTCGTCCGAGCAATTCCATGCGCTGATCGACCCCTTGGCCGATAAATTGGGCGCAGCGGTGGGCGCCTCCCGCGCCGCGGTGGATGCCGGCTATGCGCCGAACGACTACCAGGTGGGACAGACCGGCAAGATCGTCGCTCCCGGCGTCTACATTGCCGTCGGCATTTCCGGGGCGATCCAGCATCTGGCGGGGATGAAGGATTCCAAGACCATCGTCGCCATCAACAAGGACGAAGACGCACCCATTTTTCAGGTCGCGGACATCGGGCTCGTCGGCGACCTGTTCAAGCTCGTGCCGGAGCTCACCGAGAAATTGTGACCCGGACGTATGACCGTTCCAGATTGAATCGCGTGGGGGCGGTTCAGGCTCAGGCGTGAACCATGCTCTCATCAGGGTCTAGAAGCCCGACAGGAAGGCAGCGACGTTGGCGCCGAGGGCATCGACCGCATAACCGCCTTCCATCAGGATCAACGTCGGCAGCCCGAGCGAGGCGATCCTGCCCGCAAGGGCGGGATAGTCGCTCGTCTCGATCGCGAAATAGCTGATCGGGTCGCCGGCGAAGGTATCGGCGCCGTAAGAGCAGATCAGGAGATCGGGGCGAAAGGCAGCGATCCGCTCCAGCGCCCGGTCCAGCGTGGCGCCGAACTCGGGCAGAGTCGTGCCGCGCGGCAGCGGAAGGTTCAGCGTCGTGCCTTCGCCGTCGCCTTCCCCAATCTCGTCCGCATGACCCCAGTAGAAGGGGTAATCGGTAGCCGGATCGGCATGTACCGAGGCGAAGAAGACGTCGCCACGGTTGTAGAATATGTCCTGCGTGCCGTTGCCATGGTGGTAATCCACGTCGAGAATAGCGACGCGGGCGCGGCCGGCGGCGATCGCCGCCTCGGCGGCAATTGCCGCGGTGTTGAGGAGGCAATAGCCGCCGAAATAATCGGCCCCGGCATGATGGCCGGGCGGGCGGCAGAGAGCAAAGGCGGCACGCGCCCCGGTGAGCACCGTATCCAGCGCCGACAGCGCCGATTGCGCGCTCCAATAAACCGCCGTCCACGTCCCTTCGGCGATCGGAGTGCAGGTGTCGTAGCCGTAGCGACCAAGACGAGCGTCGATACGGTCGAGCGGCAGGGCCCGGCGACGCGCGACGGGAAAGGTGTAGGGCAGCGCATCGCCCTCGCGGCCGGCAGCGCGCCAATCGGCGTGAGCGACCTTTAGGAATTCGACATAAGGCTGGGGGTGAACCCGGAGGATCGGCCGCTCGCCATGGTCGACGGGAAGCTCGGTCGTGCCGATGGCGTCGACGATCGACTGCGCGCGAGCAGGGGTTTCGGCGCAAGGCTCGAACCTTCCGTTGTGGATTTCGAGCCTGGGGGCATGGTCGAGCTGGCGCGGATCCCAGAAACAACGCATGGTCACGGCCGAACGAGAAGGTCGCTTGGCAGAGTGGGCTCGGAAATCACCCGTTCCATTGCCGCCCAACGCGCGCGCTGATCTTGTCCCGCGGCCTCGGCATAGGCGCGAACCATGTCCTGGCCGAGCCCGTAATTGATGACATAGCTTCGATATTGAGTGGTGAAGTCGATCGACTGCTCGGCGCGCTTTTTGGAGACGAGCTGGTATTTTCGGGTGAGTTCCACCGCCTGCTCGCGGTTGATCCGCCCTTCGAGGAACTCGCGCGCGATCGTGAAGCGCGCTCCGACGAGTTCGTTCATGGCCTTGAGGAGGTCGAGATATTTGGCGGCGTCGCGCGTCGCAAGGCCGGCCAGCGGATAGAGCGCTTCGGCCTCGTACCGGAGCCGATCCGGTCCTGGGAAAGCAAGGTCGATCCCGTAATTGGCTGACCCCTCGGCAATGAGCGATTGCGGCGAGTAAAGCGGGTAGATGCTGAACTCGGTCCAGCCGCGCTGTTTGGTCAGCCTCTGTTCGAGCAAGGCGTTGAGCACATGGTGGCCGGGATAGCCTTCGTGGCACCCGAGATCGACGGCGCGGCTGATGCGGATCGGAAGATCCGTGTTGATCTGGATGAGGCTGTTATAATTGCCTTGATAGTAATTATAGCCCGACCAGCTCTTGCCGGTGACGAATTCCATTTTGAACGTCTCGCCCGGCGGGAGCGCGATATGCTGTGCGGTGCGACGCTTGCACTCCTGGATCGCAGCATCGAACACGGGCTGGAGGCGCTCCTTCGGGATCGTGAAACCCTCCTGAAACGCATCTACGCGATCCGACAATGGGCCCGGGCCCGGCACCAGCGTCTCGATCCGAGCCAGCACGGAATCATAGGCGGACAGAGGCTTTAGATCGATCCGAACGCCGAACAGGCCCTGGGCCTCCTCGGCGAAGCTAAGCTTCTCGCCCTGGATCATCCGAAGCCGCGTTTGCGCCGCTCGGAGCTGGGCGGACAGGAAGTCGCGGCGGCGGCGCTGCATCAAATCCAGGCCTTGCGCATCTATGCTCCGCACGCGCGTCGAAAGCGTATCGGCTTCTCTCGCCAGATCCGCGACCGATCGCGGCGCCGCCTTGGCCGCATCGGCCCATTCCTTGGGCCCGTAATAGGCATCGACATAGCCAGGTTCGCGCTCGCCGATTTCGAGCGTCATCTGGACATAGTCCTTTGCGATTTCATCGAGACTGTCCGCGCCCCGCGGGCTCGAGACGCACCCCGCCAGTAATGAAATCACGAGAAACAGACGAACAGGCTTCATTGCGGTGAATCTTCGGTGCTCGTTACGTCGCCGTCAACGTCTATCTCGCGGGCCTGCGCACGCTCTGCTTCCGCAACGCCTGGCGGTTGCGGCGCAAACCAGAGCAGGAGGAATCCGACCAGGGCCGACAACAGCGATCCCGCGAGCACGCCGATCTTGGCCTCCTCCACGAGCTGTGGGTCGGCAGGGAAGGCGAGCGCGCCGATGAAGAGGCTCATCGTGAAGCCGATCCCGCAAAGGATCGAAACGCCATAAACCTGCACCCAGGTAGCGCCGCGAAGGCGGCTGGCGAGCCCAAACTTCACCGACAGCCACACTGCACCGAAAATCCCGATCTGCTTGCCCAGGAACAAACCCGCGGCAATTCCCAGCGGCAGCGGAGCCAGTATTTCACCGAGACCTATGCCTGCCAGCGAAACGCCGGCATTGGCGAACCCGAACAGGGGCACGATCAGCAATCCGACCACCGGCGCCAAAGCATGTTCCAAGCGGTGGAGCGGCGAATGGGCGGCATCGGGCGCGCCCGGCGTCTTGACGAGCGGAACCGTTGTGGCCGTCAGCACTCCGGCGATGGTCGCATGCACGCCCGACATCAATATCGCGCACCAGAGCAGCGCTCCGCCGATCAAGTAGATGGCGAGGACTCGAACCCCGCTTTTTCCGATCGCGTACATCGCGAACAGGATCGCCGCCGCGACGCCGAGCCAGATCGTGCTCAGCGAAGAGGTGTAGGCGAGTGCGATGATCGCTACGGCGCCCAAATCGTCGACGATCGCGACTGTCGTCAGGAACAGCTTCAATGAGGTCGGGGCGCGGCTGCCGAGCAGCGCAAGCACGCCGATGGCAAAGGCGATGTCGGTCGCCGCCGGGATCGCCCAGCCCCCGACCAGTCGCTCGTTGCCGGCCACCAGGATCAGATAGATCGCCGCCGGGACCACCATCCCGACGGCAGCAGCGATGAAGGGCAGCCGGCGTCGGTCCCATGTCGCGAGCCGGCCATCGAGGAACTCGCGTTTGATCTCCAGCCCCACCAGCAGGAAGAACACCGCCATCAGCCCGTCGTTTATGATGAGGTGAGGGGTCAGTGGGCCATGCCGCTGCGATAGTGCGGGGCCGATCGGATCGTGCAGAATGTGGTGATAGCTCTCCGCCCAGGGGCCGTTCGCGGCAATCAGGGCGAGGGCCGCTGCGGCCATCAGCAGGATGCCGCCCGCAGCCTCGCTGTCGAGAAACTCGCGAAGGGCGGACCGGCCGCCGCCGCGGGGGACGGGGTTTTTCATGCTGGCGTCCTAGCGCCGACCGGACTCAGTTGAAATGGATCATCGGACACGCGGACTTTCGATTGGGCCTCGGCGTGGGGAAGTCTCCGCCCGCAACGCCTTCCGCGCCATGGCTCAAGCGGCTAGGCTGCCCGCCCGTGGACATCTACCTTCCTATTGCCGGCCTTTCCGTAAACGCGCTGATGATCATCGCGCTTGGCGGAGTGGTCGGGCTGTTGAGCGGAATGGTCGGCGTCGGCGGCGGGTTCCTGACGACGCCGATCCTGATCTTTTACGGCATTCCGCCTGCCGTTGCCGTCGCCTCTTCGACCACGCAGATCACGGGCACCAGCGTGTCGGGCATGCTCGCTTACCGGCGGCGGCGAGGCGTCGATTACCGGATGGGCGCCGTGCTGGTGGCGGGCGGCTTCCTGGGAGCCTTGGCGGGCGGCGGCCTGTTTCGCCTGCTCCAGGACACCGGACAGATCGATACCGTGATCGGCCTTCTTTACGTGATCCTGCTCGGCAGCATCGGCATCCTGATGGCAAAGGAAGCGGCCACCGCGCTCGACATCATCAAGCCCAAAAACGCCGGGAAGAAAACGCCCAGGCGGCACAATCCCATGATCGCCATGTTGCCGATGCGCTGGCGCTTCTACCAATCGGGTCTTTACATCTCGCCGCTGGCGCCGCTGCTGCTCGGCTTCTTATCAGGAATCCTGACCGTTTTGCTGGGCGTCGGCGGCGGTTTCCTCGTCGTGCCCGCGATGATCTACCTGCTCGGCATGTCGACCACCGTCGTCGTGGGGACCTCGCTGATGCAGATCCTCTTCGTCACCGCGGCGACCACCTTGATCCACGCTACGACCACCAAGTCCGTCGACGTGGTGCTCGCCGTCCTGCTGCTCGTCGGCAGCGTTGTCGGCGCTCAATTCGGCGCCCGTTTTGCCCAGAAGGCGAAGCCGGAGCTGCTGCGCATGTTCCTCGCCATCATCGTCCTCGGGGTCGCCTTCCGTATGGCTTTGGGCCTGGGCTGGCGTCCGACCGAGATCTACACGATCGAGCCGCTATGAGGCCCCTTCGCGGTCTCGGGCTTCTGCTGCTCGCCCCCTTCGTTCTGGGCACGGCGGAGCCGAAACTGGTTCCCGACGTTTCGCAGCGTGAGATCCAGATCCGCTATTCCTTTACCGGAGCGGAATTGCTGCTGTTCGGCGCCGTCCTTTACCCGGGCGGCAGGGTGCCGACCGATCGGGTCGACATCGCCGTCGTCGTCAAAGGGCCGATGCAGCCGATCCTCGTTCGCGAGAAGCAGAAGGTCGCGGGCATCTGGGTGAATGTGGAAAGCGAACGCTTCCGCTCGGCACCTTCCTTCTATGCGGTCGCATCCTCCCGTCCTCTCGGCGAACTTGTCGATGAGCGGACCGCGGCGATTTACGAGCTCGGCGTCCAGAACCTCCAGCTTTCTCCCGGCGCCGGCGCCAGTCCCGAGGAACGGCAGCGGTTCGAAGCTGGCCTGATCGAGCTCCAGCAGCGCCACCAGCTTTATTTCGAGGATCCGACCGGGGTCGAGATCACCGGCGGCGTGCTCTACCGCGCGCGGATCAACATTCCGGCGCGGGTGCCGGTGGGCGAATATACCGCGGAGACCTTCCTTATCCGGAACGGCGAAGTGGCGGCGGCGGCGGTGAGGGAGATCAGGATCGAAAAACTCGGGTTCGAACGCTTCGTGGCGACGGCCGCCGAGGATTGGTCGCTGGCTTATGGTATCGCTGCGGTCGCCGTGTCGCTGCTTCTCGGCTGGGGCGCGAGCGCGGCATTCCGCCGCGGCTAGCGCTGCCGACGGCGCAAACAGCTTGTTTACCCTTATCGTCTAGCCCGGTCGGCGGAATTAAGCACAATCGGGGAATCCCTGCCGCCATGACCGATATGATGAACCTGCACGGCTTCCAGCGCGACGAACAAAATGACGCCGGCGAAGCGGAGGTCGCGATCAAACCGGCAGTCACGCCGCTCAAGAACCAGCGCCACGATCCGATCGGCATCGTCAGCGAGGTCTCGGGCGGAGGTGCGCGGATCAAGGTGCAGGGGCAGCGGCTTCGCGATCTTGCCGGCGATGCCGATCCAAGCGTGGCGATGTCGGGCCAGGTCGGCAGCCAGGTGAAGCTCGAATGCGGCCGCAAATGGCTGCTCGCCAACGTCCGCAACCTCAAGGTCGCCGAAGACGGATCGGATGTGGTCAGCGCCGAAATCGATTTTCTCGGCGAGGGCGATGAAGACGATCAGTCCGGCAAGCTCGTCGATTTCAAGCGCGGCATCACCGGCTACCCCATCCCGGGCAATCGTGTATTCCCCGTCACCGGCAACGACCTCAAGCAGATGTTCTCGGCCGACGACCGGCCGCACATCGAGATCGGTACCGTTTATCCGACCAAAGACG
>JAESFL010000488.1_pt1 | contig 26698 bp, 41 predicted proteins | sample 9269401 | NCBI WGS metagenome assembly JAESFL01 (sample SAMN14506025, study PRJNA617098) | algae metagenome | isolation source: Gloeocapsa sp. UFS-A4-WI-NPMV-4B04 and co-occurring heterotrophs from desert... | place: USA: Utah | collected 2006-10-01 | reverse complement strand
ACCCGGCAGACCCTCTACCGGCACGTCACGCCCAAGGGGGCGATCAGGCCAGACGGAGAAAAGCTCCTCGCCCGCACCGGTCGGCGGGCTTAGCGTACGTTTTCGACCATCCTCTCACCGGGCCCCAAGACCCTCACGCCGCAGGACAAGGCGGGCCGTGTTCCGACCTTCCAGAACGGCCAGCCCGGTAACGTTCCACTCAGCGATGTCAGCACGCGCTACGGCCTCGGCAAGCCCATGACGCCCGGCGGCCCTCAGGCTGGTGGTGGGGCCGGCAGCATGGCCCCGGCCGGCTTCAACCCGACCGCTCCCGGCCTCGGGCAGACCCGTGTTGCGGAGGGCGGCGCCGATCAGTTCGTGCGCGACCTTCAGGCGGCGGCAAGCTCCGGCGGCGAGTTGATGAACCTGACATCGGCCCTCGGCAACCTTCAGGGCCTCGGCAGCGAGGGCACCGGTCCCGGCACTGCCGGCAGGAAACGCATCGCGTCGTTCCTCAACTCGGCTGGGCTTGGGCGACTGCCGGGCGTGGACCCGAAGAAAATCGAGGATTTGGACGAGGCGACCGCCTACCTCAACAGCGCCGCCAAAGCTGGCACGCTCAACCCGGTTCCGGGGCAGGCTCCCGGCGCGGGCGCCCCCACCACGCCCGACATCGGCGAGATCTCGCAGCCGGCGGCCATCAACCTCGTGCGGGCGCAGATCGGACAGAAGCGCCTACAGCAGGCGCAGGCCCGGTCCTATCGCGGCCAGGACAACGGCGCCGGCTACGCGCAGCACGCCGCGACCTTCGCGGGCGAGCAAGATCCGCGCGCCTACAGCTTCGACCTTCGCACCCCGGCCGAGAAGCAGAAGCTGCTTGACAGCCTCGGGCCGAAGAATGGGCCTGCGTATCAGAAATTCATCCGCTCCCTGCGCTCGGCGCACGACCTGGGGCTGACCAATGGCGGACAGTAGCGCCCTGCCCCTCACGGAGCGCGAACGGGATCTCCTGGCCCGCACCGTCTACGGCGAGGCCAACGGGCTTTCGCCACGCGCGCAAGCGGCTGTTGTGTGGGCCATTCGCAACCGGATGGCGACCGAAGGCTATCCGAGTGACGCGGCGGGCGTCGTGCTTCAGCGCGGTCAGTTCGAGCCGTGGGGCAGCCGCCGTAACGAGTTGCTGAACCTGCCGACGAACTCCCGCTCCTACCGCGAAGCCCTCCAAACCGTCGATGACGTATTCGGGGGCTCTGTGCCCGACATCACCAACGGCGCGACGAACTTCTATGCGCCGGTTGCCCAGGCGCAGTTCGGGCGACGGCCTCCCAAGTGGGCGCAGGGCGAACCGCTCGCGAGCGAGGGCGGGCACCTGTTCTATCGCCCCGGCAATCCCGCCCAGCGCCCGACTGTGATTGCCCCGCCGGAGCCCGGCGTGCCCGCGACCTTGGAGGAAGCCGGCATCATGCCTCGCGGCCCGGCCTCGCCCTCGACCCCGAAAGCCTCGCCCATGCCCGACACGTCGGATGATGATCTCCTGGCGCTCTACGGCGTCGGCAAGCCTGCAAAGGTGAGCGGCACCGCGAAGGCCACAAGCGCGAAGCCGTCGGCTACGGCGACCGCGGCTCCAGCCGGCGACGACGGACTGTCCGACGATGCCCTGCTCGGCCTCTACATGGCGCCAGGAGCGGGCAAGGGCGCGCAGCCGGTCGCTCGCACCGCGGAGCCCGCGCCGGCCTCTCGCGCCCCCGCGATGCCGCTTCAGAGCCCCGACGGTATCGTGGATGGCAACACGGGCGCTCTCGTCGTCGCCGGTAAGCCGTTCACGGACAACACGTCGGGGCTGTGGTCGGGGTTCAACAACCTTGCCAACGGCGCCTTGCTCGGCGCGGGCGTGCCCCTCGCGGCTGGCGCGGCTGCCCTGAAGGAGAAGCTGACCAACGGCGGGGATCTCGGCAACCTCTACACTCAGGCGCGAGCGGCCTACGGTGGAGCGCAGGAGCGGTTTCAGCGGGAGAACCCCGGCACGGCGCTGGCGACGGAGTTGGGCGGCTCGATCCCGACGACGATCGCGGCGACCGCCCTCGGCGGTGCGGCGCTCGGGGCGGGCGGCAACGCTCTGCTCGATGCTGTGGCCGGCACCCGCGCCGCGGCACCCCTGGCCAGCGCAGGCCAGTTCGTGACGGGCGCGGCGGGCCGCGCGATCCCGGCGACGGCACAGGCTCCGGCGCAGGCCGGCAACCTGCTAGTGCGGGCGATGTCGCAGGGCACCGCTGGCGCGGCGGCCGGCGCGTTCGGTGGCGCGATCAACACGGGCCTCACGGGCGGGGAAGTGGCGGACAATGCGTTGATGGGCGGCGCGTTGGGCGCGGGCATCGGAGCTTCATTGCCTGCCGTTGGCGCCGCGGCTCGCGGCACGCTCAACCGCCTGACCGGCTCGGCCTCGCCCGAGGTGGCGCAACTCGCTCGCACCGCGGAGGGCTACGGCATCCCGATCCGCATGGGGCAGATCTCCGACAGCCCGGCCGTGCGGTTCATGGACAGCACGCTCTCTCGCACGCCCGGCATGGGCTACGGGGCAGCCAATCGTGCGCAGCAGACTGCGGTCAACCAAGCCGTGGCCCAGAGCTTCGGCGAGACGGCAGACCGGATCACGCCCCCCGTCATGCGGGCCGCCAAAGCGCGGATCGGGCAGACCTTCGACCGCGTGGCCGCGGGATCGTTCGTGCAGGCGGACAACGAATTTGTTGACGCTCTGGATCAGACCTTCCGAGCGGCGAACAGCGTGCTCACGCCTGCCGAGGTGACGCCGCTGCGCAACTTCGTCCGCGACCAGGTGCTGCCGAAATTCGGCACGGCCGGGGACATCGGCGGCGAGGAATATCAGGCGTTGACCCGCAAGGGCGCTCCGCTCGACCGCCTGATGAACTCAACCAACCCGAACGTGAAATTCTACGCGGGCCAGATCCGCGACGCTCTCGACGGCGCCTTGGAGCGCTCGGCGGCGCCCGAGTTGGTGGACGAGCTGCGGCAGGCTCGCCGGCAGTACAAGAACCTCAAGACGATTGAGGATCTGGCCGGCAAGTCTCCGACCGGGGACATAAGCCCTGCTGGCCTCATGCAGGCGGTCCAACGCTCCTACGGTGCCAGCGTGGCCTACCAGGGCGGCGGGGATCTCGGCGACCTCGCCCGCATCGGCCAGCGCTTCCTGAAAGAGCCGCCCTCGTCGGGCACGGCCGAGCGGATCGCCGCGAAGGATGCGCTCGGCACTCTCGCCAAGGCAGGGCAAGTCGCGAGCGGTGCAGCCGGCGCGGCGGTGGGGCTCAACCACTTCGCCCCCCAGATCGCGGCGGTGGCCCCTGGCGTTCTTGGGCCGACGGCAGCCGGTGCCGCGGCAACCTTCGGTGCCGGCCGGGTTGCCAGCGCGTTCCTGCGATCTCCCATGCTGCGCAATCGCCTGATCGATCAGGCGCTCGGCACAGGTCAGCCGGGGCCGGTCAATCGGCTTCTCGGCACCATCGGCGAAGGCTCCTACGCGCCCGCCGCGGCTGCCTTCAACCGCACCACAGCGGCCAGCAGCCCCGGCAATGACAACAGCCCGTCGGCGCGGCTGATGGAGTTTCTGGCGAACCGCCCGCGGCAGCAGGGCGCGAGGGTGAACTAGGCCCGGCCGTGGACGATCAGGCGATAGATGCCAGCGATCAGCATCCCGACGAACGAGACGGCGAGCACGGCGGCAAAGATCCACCAGTGCTTGGCGTCCAGAATGAGCACCATCATCGCGAAGATGAAGAACAACCCGATCAGGCTCAACGTGCTCTCGATCGCCCGCTTGCGCGTCGAGAACAGTCCCGGCTCCGGCGGGTCGCCGTGTGCGGGGTTCCAGTTGTCGTTTCGAGGCCGTTCGGTCGGCTGCATCCCCTCAACGTGGCCCGCGCATCCCGCTCGGGCAAGTCTCAGCGGAGCGTGAAACCATGTCCGAACTCGTCATCACTCAGGGCGCAGGCGCCAACCGCAGCGAGGTTTTGGCCTCGGGCGTGGTTCGCATCGAGGGGCAGCGCGCCTTCACCTTCAGCTACGGCGGCCAGACAGTGACGGTCAACGCTCTGCCTGAGAAGCCGCCGCGGAAGCCGGACGGCAACTATTTCATGCCGCCGCCTGAGAACACGGTATTCCCGAACGGCGACGCCCTGCACGACATCGGCGGCGCCTCCGTCTACGTGCATCTCACGCCCCTGGCTCGCCCGCCGGGCTGGAATGGAGCCGACGGCTTCCTGTTCGCCTATGAGGTATCCCGCCCCCTTGCCGCTCCGATCGCGAAGGCCGCCTGATGAGTGCCGACGCGAACTCTCCCCCGATCGTCTCGGCCTACCAGGGCGGGCGTCAGATCCTCGCCTCGGGCAGCATGATCGTGACGGCCGGCGCTGCGCCGCTTGTCCTCACAGGCGACGGCGACTTGCTCGCGATCCACTTCGACATCGAGAAGCCGTTTACGCGTCCGAACGGCCTCGTGGTCGGTGGACGGCATGACGAGCACAGCATTGCGCCGGACGAGACGAAGACGACCGCTCTCGGCAGCCTGACGGCGACGTACAGCCTTGAACCGCACCGGCCGGACGTGACGGCACTGGATGGCGCGGGTCGGTGGGGGCCGAGCATGTTCCTGCTGCTGTGGGAAGTGAGCCGCGACGCTCCAGGCATGGCGGTGCCCGGTCGAGGGCCGCTCGACTACGGGATGCGCTCCCGAGATCCGTCGATGGCCTACTGATCCGCGTCCGCTCTGCCGAACAGCAACCTGCACCTGCCGCATAGCTGCGGCGGGTCTACCGGCCGACACGATTCCGGTTCGCCCTCTGTCGGTCAGGTCGCCCGCTTCCCCTCGGAAGCCCCTGCGACGGCTCCGCTGGCCTCGGTTTTCCCCGTTCTTGGAAACTCGTAGGCGTGCCCTTCGCGGATTTGCACCCTCCCCCCTTTAGCTCAGATTTGAGCGAAACCCCGTCCTCGGACTTTGGCGGCTTGCGGGTGAGGCGCAGCCAGCCCGTCCACTCGGGCGAGGTGATGCGCAGAATGTTCGTGTCGTTGCGCCAGCCGGTGAGGCGCCGTTCCTCCACCGTGAGCAGCCCGAGCTTCACGGCCTCGCGGATCGCGTTGCGCACCGTCGTCTCGGACACGCCCGCGATAGCCGCCATCCCGCCGACAGAGAGGCGGCAATCCTTCCGGCGGCACGTCTCGGCTGCGACGAGGGACAAGACAGATTGCTCGGCCAACGTGAACCGGGCGGCGATGGCCGGCGGCATTCGGCCAGAGGCGGCCCAACGGCGGCGGCGCTCCATGCTGGCGTCTGTCCGGGGCCGCGAACCGCTCCTGCCCGTCCTGGGGCTCCTGGCGCGATCCTGCGGGGCATCCGGGTCAATGGGTTGGGTGTTCCCGTTCAGAACACCCGGCCGGTTGGCGGGGGCGGTGTAATCGTTCCCGTGCAGAACATTTACGGCCCTCGGCGCGCCAGAAGCTTGCCGGCCATCAATCAGTGCCGCGAGCGCTTCGGCCTCGGCCTCGGTGATGTGCCCCTCGGCGAACGCCTTCCACAACGCGGCTGACACGGCCGGCAATGCGGCGCGCGGGGCCGTCTCCGCTCGCTGGCGGATCTGGTCACAGAACATCGGTCACGGTCCCTTGCGGGCCGCGGTCAGGGTCCAGGCACGACTTCATCGCTCCGGGAATTGGCGTTCCCGTTGACTCCCGTCGGGAGCTATGGCTTGTGAGGAATTGGATCGGCTCTCACAGCCACTCGATTTTGACGGCCTCTCAGGTTGGCGCCTGGGGGGCCGTTGTCGTTTCGGGGTCTAGCTCGCGGCTTCGATCTCCTATCCCGGCTCACGACTCGCACACGGCAAAGCCCGACCGGACTAGGCATGTCCGCCGGGTCATGGTCCCGAGTCAACTTTGCCTTAACGGATGCCTCGGCCTAAGCGGAACCGTAGCCATTGGCTTGCGGTCCCTTCCATGCCGATCAGGCGCGAGCATCGGTTCTTCTACCCGATCGACTGGCCGCAGCTCTCGGCGGTGATCCGCTTCGGCCGCGCCAAGGGGCGGTGCGAGGCGTGCCAGCGGCCACACGGGCGCACGGTGTTCTGTCTCGGCGACGGACGATGGTGGGACGCTGACGCGGCTTCCTGGCGTGACGGTGCCGGCAAGCTCGTCTGCATCAAGGTCGGCGCGGCCGACGTGCTCGGCGAGATCCGGACGACGCGGGTTGTGCTCGCCACCGGCCACCGGAACCACGACACGGCCGACAACAGCCCGACCAACCTCGCGGCGTGGTGCCAGCGCTGCCACATGCTGCACGATGCGCCGGAGCATCGGCGGCGACGGTGGCGGACACTGTTCATGCGGAAGGCGCTCGGCGACCTGTTCCGCGGCCCCTACGGCTGAAATAGGCGAGGCCGACGGTTGCCCCGGATCGCCTGCCAGAGCGATGCACGGGCCGCCGGCCTCTATCCCGCCTCGACGTGCCAGGGCGGGCGGGAACTCGGTATCTCGTTAGCGAGCAAGCTTGCTATCACGATAGCTTACAAGCTGGATTGCGATTGAGCTTGCGAGCGTCGGGCGCTACTTCGGCAGCAAGGCCGCGGCGCGGTCGGGGTGTGCAACGCTGGGCGGTTCGGCCGGAGTCGGGCCGCCCGGCTCCCCGAACAGGTCGCGCAGCTCGGCGACGTTCTCCGGCACCGGCATATTGAACAGCTTCGCGATGCGGATGTGCAGCCGGACCCATTCACGGGCGCCGGCCAGCAGGGTCGCGCTGTCGGCCGCGTCTTCTCGCTCGGACAGCCGGGCGCTGGCTCGCGTCATGCGCCAGTTGAGGATGCGGACCTGCACGAGCAAGCCCGTCAGCGTGGCGGTCTGGCGCCAGGACAGGCGCCGCGATCGGCGGGGCTGGATCTCCGTTGGCATCACAGACCAACCAGCACGAGGCAGAGCAGGAGGGCGGTCGAGACGCGCGAGCCCTGCCCCGCATCCTTCTGCGCCCGAGCGAACAAGGCGCGGCGCTCGCGGCCGAACTTCAGCGCATCGCGGGCGATGGAGCGCAGGCCGAAAGCGAGGGCGGCGCGGGCGGTCAGTCGGCACTTCACGACACGATCTCCGGAGCGTCGGCTTTAGGGCTGCGGCTCCTGCCGTGCAGCCACATGATTTCGGGGTCGGTGGCCTCGCCGGCCGGGACAGGGGCGCTCCCGCCCTCCATGCCGTCGAGAATGGCAATCAGGCGGTCGGCGGTATCGAGGGCGGCTTGTGCTGCCGCCTCGATCTCGGCCCGCAGTGCTGAGCCTTCCAGTACCGCAGTTGAGGACACGGGCGCCGACGGTTGGCGCGGGCGGAACTTGATGACGTTCGGCACGGGGTCAGTACTCCGTCAGCATGCGGCCGCAGATGGCCGTATCGATGTCGAAGGCGAGACGGCCGTCGATGGTGTAGGCGCCGCGCGCCTGTCCGTTTCGCCAATGTTCGCCGTAATCGAGCCATGCGAGGGCGAGAGCCTTTGCCAGCACGTTCTCTCGCGTCGCCGGAAGGGCCTCAGCGGCATCAATCAAGGCATAACGGCGCGCACCCAGCGCCTGTGTGTGCTCGCTCGCTTCTTCGTCGCTCATACCGACATCGGTGCCGTACTCCCGCCAGCCCGCTAGGATCTGATCGGCGAGCGAAGCAGCCGCGAGAGGGAGTGCATGCCCGCTGACGGGCTCGCCGCGCCAATCGACGCCCGCAGCCGCACAGGCGCTTTCGATGAGGAGCCGGGCGCAGCGCTGGCCATAGTCGTTGTGCAAGCCTTCTTCGGCCGTCTCGCCGTACTGACCGCCGGGCCATTGCCCCCAAATCAGCACACGCGCTTTGACCGCGAAGCCGGCGGGCGTAGAGGCCGGGAGGGCAAGGATTGCCTCTGCAACCGGCTCGATTGCCTCGAACGCGTCCTCTTTCGCCTGATGGGCCTCGTCCACACCCGGCAGATGCCATGCCAGCCGCATAGCCTCCCTGTAGTCGTCGCCCTCCAAGTGCTCGGCCCGCTTTACCGCGGCGGCACATCAGCTCGCCGGCTCGCGGTTGGCCTCCTCTGCGGCCAGCCATTCCGCGTGCAGCCTGTCATACTGTCGACCGAGCGCGATCAACTCAGCATCGCGGCCGGCAAGGCCTCTGATGGCCGCGCACATGGTGGAAAGCGCACGCAGACCGTCGTCGTCTTCATCGACTACGGCATTCCGCAGCACCGCGCCGGGCAGGTAGTCAGCAAGGGCGACGAGGCCGGCGAATGTCGTCGGGGGCGTCCCGATCAGGGTCTCGTAAGCTGCATCCTCATGGCTGCGCGGCGCTTCGGCGGCGGCCTCGCACGCCCGGTTATGCTCGGTGCCGGGGATCGCCTCCGACGTGGCTTTCAGGTGCGGGAGCCAGTCAGCATAAGCGGCCTTATGCGCGCTGATAGCCGCGAGGATCGGGTCGCCACCTTCGGGAGACGCTTCCTCGGGCCGGTCCGCCTCGTCGGCGTAGGCCAGCGCAAAACGCTCATGGATGCGCGTGTCTCGGGACGCCTCCTCGAACCGAAGGTCTCGCTTCAGCGTCAGCACCAGAAGCTCTTGCAGCTCGGCGCGGGACAGGGCGGCCATAGCGACCGCTTCGTTGCCCGATGTGGCGCCGGAGAAGTCCCGGTTGATGGCGCTGCGCACCTTGTCGGGCGTCCAGAGCGTCATCGTCTCGCCGATACGCAGGCGGCGGCCCTCCTCGTCCCCGAGGCGGGTGCGGCGGTCGAACTCGGTGCAGGCCGCACGCCACGCTGCCATGGCTTCGGGAGAGCCGGGAGCGGGAAGATCGGCCGACGGGCTCGGACGGCGCAGGACACGGGCAGCGGACGCCTTGAGCGCGGCGGCGCGCGCCTTGAGGGTCGGTCGGGAAGGGTCGCGAGCGAGACGGGGGAGCTTGAGCGAGGGCATGATTGCGCTTCCAGATGTCGGGATGAGGAGCGCGGCGAGGAGCGACCCGCCGCGAGAGCGGGTCAGCGGTTGGCGTCGAGCCAATCCGAAATGGCGTGCATGTTCTCGTGCCGCCGGTCAGCAATATCGCGGACCTCAACTTTGAAATCGCCGCTTGCATTCGCGAAGCTCGGATAGACGAAAGCCCATTCGTCTCGCCCATGCCGACGCTTCACGCGATCAATGCGCCCGCCGCAGCGTTCCCAGGCGGCGACCCACTCGGGCACGTCGAAGAAAGGCCGGTGCAGATCCGTTCCGGTGAGCGCAGCGGCGCTCAGCAGAAGGGTTTCGTATTCCGAGGCCCGAGTGCGGACCTGTGAGGCGACCAACAAGCGGACATGCACGGCCAGCCCCTCGGGGGTCGTGGCAACCATCCGGCTAAGTGCATACCGGAGATCGGAGACAGTCGCGGCGGCAGCGTGCGCCTCGTCCTGAAGCCGCGCGTAATCCGATAGCGACCGAACGCACGCCACGCGCGCATCGAAGGCGTCCGCCATCGGCAGCAGCTCGCGCCAGCGCTTGATGCGGTGCGGGGTCTGACCGCCCTGCCCGATCACCGGAACGGCGTGCTCTATCAGCGTGCGCAGCGCCTTGCCTGTCCAGACCTGTTGCCAGGTCTGGCTGTCTTCCGGCAGCCGCCATTGCGGCACCTGATGCATGTCGGCGTGGGCTTTCAAGAGCTTCCTTGCCGCGAAGAGTTGCACCAGAGCGGCTTCCCACTCGGACGGCACCAGGGACGCCGGGAACTGGCGCAACACCTCCTCAATAAGTCCCCATGCATGGCTTGCCGCCTGCTTTGCCGCTTGCTCGGTCTCCAGGGCGCGAGACAGGGCCGCCTCCGCATCGAGCAAGGCTTGATCCGGGTGAGGAGCGGACAGCAGCGTCGGCACGGCGGGAGCGGAGGCCGTAGCTGCGGCAGAGTAGGTCAGCGCTGGCAGGGGCATCGCGGCGGCGACGGACGCCACCATGACGGAGCGGCGTCCTTGGTCGGCTTCCTCGGCTCGCACGGGGCGGCGGACAAGCCGCGCCAGCCCGGCCTTGAGCATCGCGGTACGCTCTTTGAGGGTCGGCTTGTCGGCCGGGCGGCGGACAAGGTTGCGGAGCGGGTTGCGCATGGGCGTGGCTCTCTCTGGCAAGAGGGTTGACGGGATCGGGGGAAGTCAGAGGAGTGAGGCGAGCCCGGTCAGGCCGACGCCGCCGACGATGAGCGTCAGGGCGGCCACGACATCGCCGGCACGGGAGAGCAGGCGGGCGAAGCGAACGGGCGTGGATGCGGCGACGGGCCGAAGGTCGATCACGGGGCCGATGAGGCGGCCGGACGGCAGGGCGATGGGAAGGCGCTCGATGCGCTCCACGCCAAGGCAGCGGGACAGGTCGGCTTCGCGAACCTGCGCAATGGTCCAGGCGTTCGGGCCGCCAACGATCTCGTAGGCGTCGGCATTCGGGGCCTCGTTATCGAGGAACCAGCGAAGGTGACGGATCAGACAGAGCATCCCAGCCCGCGTCGCGCAGGGCGTGGCGAGCAGATCGTGCAGCGCGTCGAACGTCTCGGCGTCGGCATCGACGCTGGCCTTACCCTCGGGGGCGACCTGAAAGACGCTCCACGCCTCGCTGTGGCGGTCGATCGCCGCGAAGATGGGGTCTGCATGGTACGGGACGGTTTCAGCGTCGGTGCGGATGGTCAGGACGTGCGTCATCGTTCGGGCTCCGGTGAGGGCTCGTGAAAGGGGTTCGCCGTTAGGGTGCTTGAGGGGGCGCGGCCGGAGCCGGATCAGGAAGGCGCGGGCGGCATCAGGATCGCCGGCAGCGGCGGGGCCGGAGCGGCGCCGGGACGAGCGAAGACCTTGCGGAGCCGTCTGCGAGCAGCGCGGTCGGCCTCGGGATCATCCGTCAGACTGACGCGCTCGGCGTGGTAGGCGACCAAGGCGGACGCTTCGTCGGCCGTGGCGGGCGTCAGGGCGTGGAGCGCCCTCCGCGCGCTGTAGCGCTCGGCCAGGACGCCGAACCGGTAAGCGCGCCAGTAGGCGGGGCGCGGCATGGCGGGACCGAACACGGCGAGGCTGTCGCGGCCTGCCTGCCGGTGGGCGCCGTCCGCGTTGCGGGCGCGGCGGACCGCGGCAAGGTAGGGGCTCGGCGTGGCGCCGATGGCAGGGGCGGCCAGCATGGCGAGGGCCGAGGCGATGGTTGCGCGGCGGGTCAGCATCACGCGCTCGCCTCAGGCAGGGCGGCCAGGACGTGCCGCAGGTAGAGCCCGCCGCAGCAGTGCGGCTCGTTGATCTCGGCTTGCTGCGCGTAGAAGGCGACGAGGGCGCGGAAGCCGTCGGCCGTGGTTGGGCGAGTGTCGCGCAGGGCGTTGAAAGCCTCGTCTGCGCGCTCGGCAGCCTCGTCGGCCAGCCGCACGGCGGCCTCGTCGTCCTCGTTGAGATTAGTGAGCAGGGCCGCAAGCTCGTCGTCGGTGGCCTGAGCGCGCTCGATCGCGGCGAGGATCGGATCGACCGGCGCGGAGCGGACGGTGCCGGCAAGAGCCGGAAGGGCGAGGGCGGCGACGAGGGCGCGGCGTGTGAGGGCGGGGAGCATAGCGCGGACCTCAATGAGCGTTGCGGGCGCGGGTGGCGCGGGCGGCCTGCCAAGCGGCCTTGAGCGCCACGGACAGAGCCTCGCGGCGGGAGCAGCCGAACCGGGCCTGATGGGCGTCGGCGGCCTGCGCAGCGGCCTTCATGATGCCGGCGCGGTCGAAGGAGCCGTCGGCCTTCACGAGAGCGACCTTGCCGAAGCGGACCATGCCCTCGACGCGACCGCGGGCGCCGAGGAAGCCGGCCGGAACCTGGATGCGGTCGGCCTGAAGGGAACGCTTGGCGTTGGACCAGGAGAAGGAAGCGGCGCGGCTGCGGTGGGACACTGGAAACCCCGACTAGGTGACTAGCAACATCGCTGTGTGTGCCATACATATAGAGGGGTTGATGGGTGCCGTCAACGCCTTTGTGTGTGTGGGAAACACGATGCTAGTCACGGGCAACCAATTGAAGGCCGCGCGCGCGCTGCTGGGCGTGGAACAGACTGAGTTGGCCGCGAAGTCGGAGCTTCACGTCAACACGATCCGAAAGATGGAAGCGAAGGGCGCCAGCGAGATCACCAGCGGCGCCGATATCGTTCGCCGAGTGCAATCCGCGCTTGAGGCGGCCGGCGTCGAGTTCCTGAACCACGGGCGTCCCGGCGTGCGCCTCCGCGATCCTGACCTCTCGCAAGCTTGATAGCAGGCTAGCGCGCGATCTCGACCGCACGACAGCTCGCCGTCTCGCTCCCAAGTTGACAGCCTCGCTTGCGGGCCTGATGGCTCGCCCGCTTCCGATCACGCTCCCGAGGGATCAGCCGTGAAAGTCATCGCCATAGCCGCCAGAAAGGGCGGGGTCGGGAAAACCACGCTCGCCATGCACCTGAGCGTGCTGGCCTCCGAACCGGACAAGCCGGCGCTTCTGCTCGACACGGACCCGCAGCGCTCGCTTGCGTGGTGGCACCGCCTGCGCGAGGCCGATGTGCCGAACCTCATCGAGGCAGACGCGCGCGAGCTGCCGGAGTTGATCGAAGCGGCGCGACGCGAAGGAATTGCTCGGGTCATCATCGACACGCCTCCGCACGCGGAAGACAGCATCCTCGGCGCCATGCGCTGCGCCGACGTGGTGCTCGTCCCGACTCGGCCGGGGCCTCTGGATCTCGCGGCAGTGGCGGCGACCCTCGATCTCGCCGAGCGGGTCGGCAAGGCGCCGCTCGCGGTCATCAACCATTCGCCCCCGCGGACAGGCACGGCCGAACCGGCGATCGTCACGGAGGCGCGGGCCGCCCTGGCGAACATGGGCGCCGAGGTTGCTGAAACCGCCGTCGCCAACCGGGTGAGCATGAGCCACGCCATTCTGTCCGGCCTGACGGTCGGCGAGCACGAGCCGAGCGGGAAGGCGGCGGCAGAGGTCGGCGCGCTCTGGCGTGAAGTCGAGGCGCGGTTGAGCGCGACGGGGAAGGGAACACGATGAGCAAGCCGCCCCGCCCCTCGCTCGACAGCCTAAGCGACCGCTTCGCTAGGAAGCCCGCCCCCTCGCCTGCCGCTGCCCCTGAGCCTGAGGCGTCCAGCGCAGGCGCCAGCGTGGATCCGCCTCCGGCCCCGCCCAAAGCGAAGAAGGATGACCGCGTGCAAATCCTGACGCGCATCGACGCGCCGACGCGTAAGCGGCTCCGGCTGATCGCGCTCGAACAGGACCGGACGGTGCAAGAGATCTGCGAGGAAGCGATACGGGATTTCGTCGCTCGGCATAGCAAGTGACTATGATGCGCAGCTTGCAAGTTATCAGGCTAGCCGCGATCGTCTGTGCGGCGTGGGGCACAACCGCCCATGCGCAAAGCCCTGCCGCCCCGGTCGTCGTTTCCTCGATCACGACAACGGCGCTCGCCCTGAATTGTCAGGAAAGCCGAACCTCGCTCGATCTGGATTTTTGCACCGGCTACATCACCGGGGCGTTTGATGCGCTATCGGTCGCGCGGCTCATCTGCCCGGCCGAGGGCACGACGACGGCGCAACTCCTCGGCATCGGCCGCAAGTTTCTCAATGACCATCCCGAGCTTTGGCACCTTCATCCGAGCCTCGTTGTGCAAGCCGGATTTCAAGCGGCATTCCCCTGCCGTCGATAGCAAGTCGCCTCTCTCGCGGGCTTGCTGGCTCGCTATCAGCGTGCCGGCCCCTTTCACTCAGGATTGAGTAAAAGCCCGGGCCATTGGTCCGCCCAATCCGGGGGAGCCAAGAGTGGGGCGATCTTGCTCCTCTGCTATCACGCCATCTCGACCGCTCGGGAGCTTGCTGCGGAGCCATCTCCGCTGTAACTTGCGATAATCGTTCTTCTCGAAAGTTTCGAGCGGGCAAGGTCGTAAGCGCGGTGAGGAAGTGAAGCCAAGGCTATGAAGCCGATTCCTCTGATTGACGGCACGGACGGGGCGCAGCTGCCGGTGAAGCCGGCTTATGGCTCGCCCTGCAACGGCTGCGGCTGGTGCTGCGCGTCGGAGCCGTGCGGGGTCGCGCGGGAGTTCATCGGCGCCGACGGCGAGGGACCGTGCCCGGCGCTCGAACACGCGTGCGGCCGGTTCGTGTGCGGGCTGATCGTTCGACCGCTCGTCTACCTCGGGCGGGCTGCGGGGCTCGATGGAGCCGACGAGGCACAGCCGGGCGAGGCGGATGCTCTGATCGGCAGACAGGTCGCCGAAGCACTCGGCGCGGGGAAGGGGTGCTGCGCAGATGGTCCGTGAAGAACTGTCCCTCGAATGGAGCGATGTCGCGATCCAGGCGGCGCGGAACCTCGGGCTCGACGCATCGCCGGCCGACGTGTCCGACGAGCATTGGCAACGCGTGCTCGCCAGCGTGGAGGCTCGAATGCGGATGCGCGGCATCGAGGCGCCCGTCGGGTGGCGCGACAACCTGGCTGTTCGGTTCGGGCGCGACGAGCGCGGCGCGCGGCCGGAGCCCGACGAGGATTTCGCCGGATGCCAGTCCGACAGCGACGAAGGCGGGGACGATGGGCCGGAAAGCTGACACGGGCGTAAGTCGCCAAGCTGGCAACACAGGCGGGGCAAGTCGCCAAGTTGGCGAGATGACCGCAGCAACTGACATTTTGTCGTCTGCTGACGATGCAGCCGCCAAGTTGGCATCTGCTGACGGGGTTTTCCCCGGATCGGGGGAGAACCTGCCTGCGGAGGTTTCTTCCGGCTCTGGAAACAACCTGCCTGCCGATGCGGCCGAGATCGTCAGGGCCTACCAGCGCGCCAGCAAGGCCGATGCGACGGTGCGGGCCTACAGGGGCGATGCGGTCCTGTTTCAGAGCTGGTGCGCCCGGTATGGCTTCCGATCCCTGCCAGCGAGCCCTGAGGCCGTGGCGGGGTTCCTCGTCGCGGAGGCAGAGGCGGGGCGCTCCGCGTCAACGATCGGCCGACGCTGTGCCGCGATCCGGTACGCGCACAAGCTGGCAGGCCAGCCCGATCCGACGGACGACGAGGCCGTGCGGGCGGCGATGCGCGGTATCCGACGGCGTGTCGGCGTGGCGCCGAACCGCAAGGCCGCGGCAACCGCCGAGATCCTGGCCGCTGCGCTGATGCGGATACCGGACACACTGGCGGGTAAGCGAGACCGGGCGTTGCTCGCCCTCGGCTTCGCGGGCGCGTTCCGGCGCTCCGAGCTAGTGGCGCTCGACGTGGCGGACCTGTCCGAACATGCCGACGGCTTGCGGGTAATTGTACGCCGTTCAAAAACTGATCAGGAAGGGCAGGGCGTCGAGAAGGCGATACCGCACGGGCGGTTCATTCGCCCGGTCGCACTGCTGCGGGAATGGCTCGATGCGGCGGGGATCTCGGAAGGACCGCTGTTCCGGCCGGTATCTCGATCGGGCCGGGTGCGGAAAGTGGCGCAAGTTGCGCCAGTTTCGGGGGGTGGAGTTTCGGGGCAAGTTGCCCCAAAACCTCCCCGCCTCACAACGCAGGCCGTCTCCGACATCATCAAACGGCACCTAGAAGCGGCCGGGCTCGACCCGACGCTGTTCGGGGCGCACTCGCTGCGGGCCGGGTTCATCACTACGGCGGCCGAGCGCGGCGCGGATCTCGCCCGCATCATGGACGTGTCAGGCCATCGCGATCCGCGAACCGTCGTCGGGTACATCCGCCGGGCGAACGCCTTCAAGGATCACGCTGGCGGCGGGTTCCTGTAGCTTCTGGCTTGCCTTCCAGCATCACTTGCGGCATCGTCTCCGGCACTGCTTCTAGCATAGGTGCCGACATGAGCGAGAAGGTGAGAGAGAACCGTCTGCGGCGGGTAGCTGAGCGCCGCGGCCTCCGGTTGGAGAAGTCGCGGCGCCGCGATCCGCGCGCAATGGATTTTGGCGGGTACATGCTGATCGACGGGTACAGAAACACCGTCGTCTCAGGGGCCAATCCCTACGCCTACAGCCTGTCGCTAGATGACGTAGAGAAGGACTTGAGCGAGGATTGGTGCCGGAGCGATTTTGCAGCGTAGGCAGGCAACGGCGCTGTAGGGCTTAGCGCTGGCTGACCAACTCCCGCTTGATGAGGCCACGCAGGTAAATCCGGCCCTGCCGCTCCGTCACGGGATTGAGCGGTGCCGCGGCGTAGATCGCCTCTTCCTCCGTCGTGCAGGCCGTGAACGCACTCTCGACCGCAAGGGCGCCGTCGGCGAGCTGCTGGCGCTGGATGGCGAAGGACTGCCGCACGCAGCCGGCCCATGCGCCTTTGAGGCGGTCATAGTCGGCTTTCGTCTGCGCCTGGGCGGCCGGTGCGAGCGTCAGGACGGCGAGGGCGAGGCAGGCGGGACGGATCACCGGGCAGGCTCCTGTCTGAAAAACAAATCAAAGCTTTTCAAAGCGGGGGATTTCAAAGCGCTCTGTGCGACCGTCTATTTTAGATCGGGGTAGACGGTCTGCTATCGGCCTCGCGAAATGTGCCGAATGCCGATATCATACGCTTAGAGGGTGATATGGGACAGGGTCTCGGGCATCGCCAGACGCTTGCGCTTCGTGCTTTGCGGGTTCTGGAAATCGACCACGGGCCGGGCTGCTGGCACTCCCCCGCGGCGATCTTGGCCGTGCTCGACAGGCTATCCCCGCCGAAGCCGCACCCCGCCATAGCGCACGCCGAGCGCGCCGATCGGCTCCAACTCGAAGACGCGCGGGCGATGGTGGCTCGGGGTGTGCTGTCGTTCCGTGCGACCGTGTACGCGATAGAGGCGCGGATCGGCGAGCGGAAGCGGCGGGCGTTCTATGAGCGGCAGCGGGAGGCGGATGAGCGGGCGCCGAACACAGTTCGCAGGAAGGCGCGGGCCGGTGAGGATTTGAACCCGTCGCGGGTGTTCGCATCCCTTGAGGCTCGGGGGCTGGTGGAGCGCCGGGCGCATCGGGGGCCGGGATCTGCGGTGCGGCTGCGGGCTCCGGCTGGATGACGGGAAATGACAGGGTTTAGGGCAGCGCGGGGCGGCACTCTTGGTTGACGAAAAAGACGAAAACGGTCCGTGGCCTACCTCAGTGGCATGACAACAAATCACAACATTTTACAGCACCTCCGGCTCGCTCGGAGTAGGGCAGATCAGAGCATTTCAGGGCGCCTAACTGGCGTGCGATGTTCGCAAATGTGAACATCGCGCCGCCCGTAAATACGGGCTCGATACGGGACGGATCGGGTTTTTGCGAGCAGAACGCGCGCCCACGCGCGAGGACCGCGCTTGAAAGCAATCAAGTTTTTTCAAGCTGGCCGCGCCCCTGCTAACAGGGCCGAAACAATGGATTTCGTGACCAGTACGCGCGTGCGCGCGTGAGGGGCGGGCTCCCTGATAATACAGGGCGGAAACAGGGGAGCGGGCCAGCGCACCGTATGAGGAGTTTCAGCAGCAATACGCGCACGCGCGCGAGGCATGGGCGCTGATAATACAGCCGGGAACAGCGGCAGGCTGCCTTTTCGGAGCAGTACGCGCACGCGCGAGGGCGGGCCGGGCCTGACCACAAATGACCACATCGGGGGCGACATTTGACGGCACCGGATGATGACATTTGATAACGTTACGCCCGCTGGTAACAGCGGCGGAACAGCGGGCTCGCTCTCTCGAAAATACGAGGCGGATACGAGACCGGCCGGGCGATTGAGGTCAACATTCAGCCATTCAGAACAGTGGCCGAAACTGCGGGCGGCGGTCACGTACCTAGGTGACGGATAGGAGAGGCCCGACACGTTTTCTAACCTGTCGAAAACGAGGGGCGGCCCGCTGTTTCAAATGCGGGAAACTGCGGGGCTGGCCGGGTTCTACCGGGGAATAACGGTGGCTTCGGCCGGCGCGCGATCCGTTCCTAACGGTCAAAAACGGCCGGCTCTTACCAGCGGATAGCGGGCCGCTTTGATTTTTAATCAATGGTTTTCAAACGGCAGCCGGAGCTAGCCCAGCCCACGCCTGCGCGATGGTCTTCCGGCGGTCCTCGGCGGCGTGAGGCGAAAGGGCTGCGACGCGCTCCCGTGCCTCGTCCAGGGCCTCGGGGCCGGCGGTCTCGATCAGGTTGCGGCCATGGCGGGTGATGGCTGCACGGTAGGCTGCGACAGCGCCGGATGACGGAACGCCCTCGATCGCGGAGAGCAGGGCGTCGAGCGCCTTCGTCGTTGCCTCGATAGGCTCAAGCGTGCTGTGCGTCGGCATGGTGCTGCACTTCTGCGGTCTGGTGAGTGGTGTCGGCCTTCAGGCCCTCGGCGAGGCCGCGCAACGCCTCAATGGCCGCGCGCTGGCGCAGCTCGCCCGCGTCGTCTCGGAGTTCGATCGTCAGGGCGGCAACGAGCGCCAGGTCTGCGGCCTATCGGAGGCCGGCGCGGTAGGCGGCGAGTTCGCGGAGCGTCATGTCGTGGCGGTCTCTCAGGCTGCGGAACGGTGAAGGGCGGCGAAGCTGGCGAGCACGCTGCGCCGATCGAGGGCGGCGAGGCGGTTTAGGGCCGCGAGCGCCGGCACCAGCGCTGCGGCGTCATGCTCGGCGCGGTGGAGCAGATCCGCGAGCCGTTCACCGCGCGGGCCAGTGGTGAGGCGGACGATCGCCCGCAGGCTGCGGAGGCGGGCGACGCGCTCGGTGCCGTCGATGCGGTCGGACCACGGGCCGAACCGGTCGGCGGTGGGGATCTCGGCCAGGGCGGCAGTCGCGCTCATGCTGCGTGCTCCGAGTGAACGAGGCGAAGGTGCGAGCGGCCTCCCGAGCCGGTTTCGCGGCTGGCCTGCGGCTCCGGTGCGGGGCGGCAGTCGAGGATGACGCGGGCGAACGGGGGGAAGCTGATCGGCGCGTCCGGATCGAACCGGGAAACCTCAGGCAGGACGGGCGCCGGCCGACACGGCGCGGGCTCGCCTTGGGCGACGCAGGCGAAGCGCGCGACGAGGGCGGGGTCGTAGTCGGCCGCGCGGGGGCGTGGGCGAGGGGCCGGCGGCGCGGCTTCCTCAACCTGCAAAGAAGCCAGAGGCCCGAGGCGGCTTGTCAGCCATGCCCTGATGTCGGGAACGACGGCCGGGTCGTAGGCGCCCGCCCGCCACTTCTGCCCCACACCGGGGCGCTGGTAGCGGAAGCGCCGAGCACCGTTACAAAACCCTATTAAGGTATTCATATAGGGATCTGTAACAGTGCTCCGGGTGCCCCCGGTGTGGCGATGAACCCAGACCCGCGCGGCCCCGGCGGTCGGCCAGATTCCCGGCCACGCTGTCGCCATGTCGGCCGGGCTTTCCAGCACGACGCCTTCGGCCTGCATCTCGATCTCCTCGCCCGGCTGCTCCCAAGCCTCGACCGCATCGACCGTCACGGGCAGGACGACGTTGCACACGATATCGATGTCGAGCGGGTTGTCTGCGGTTCGGTTGACGCCTCGGCCTCGGCCAATCGCCTGCATCAGTTCGCCTTCGCAGATCTGCCAGCGGCACGCCTCGGCGATCGGGTCGGGGTGCGCGTCGCACTCGACGCCTGCCGGGCTCCCGTCCCGAGTGCGGATGCCCCGAACGGTCGGGACGTACCAATTGCCCTTGGGGATCAGGTTGGCTTCGCGGCCGGTGAGCGCGCCGGCCAACGCCTCGACCGCGGCCGGGCTCGGCACGGTGCGTCCGATCACCATCAGGGCGCGGACGTCGCGGTACTGGTCCAGCCCGGCGACGTTGTTGAACCACTCGACGGCAGCGCCTGCCGGCAGCCCGCTCGCTCGCAGCCGCTCGGCGACGGCCTTCTGTGCGATCACCAGCATGGGCTTGCGGCCGATCTCGATGAAGCGGCGCACGATGGCGCGTCGAACGGCGGCGAGGTTTCGGCCGGCGCACGTCTCGTCGTTGGGGCGAAGCTTGTTCTTGGACACGGGGGCGTCGGTGATCTGCCGCACGCGGACATGCGGCATCGCGGCCTCGATCGCGGGCGGCGTGTCGATCTGCGGAAAGAACGCCCTCAGGATCTCCGGCGCCGGCAGCGTGGCGTCTAGGATCAGCGTCGGCACATCCTGCAAGCCGACGGGGATCTCGCGGCGGCTGCGGGCCTTCACGACGAGCACTCGCCCGTCGTCGCCCTCGCGGTGCTCAAGGTACAGGTGGCCTGAAACTTCGATCTCGGGATTGCCGACGAGATCGCGGGCGGCGTGCCAGAGCGCGACGAACCCCTGTGCGTGCTTGGCGCGGCTCGCGACTTCGGCGGCCTTCTGGCGCTCCTCCGGCGGCATTCCAGGCCAAAGGGCCGTGCCGCCCTTCAAGGCCCATTCCGCGCTGATGGCGGACGTGCAAAGCTCGGTCGTCAGGCCAGCGCGCAACAGGTACTCGCGGCGCACGCCTCCCTCGGTGGCGTCTTGATCCTGGTCCTTCAGCCCGCGGGCGAGCTTGGCGCGATAGGTCTCCACGTCGTTGTGCAAGGCGTCGTCGCGAGCGGTGCCGACGGGGATATTCGCCCGGATCTCGTCCAGCGTGACGCCTTTGGTCGGGACGCGCAGGCCGGCTTGCCAAAAGCCTTCGTCAATAATCAGGGCCTCGACCTTGCCGAGGTTGTTGTTGCCTTGGAAAATCAGTTGGTGCGCGACGATCCAGACATCGGGGCTGGTGCGCGTCTGCTCCTGATAGGCGCAGGTATGGAAGTGCGGGCACTTCACCACGACGCCGTTGGTGAGCTTCTTCTTGCAGCACGACTCCTGCACCCGTTCGCCGAGCTGAAGCGCGATGTTCACGGCTTCGAGGTCGTCGCACATCGGCGCCCCGTCCCGATCGGGATTGCCGGCCTGCCGCCCGCGGAAGACGCGGGCCTCGACCCCATGCTCGTGAAACTGCCGCTCGATCTCATTGCCGAGGCGGTGGGTCGGCACCGCGTACAGGATCGGCTTCGGTGATCGGATCGTGCCGCGCCGGGCCTTGATGTGCTCGGCGATGGCGAGGGCGGTCGTCTGCGTTTTGCCTACGCCCGTGCTGACCGCGAGGCCGTGAACCGGCGGAAGGGCCTCATCGTCTGCCGTGAGGCGGTATTCGTTCGCCTCGGCGAGGAACCGGGCGACGGCGGCGGCGACCGCATCGCGGGCGGCTTCGACGGATTGCGAGGCATCGGCATAGGCCGGCTTCGATGCGGCCTCGCGGATGTCTTCGGCCTTGGTCTCGACTTTCTGCCACGCGCGCCAGATCTCGCGCGCGAGGCGGTCGTAGGGTTCGAGGTACTTCCCGCCGCAGCCCTCGGGATAGCGCCGCAGCACGTCCTCAAGGTCGTCGGGCGTCATGCCGGCGACGCGAGCGGCAGCTACGGCAGCGTAGAACCGCCCTGAGCGGTCGTCGCCGGTCTCGGCGGCCAATGCCTCAACGAGGTTGCTCTTTGCGCCGCTGCGGCCCTCGGGGCGGTCAATGACGCGCTCGGCCTTCTCTTGGGCCGGGAAGGCAATGCGCAGCTCGTCGGCGGTCCAGACCTTGCCGGCCGTGGCGAGCAAGCGCGTCCCAACCGTCACCCGGCCGCGGGCGAGCTTCAGCTTGCCGGGGTAATTCGGGGTGCCGGCGACGCGGTACGGCTGCGTCAGGACACCCGTGGCGCTGTCGGCGCCTGAGCCGGCGCGGATCGCCTCGCCGATCGGCTTCGCCTCGTCGGCGGTGAGCGCCCGCGACAGCCCGAGCCAGTGGTGCGCGTTGCCGGGCGAGGTCTCGACGGCAAGGGTCGGCTCGGCGGTGCTGCTTCCGCCCTTGCCCTTGTCGTTGTCGGCGTCGATCACGAACGCGAACACGCCGCGCGTGTCGCCGAGCTTGCCGCGCTCGCCCTTCTCAATCCTCCCGACCGTGCGGGGCTCGACGTAGACGTTGAAGCCGGCCGCCGCGTGCATGACGGCGCGCTGCGCCATGCCATCGACATCGCCGAGCGGGAATTGCTCGGCCATCGGCTTTTCGTCCGCAGGGTGGATGCGGACGAGTTGCAACATGCCGGGATTGCGGGCGCCGTTGAGCGCCGTCGCGGCCATCGAGTGGAACGCCTCGATGAACGCGCGGACCACCGCCGGGTCGGCCGCGAGGGGGGCGCTGCCAGCCGTCACGCGCGCGGCGCCTCCTGCCTGCCGGCAGCCCATGCGGCGAGCTGCGCGTCGCTCTGCTTCCGGAGGAGCCGGAACGCCTTGCGGGCGTCCTCCTCGTCCATGTCGGTGTCGCAGTCGTCCCGCAGGATGCCGATGACGAACGTCAGCCCGACGGGCGGGACGAGCTTCGTCCCGATGAAGGCGCGGAAGCCCTCGGGCGCTGAGACGGTGAGCGCCCGCTTCCGTCGTGCGGCCTCGACCTCGCATCGAGCCGCGACCCGGATGCGGTGATAACGATGGGTGAACCGCCCGAAGAACCTGCGATCCGCCTGCGCGGGGGTGAGAGGGGCACTCATGCGGCGCCCCCTTTCGAGATATCGGCCAGGGAACGCGCGTTGATCCGCTCGGCGATCCGGCGGGCGCACGCCATCGCCTCGCCGTGGTCCTCGAACTCGCCGTGGACGCCGGCAGACCCGCCGCTCGGGCTCTCGTCGTAGACGACGAACGTGCCGCCCTCGCCGTCGATCACCAGCACGTCGCCCCCAACCGGCGCGGAAGGTGCCGGCCAGTGAGGGCGCACGGTCTTGCGGGGGAAGGGAACGACGCTCATGCCGCACGCCCTTCCTGCTGCTGGCGGGAGGGGGCGAGTTCCGCGACGAGGCCAGCGACGGCCATCAACGAGGCCGCGGCGCATCTGACTTCGGCGGCAAGCATCTGATCAGTGCCCGCCTCGGCATGAACAGCGCCGGCAGCCGCGTGGGCTGCGACACGGGAGAGGAGGCCGGCAACCTCCTCACGGATCGGGGAAAAGTGGGGGGCGCCGTTCATCGACGGCTCCAGTGCTCAGGCTGCCCGTAGACCATCGCCGCGACTGTGGCGGCCATTTCGGCCGTGAGCCCGTAGCGGCTGCGGAGACGATTGCTCTGGATTTCGTGGGGGGAAGGCGCTATCTGGAAGGTGTCGCCGACCAAGCTGACACTTTTTCCAGAGCCCTCGCCGTTACCCCCGGCGGGGGTTCTGACGTTTCGAGCCATCGCGTTGCGTGGCCTCCATGCTTCGGTGTGATGGTGCCGGCAGGGGCGCCCCGCCGACGGCGTTGCGTCAGGCGGCGAGCGGCGAGCGCGGCTCGATGTCGAGACCCGCGAGCCGCCGTGCTTCCGGGTTCGGGATTGAGATCATCCGTCCGATGCGGACGGATCTGACTTCGCCGTCACGGATGGCTTTCCAGAGCGTGTTGGGATGGCAGTCGATCAGATCGGCCATCTCGTTCACGCGCACGCTCTTCCCCGCATTCAGCTTCTCAAGGACACCGTGGCTCTGCACGCCTGCCTCCTGTCATGTGCAGGGAATGGCACCGTGCCAAACCCGTGCGACGGAAAATAGTACAAGAGGTTGAAGACGGCAAGCCGTCGGTCTATGTGTAGGACGGTGCTTGATGTGCCGAGCTACAGGAGGCGTGCGAATGGCCGGGCGACCGCGGGCGGGAGAGCCGTCCAACTCGATCAACGTGAGGGTGGCCCTGGACCTGAAGCGGAAGCTTGAGGATCAGGCGCGCGAGAATGGGCGATCCCTCGCGCAGGAGGTCGAGCGCCGGCTTGCTGCATCCCTAGATCAAGGCTTCATGCCGGAAGAGGATAGTGCCGACCGCATCCTGTATGGAGCGATTGGCCGGTCAATTAAGATAATTCAAGAAAACTATAACTCTAACTGGTGGGGAAATCCCAACGTTGCAACCATTACTGAGGGCGCATTCACCGCGATTACTAAGAGGTTGGTTGCCCCGCTCCCTGGCGAGCTGCTTTACACGAACAGGCTAACGAAGGCCGTCGGCAGCGAAGATCCGGAAGAGCAGAGCAGGCTTCGGTCCGAATTGCTCGATATCGGCATGGCCATTGGTAAGGTGGCGACAGATGAGGCGTTCGAAGCCCGTCGCGCATCTGCTGCCGCAGGCGGCCAGTCCAAGTAAGGCACCCGTTCGGATACCTGTGGACAAAACGCCGCACCTTTAAAATCAGGGGGATACGGAAAAATACTAGGAGTGCTCAAAATTACTGAGTGTGCGCCCGCCCAGACTAGACCGGGAATTATCGGGTAAAACCCGGCGCGGATCTGTGCTTTGTACGGTGGAGAGCTTCAAGGAGCCCCGCCGATGCGCAAGCTTCCCCGAATTGTCGCCGTCCGCGTCGAGCGCGAGACGGCCGAAGCCCTGCACGCCGTCATGGCGCGCAAGGGCAGCACGGCCAGCGCCTACCTGCGTGAGGCGATCCGCTCGGCGGTTGCCGCGAACGACGGCTCGGCCGCATCACTTGCCGCCCCCGACGCGCGTGTGATGCCGGCAGCGGCCTAGAGCAGAGAGGAGCATTCACAAATGGCAACACCTCCGAAATTCGTTGTAGTTCAAACTGATCTTGGTCTCTACCCGAGCAATTGGGACGGCCAGACTGTCGATCCAACCATGACCTATGTGCAGGTACAAGTCATCACTGCGCCCGGAGCCAGAAACGGTACGCCGGGCTATATCCGGCTCGATGACTTAACCGCCTATCTCACCGCCGTGGCCAAGGGGCAGTAGCCGGTGCTGGCCTCTACGCCCCTCCCGCCTGTCGTTCGCGAGAGCGACGCGACCCGCATCAATGCCGTGCTGAACCACGATGCGGTGCGCCCGTGGGTGCTGATGCCGGGGCAAGAGGCGCTGGACCTGTCCGACTTCGTGGCAGACCCGCGCAACGTCGTCCTGATGACGGAAGACGGCGCCGTCGGCATCGCCTTCGACCAGCACGAGCCGGGGGTCTATGAGGCTCACACCGTCGCTCTGCCGGATGCGCGCGGGAGCCGCGTCCTGGCGGCTGTGCGGTCCATGATCGCCTACATGTTCACCGCGACGGACGCGATGGAGTTGCTGACCCGCGTTCCGATCAACAACCGGGCGGCCGATGCCCTGGCGCGAGCCGTCGGCGGCACTCTCGACTTTGAGCGCGCAGCGGCGTGGCCGACGGACAAAGGCCCGGTGGCCGTCCGTCACTACGCCCTGCGGTATCACGATTGGGTCCGCTCGGCCGAGTTGGTCGAGAGGTTCGGCGAGTTCTTCCACGAGCGGCTTGAGGCGGAAAACGCCCGGCTCGGCATTCCTGACGAGATCCACGACCACGACCCGGCACACGACCGGCACGTCGGCGCGGCCGTGGCGATGATCCTCGCCGGCCAGCCGGCCAAGGGCATCGTCCTCTACAACCGGTGGGCTCGCTTCGCGGGCTACCTGCCGGCGACCATCCCTTCGCTTGACCCGCTCATCGTGGACATCGCTTCGCATGTCCTGCGGGTCCACGATCGTTCCCCTTATTTCGAGGTGATGGAATGCCGGCAGGCGCAATAGCGGGCTCGGGCGTCCTCTCCGCGGGCGCATCCCTTTTCGGAGCCAATCAGGCCGCTTCGGCTCAGAAGAAGGCCGCGCAGATCGCATCCGCAACACAGTTGCAGATGTACAATCAGACGCGGAGCGACCTCAGCCCCTATCGGGATCTCGGCGGCTACTCGGGTGGTGAACTCAGGAACCGCCTCACGGAGCTTACTGCGCCCATCATCATGGGACAGGCCGAGCTTGAGGCGACGCCGGGCTACCAGTTCACGCTCAACCAGGGCCTCAAGGCGGCTCAGAACTCTGCCGCCGCTCGGGGCCTCGGGCTTTCCGGCGCTGCCATCAAAGCCGCGACCGGCTACGCCTCGGGCCTCGCTGACCAGACCTACCTCAATCAGTTCAACGTCGCGAACACCAACCGCACGAACGCCTTCAACCGGCTGTTCCAGACGACGCAGCTCGGCCAGGGCGCGGCCACGGGGCAGGCGACCGCGAACCTGCTGACGGGCAACCAGATCGCGCAGAACACCATCGGCGCTGGCAATGCACAGGGCGCGGCAGCCATCGCAGGCGGCAACGCCGTCGGCTCGGCCCTGCAATACGGCGGCGGCTACATCAACCGGCTGCTTCAGGCGGGCGGCGGTGGGTCGGGCGGATACTTCGGCAACGACAACGGCCTGACGGCTGCCGGCTGGCGTCCGGATCAGTGGGTTTAAGGGGAGGCGGCGATGCCGACGGATACCTCGATCTACGGCCAGATCCGGCAGCCCGAGCCGTTCGAGAACCGGTTGCTCGCCGCGGCGCAGGCGCAGCAGCAGGAAATCCGGCTACAGGCTGACCAACTCGCCCTTGGCCTCCACCACCTGACCGCGACCCGGCAGGCTGTCGGCTCTCTCGCGGCCAACCCAAACGCTACCGTGGACGATGCGCAGCGGACCCTTGGGGATCTCGTCTCCATGGGTATCCTGCCCTCCAATCAGGCGCAGCGGTTCGCAGAGCAGATCGAAGGCACCCGCGGCAACCCGCAGGCGTTCCGCAACCTGCTCGACACGCACATGAACAGCCTTCAGTCGGCGCCGGATCAGTTTCGCGCGCGGTACGGCGCGCCGGACACGCAAGATCTCGGCGACAACATGCTGACCCGCACCGTCTCGCCGACGATGGGCGTCCGGCCGCTGGCGGTCTCGCCCAAGACGGGGCCCGGTGAGAGGATGGTCGAAAACGTACGCTAAGCGTCGCGGCCTTGCTGGTGGAGGCGCAGCGGCCTGAACCGTTCGCGGGGCTTGTCGATTTCGGCCCAGAGATA
>JAESFL010000487.1_pt1 | contig 26701 bp, 24 predicted proteins | sample 9269401 | NCBI WGS metagenome assembly JAESFL01 (sample SAMN14506025, study PRJNA617098) | algae metagenome | isolation source: Gloeocapsa sp. UFS-A4-WI-NPMV-4B04 and co-occurring heterotrophs from desert... | place: USA: Utah | collected 2006-10-01 | reverse complement strand
GGTTGGGGGTGGGGCCCGGGTCGGTGGAGCGAGCCTCCTCAGGACCACATCGCTTCGGGCTTGCGGGACGGGTCGAAGCGGAGAGATCGCGCTTTTCTGACCCGCCCCTCACCCCAGCCCTCTCCCCGCGGGCGGGGAGAGGGAGAGCGCGCGTCCGGCAGGTTCAGACCCGCTCGGCCAGCATCCCGAGAAAGCCAGGATCGGCGATGTCGCCGGATTTAGACCCGCTCGGCCAGCAGCCGCAGCAGCCCGGGATCGGCGAAGTCGCGCACCGTCACGTCGGCGCCGGCCGAGGCCAGCGCCTCGGCGCTCTGGCCCGTGAGGATCCCGATCGTGAGGATCCCGGCCGCCTTGGCGGCCCGCACCCCGGACGGGGAATCCTCGAAGGCGACCGCCTCCGCGGCCCCGATGCCGAGCCGGTCGAGGGCCGTGAGATAGGGGAGCGGGTCGGGCTTGCCCCGGGCGACGTCCTCGCTCGCGATCGTGACCGCGAAGCGCTGCGCGAGCCCAAGCGCCCGGAGGGTGTGGTCGACGTTCGGGCGGGGGCCGTTCGTCACCAGCCCGACCCGCAGCGATCGGGCCTCGGCCCAGTCGAGGAGGCTCGTGAGGCCCGCGAGCGGCTCGATCTCGTCCGCGAGTTCGCGAAACAGAGCCTCCTTCTCCTGCCCGAAGCGCTTGTGATCCTCGGGGCTGAAAGCCGGGAGCAGGCCCTCAAAGATCTGGGCATTCGTGCGGCCCGCGATCTTGGCGCGGTAGACCTCCTCGTCGACCGTGACACCATGGGGCGCGAGATAGCGCTCGAAGGCCCGCAGATGCACGGGGTCCGTATCGGCGAGGGTACCGTCCATGTCGAAGACGAGGGCTCTGAGGCGCGGCATGGCAGGCTAATCCACCGCTGCTTCGAGGAAGACGAGGGACTTGAGGCGCGGCATGACAGGCTAGTCCACGGCTGCTTCGCGGAAGACGAGGGTTCTGAGGCGCGGCACGGGATGCTAGCCCACCGCTTCGAGGGCGCGCGAGACCCGCTCGGGGAAGCGCTTCTGGGCGGCGGCCACATCCTCGAGGGAGGGGATGCTGGCCTCGTTGCCGAGCCGCTGGATGGCATGGGCCGACGCCGCGCGGGCGAAGACGAAATGCTCGCGCCAGGGCAGTTCCGGCCGCGCCATGGCGGAATACATGTAGGCGCCGTGGAAGATGTCCCCGGCCCCGTTGGTGTCGATCACGGCCTCCACCGGCACGTCGAGGGAGGGCAGCACGCCCTCGGCGCCCGTCTCGTCGTACCAGACGAGGCCCCGCTCGCCCAAGGTCACGCCGCCGATCCTGCAGCCCCGGGACTTGAGATATGTCAGCATCTGGAAGGGCGTCATCTCCATCTGCTCGCACAGGCGCTCCGCCACGATGGCGACGTCGATGAAGCCCAGAAGCTCGTGCGTGTTGGAGCGCAGGCCGCCGCCGTCGAGGGAGGTCAGGATCCCGGCATCCCGAAAGATCTTGGCATAGTGGATGGCCGCATCGGGCTGGTGCCCGTCGAGGTGAAGACCCCGGCAGCCCTCGATATTGAGCGGCGGCACGGGATGGAGATAGTGGTCGTCCCGGCAGCGCACGATCGCCCGCTTGCCCCCATGGGGCATGATGAAGGACAGGGACGATTCATGCACCTTCCGGTGGTGGACCGAGATCCCGTATTTCGCGGCCATGTCGACGAACATGCGGCCGAGCCAGTCGTCGGCGACCGAGGTCAGAAGGTCGGGCACCACGCCGAGTTTCGCGCAGGCGAAAGCGGCCGTGACCGCGTTCCCCCCGAAGGAGATGGCATAATCCCGGGCCACCGATTTCTCGTCGCCGGTGGGGAGCTCGTCGGCCAGAAAGGTCACGTCGATATAGGTCTGGCCGATGAAAAGGGCACGCATCGAGGATCTCCGTCCCTCGGGTCGAGAATCGCGGCGGACTGTTCCCGACATTGCGCCCCGGCTCAACCCCCGGTGCACCGGATTTCTCAGGGCCCGAGGTCCTAGCCGGGGCAAGATCGGGGTGCATGGGCCGAGGGTCCCGGGATCCCGGCCGAGCCGCGGAGCCCTCCCGTGATGGCTCGGCTTCCAAGCCCGGGAGGATCGTTCGCCGGGATTGCACGTTATCGTGGCGGGCTACGGCGAAGCGTTCGCTCATGCGCCCGCTCGAGGTAAGCCCCGCATGCCGACCGCCCCCGTGCCCGCACCCCGCGATACCGAGATCTCACCTGCCGGTACTCCGGGCGCCGCGGGGCTCATGACCCTTGCCGTGGCCGTCGTGGTCCTCGGTGGCCTGTATCTCGGGCGCGAGGTATTCGTCCCGATCGTGCTGGCGGTGCTGCTCGCCTTCGTGATCGCGCCCCTCGTCGACCTGCTCCGGCGCTTGCGCATGGGGCGTGTTCCCGCCGTGATCGCCGCCGTGCTGGTGGCCCTCGGCATCATTCTCTCGCTCGGCACCGTCATCGGCCTCCAGGTTGCCGATCTCGCCAGCGACCTGCCGCGCTACGAGCAGACCGTCCGCTCGAAGGTTGCGTCCTTGCGCGAGGGAACCATCGGGCAGCTGCCGGAGATCTTGAAGCGCTTCAGCCGGCAGGTCGAGGAGGCCACCAAGGAGACGCCGCCGACGGCCACGCCCTCCACCGCGACCACGCCCGACCCCCAGCCGCTCCCCGTCGAGGTGCACGAGCCCGATCCGACGCCGCTCCAGATCGCGCGCGACATCCTGCTCCCGGTGATCGCCCCGCTCGCCACGGTCGGCATCGTGTTCGTGGTGCTGATTTTCATCCTCCTGCAGCGGGAGGACCTGCGCGACCGCATGATCCGCCTCTTCGGCGCCCAGGATCTCCACCGGACGACGGTCGCGATGGACGACGCCGCCCGCCGCCTCTCCCGATACTTTCTGATCCAGCTCGGGCTCAACGCCGCCTTTGGGGTCATGATCTCCATCGGCCTCTGGGCCATCGGAGTGCCGAGCCCGCTGCTCTGGGGCATCTTCGCGGGGCTGATGCGGTTCGTGCCCTATATCGGCTCCATCATTGCCGGCGCGCTGCCGGTCGCGCTCGCCGCGGCGGTCGATCCCGGCTGGTCCATGGCGCTCCTGACCCTGTCGCTCTTCCTCATCACCGAACCCGTGATGGGGCATGTGATCGAGCCCCTGGTCTACGGCCAGAGCACGGGCCTCTCGCCCTTCGCGGTGGTGATGTCCGCGATCTTCTGGACCTGGCTCTGGGGACCCATCGGCCTTCTCCTCGCGACGCCGCTCACCCTGTGCCTCGTGGTCCTCGGACGCCATGTGGAGCGGCTCGAATTCCTCGACGTCCTCCTCGGCGACAGACCTGCCCTCACGCCGGCCGAGAACCTCTACCAACGCATGCTCGCCGGCGATCCCGACGAGGCCCTCGACTATGCCGAGCAGCTCCTGAAGGAACGCTCGCTCACCTCCTACTACGACGACGTCGTTCTCGCCGGGCTGCAACTCGCCGCCAACGACGCGTCGCGAGGTGTCCTGAGCGGCTCGCAGCTGGAGCGCCTGAAGGTCTCGATCCAGGCCCTCGTCAGCGATCTCAGCACCCACGACGACGTCGAACCCGATCACGAGGATAGCTCCAAGGATCCGGTCGCGCCGCCCGAGGCCGAGGAGGCGCCGAAGAAGCCGCCGATCGACGAGGTTGCGCCGCCGCCCGAGGCCGTGCCGCCCGCGTGGCGGGAGGAGGGCGCGGTGCTGTGCATCGCAGGGCGGGGCCCCCTGGACGAGGCCGCTTCGACCATGCTGGCGCAAATCCTCCACAAGCATGGGGTCGGTGCCCAGGTCGCCCCGCACGAGGTGGTTTCGCGGTCCGCGGTCATGAGCCTCGACGTCACGGGCGTGAAGTTGGTGTGCATCTCCTATCTCGAGATCAGCGGCAGCCCCGCGCACCTGCGCTATCTCCTCCGTCGCTTGCGGCAGCGCCTGCCGCCCGGCACCCCGATGCTGGTCGGCCTCTGGCCTTCGGAGGACGCGATCCTCTCGGACGAGACGATGCGCAAGGCCCTGGGCGCGGATTACACCGTGTCGTCCCTCCGTCAGGCCGTGATCGCCTGCCTGGAGGTGGCCGCGCGCAACGGCGAACCCGGTCCGATCACGAAGGAGACCCCGAAGAATACACCATCCACGGCTCCTGCCGTCGAGCGCGCACCGCTCCCGGCATAAGGGATGGGAGCCTGCTGCGCCTCCGAGATCGCCCGGGTCGGTGTCTCGCCGGTCCAGAGCGTCGATCGGATCGAGGTGAACCCGCCTCACGGGAAGAAAACGCGTCGACCCAAAGACGAGAGCTGATTCACGCAAGAGGAAAAAGCTCTAATCGGCGAGCTCGAAATGGGAGCGATCACGCCTCTTGAAGCTCATGAAGGTGCCGCCCCACCGCAAGGGTATGCCGAGCTCCCGCGCCGTTTTTCGCACGGCAACCGCGACCCGGTCCTGGGCTGCGGGATCGAAGGTGACGCGGCCGCCGGCATCGAGCGGCCAGAGATCCACGGCATCTCCCGTCTGATGCGGCCCGCCGAGCGTCCTCGACCAGCCCCAGCGGAAGGCGGCCTTCTGAAGGGCGTCGCTCCGGCGGCCGGATCCGACCACGAAACGGAGATCCGGATGCTCGGCCTGAACCCGCCGCACCACAGCCGAGAGCCTTGGATCGAGAGCATCGAGATTGGCCTCGTGGCTGCCGATCGGATCGGGATTCCAAAGGCGGAACATCCGGCGCTGGTCCCGACCCTGATCGTCCAGCTCCGGAATGTTGGCATAGATGTCTGCACCGGCATCTCGCGTCTCGCGAGGGGCCGCCGAGGCCTCGCTGGAGGACACGAAAGCGCCGATCAGGAGGGCAGCAAAGCCCCCGCGCAGCAGCGCTGCCGACCCGACTGCCCACACGTCAGCGTCTCCCGATGGCGTCAGCGCGATGGTTTCGCGCAACCGGCCCCCGAGGCTAGAGAGCCTTGGTTAAGGAGACACCATTCCCTGTGATCGTCTCGGAGAACTCCACGCTCCGCCCTCACCGACGTGCCGGGTGGATACCTCGGGGCTCCGAGACGATCCGCGCCGGGCTGTCCCGTGCCCGCCCCATGGTCCTGGACCATCCTGGCCGAAGAGCTACGATCCCTCGGCATCATCGTATGAGGGCTCCCATGACCACTGGACTTTTCGATCTGACCGGGCGGATCGCACTCGTGACGGGCAGTACTTCGGGGCTGGGACATGCCATGGCGCGGGGCTTGGGACAGGCCGGCGCGACGCTCGTGATCAACGGGCGCGATGAAGCGCGGATCGCCGCGACGGTCGAGGCTTTCCGGGCGGAGGGGTTGCAGGCGTCCGGCTCCCGCTTCGACGTCACGAAGGCAGACGAGATCGCGCTCGAGGTGAACCGCGTCGAATCCGAGATCGGTCCCATCGACATCCTGATCAACAATGCGGGCATCCAGCGGCGCGCCCCGCTCCTCGACATGGATGAGGCCACCTTCGACGAAGTGATGCGGACGAATTTGAACGGCGTGTTCCTCGTGGGCCAAGCCGTTGCTCGCCGCATGGTCGAGCGACGGCGAGGCAAGATCGTCAACATCGCCTCCCTGGCCAGCGAACTCGCCCGACGCACGATCGGGCCGTACGTGGCCGCCAAGGGGGCCGTCAAGCAGCTCACCCGGGCCATGTGTGTCGAGTGGGCCCCCTACAACATCCAGGTGAACGCGATCGGGCCGGGCTACTTCGCGACACCTCTCAATGCGACCTTGAAGAACGATCCGGCTTTCGACGCCTGGGTCACGGGTCGCACCCCGGCCGGCCGCTGGGGCAAGCCGGAGGAACTGGTCGGCGCCGCCGTCTTTTTGAGCTCTGCAGCATCGGATTTCATGAACGGCCAGGTCGTTTACGTGGACGGTGGCTTGCTCGCCTCGATGTAGGGCTGCAGTCGGCCCCCGTGACGTTTCCTGCGGATCCGGAAGCGGAATCCGACGCAGCGGGCTGGCAGGCTGGCGTCTTCGGCGCCTGCGGGAAACGATCTCTGTCCACTGTCTGCCTCTTCGTTGTGCCGCACTTGCCCTTGCGGCGCCTAGGTCGACTGGCGGGCTGTTCCGGCCTGCCCCTTCAAAAGTAGGCTCTTGGAGATTCATGGGCTCGTGCTGCAGGACCGATCTCGTAAGGTCACATCGAACGGCGGACCAAAGGACAAACCTCCAAGGAAGCGCGGGCAGCTCGATCATCGCTCCCGCCGATCGGAAGAAGCCCGGAAGCTCCGCGGACGGCCTGTAGGCGAGAATGCCAGTGAACTCCACTCGGCGCCGGTATGGACCATCGGACAGGGCGTATCCTGATGCGCTGTCTGTACGTCAAGTCGAGAAGGGCTCCTGGGAGCCTGTCCAACCAACACCTCATTGGCAACGATGAGCCACGATAAGCAAGGCACGCTCCGGCAGGAGAAACGGAGTGGAGGGTGGGGCTATGAAACGCAGCAAAGGGTTGCCGCATCGGCGAGCCGCGGCAGTCAGGCCGTGGCTTTGGCTGTCGCGCCTGTGCGCCGCTGGCCTCGTGATCGTTGCGGGGACAGCTGGAGCAGCCTCCGAACCCATCCGCCTGAAGGTCATCGGGGGCCTCGCTGGTGTCACCCAGTTCCGTCAGTTCGAGGAGCCGTTCTGGTCGAAGCGCATCGGTGAGCTCTCGGACGGCCGCATCGAGGCGACCGTCATGCCCTTCGACCGAAGCGGGTTGCGTGCGCAGGACACTCCAGCTCATGAGTCTCGGCGTCGTGCCGTTCGGCACGGCCCTGCTGTCGGCCGTCTCGGGCGACGAGCCCCAACTGAATGCCGTCGATCTGCCGACCCTCAACCCGACGCTCGACGACCTCCGCAGGACCGTGTCGGCCCACCGCCCCCACCTCCAGCAGGTGTTGCGCGAGCGTCATGGCATCGAGCTCCTCGGCCTTTATGCCTATCCGGCACAGGTCATCTTCTGCACAAAGCCGTTCACGGGCCTGTCGGACATGGCTGGACGGCGGGTTCGGACGTCCTCCGTGAGCCAGTCGGAGCTGATGTCGGCACTCGCTGCAGTTCCGGTTCAGGTACCCTTTGCCGACATGGTCGGCGCCGCCGCGAAAGGGGTGGTGGATTGCGCCATCACGGGGACCTTGAGCGGCTACGAGATCGGCCTTTCCGAGGTGACCACCTATGTCCACACGATGGCGCTGAGCTGGGGGTTGTCGATCTTCGGTGCCCATCAGGCCGCGTGGGACGTCCTTCCAGAACACCTCCGCACGGTGATCCGCAGCGGGGTGGAGGGCCTAGAGGCCGAGATCTGGGAGGCCGCCGGCCGTGAGACGGCGCGGGGCCTTGCTTGCAATACCGGCACTCTGTCGTGCGGTCCGAAGCCAGGACGCATGAAGGCCGTGCCCGTCACCCCCGAGGACGAGACCCGCCGCCGTCGCCTTCTCGTGGAATCCGTTCTCCCACAATGGATCGAACGATGCGGCAGCGACTGCGCCCGTGCTTGGAACGATCACATCGCAGCCCAGGTCGGTATCCGGGTGAGCACGGATTGAGCGCGTTGATCGTCCGCTGTCCGCTCCTTGCCTGGCCGTTCCCGAGCTGGCGCTCGTGGCTGACCCCGTTCCGAGCCTGAACATGCGCCGACATCTGCCTTTCTGGATCGTTGTGGGCGCGGCTTTTCTCTGCGCCGTGTTTCTCGGCGGGGCGGCCCTCATCCTGAAGAGGGCTTGGAGCAATTCCCGCGCCCAGGTCGATGTGACGCTCGAGCGTACCGCACGGGTCGTCGAGAATGCGGTCAATCGTCAGCTCGTGCAGGTCGATATAGCGCTGGCAAGCCTGCCCACCCTTCTGGCTTCCCTGGATGCCAGCAACGACGGGGTCGGCTCCGAGGAGGCAAACCGCCTGCTCCGCGGCCTGAACTTCCAGGCCTACGCTTTTCGCGACATCCTTCTCGTGCGGCCCGACGGCACCGTGTGGGCCAGCGCCCGGCCCCGCCCGCGCAACCGGCCACTGCCGTCGGGCAGCCTCGGCACCGCTATCACGACACCGGGGCAGGGCGTCATCGTCAACGGCCCGTTGCGCAACCCGCTCACCGGCGAGTGGGCCCTGTTCCTCTCGCGCCCGGCCTCGATCCAGGGCCCCGGGCAGCTGCTCGCCGTGGCCGAGGTGCCCCTGTCCACCATCTCGAACCTGATGGCTGAAGCCGCCTACGGACCCAATATGCGTGTTCTGCTGGAACGCGGCGATGGGACGCTCCTCGCGAGCTTCCCTCACGACGAACTCAAAATCGGACAGCTCCAAGCGGCCGCGATCGGCCGTATCCGCGCCGACGGCATCGCCTTCGACGTGTCATCGCAGGTGCTTCCAACTCCGACCCTCGCAGCCGCGAGACCGACGCTCTATAGCGATATCACGGTCGCCGCGACCCTCGACGCCGAGACCGCCTTGCGATCGGTTTTTCGCTGGTCCTGACGTTGATCGTCCTCGCGGCCGGCGCGCTCTTCGCCGCCTTCCAGCGTCAGCGGCGTCTCGAGGAGGAGCGCGCACAGGCGACCACGCGTCTCGAAAATGCAATCGAGGCCATGTCCGACGGCTTCGTGATGTGGGATGCGGACGATCGGCTCGTCACATGCAATCAAAAGTACCGTGAACTCTACGCCGTCAGCGCGCCGGCTATCAAACCCGGTGCCCGTTTCGTCGACATCATGCGCAAGGGTGCCGAGTGGGGCCAGTACCCGACGATCACGAAGGACATCGACACCTGGCTCGAGGAAATGGTGGCTTGGCACACCAAGACATACGGCACCATGGAGCGCCTGCTTCCGGATGGACGATGGCTGCTCGTCACGGAGCGGCGCACCGCGAGCGGGGAGATCGTCGGGACGCGAACGGACATCACGCAGATCAAGACCACCCTCGCGGAACTCGAAGCCGCCAATGAGCGCGCGCGGCATCAGAACCTGCTCTTCGATGCGGCGCTCAACAACATGGCGCACGGTCTCCTGATGGTCGATGCGCAGCGTAACGTGATCGTGTCCAACCGACGCTTTGCCGAATTGTTCGGTCTCGATGCCAGCGAGGTGGCACCGGGCACGAGCCTCGCGAGGGTCTATCAGTCCATGGCGAACCGCCAGGTCTGGGGCGCCGCCGCCATCGGCGGGATCGGAGGCAAGCAGCTCGAGCTGGACTCCGTCCGGCGGGCCGGCACCTTCAAGAGCAGAGACCTCGACGAGCGAACCCTCTCGATCACCCAGCGACCGATGCAGGATGACGGCTTCGTTGCAATCTTCGAGGATGCCACCGAGCAGCAGCAGGCCGAGGACCGCATCCGCTTCCTCGCGCATCACGATGCCCTCACCGGGCTGCCGAACCGCATCCATTTCCGGGCGCGGCTCGAGGAGATGCTGCAGGCCTCCCGCACCCGCGGCCAGGATCTCGCACTCCTCTACCTCGATCTCGACAAGTTCAAGGAGGTGAACGACACCCTGGGCCATCCGGTGGGTGATGCTCTCTTGGAGGTCGTCGGGAAGCGGCTGCGCGCCAGCCTGAGGGAGCGGGATACCGTCGCTCGCTTGGGCGGCGATGAATTTGCCATCGCCTGCCTGTCCACCGATTTCCCGGCGGACGCGACGCGCCTTGCCGAACGCATCATCGATGCACTGAGCCGACCCTATTTCCTCGATGACCGGCAGGTCACGGTTGGGGTGAGCGTCGGCATCACCGTCGCAACGCCCTCGGTGGTGCTCGATGCGGACACGCTGCTCAAGAATGCCGATATGGCCCTCTATGAGGCGAAGGCGGGCGGACGTGGCATATGCCGCATTTTCGAGCCTGGAATGGAGTCACGCCTCTATGCACGACTGGAGATGGAGCGGGACCTCCAGACTGCCCTGTCATCGGAGCAGTTCTCCCTGGCATATCAGCCCGTCTTCGACCTGCGCGCCAACGCGGTCTGCGGATTCGAGGGCCTTATCCGCTGGCAGCACCCCAACCGAGGGTTCGTGAGCCCGGGCGAGTTCATCCGGGTCGCCGAGGAAATCGATCTCATCGGGCCGATCGGCGCCTTCGTCCTCAACCGCGCCTGCACGGACGCGGCCCAATGGCCCGAGCATGTGCGGATCGCTGTCAACCTGTCGCCCATGCAGTTGCGCCGGGACGATCTCGTCCTGACCATCGCGGCGGCACTCGCCAACTCGGGTCTCGACCCGCGACGCCTCGAACTCGAGATCACGGAATCGGCCCTGATCGAGGACAACGAGCGCATCGCGTCTCTGCTGAAGCGCCTGCGGGACCTTGGAATCCGCCTTGTCCTGGATGATTTCGGAACGGGCTACTCATCCTTGAGCTACCTGCGCCGGTTTCCCTTCGACAAGATCAAGATCGACCAATCCTTCGTGCGGGAGATGACCACCCACCCGAATTGCGCCGCGATCGTGAGCGCCGTGGTGGGGCTTGCGGACGAACTCGGCATGACGTGCACGGCCGAGGGGGTCGAAACCTCCGATCAGCTCGCCCTCGTTCGCGAGGTCGGCTGCCGGGAGGCTCAGGGTTATCATCTCGGCCGACCGAGGCCGTTCGCAGCCGCCATGGAGACCCTGCGCGAAGGGCGGAAGACCGCGCCGCCGATTCGGCTCGTCGCAAGCGCATAACCGCGACGTGATCGCCGGAGTGGCTAACAGGGTGTGAGCGGGACAGCAGCGCCGCCCACCGAAGCGCGCAAGCGCGATCAAGGCCGTCTGGCCTATGCTCCCCATATCAGGAGCTGCCATGACGAAACCAGCAACGACGAAATCGACGACGCGGATGGATTACGGGAGGCGGATCGCGCGGGTCGTAGCCTATATCGGCGAGAACCTCGACCGCGACCTGCCGCTGGACACTCTGGCCGAGATCGCCTGCTTCTCGCCTTATCACTTCCACCGCATCTACCGAGGGATCGCCGGAGAGACGGCAGCCGAGACGGTCCGCAGGCTCCGCCTTCACCGCGCGGCCTTCGCTCTCGCTCAGTCCCAAGATCCCATCCGCCAGATCGCGGAGCAGGCCGGATACGGTTCCGTGGAAGCCTTCACGCGGGCCTTTGCGGCCGACCACGGACAACCGCCTGCTGCGTTCCGGGCCCACCAGGAGTCACCTACGAACCCCACAGGAGGAGCTGTCACCATGCAAACCGTCACTATCAAATCGTTCAACAGCGTTCGCCTTGCCGCGCTGCCGCATTGTGGGGACTACCAGGCGATCGGCCGGCGCTTCGAGGAACTGACTGCCTGGGCGGGAGCCCACAATCTTTTTGAAACGCCGCGACGATGGTTTGCGATCTATTACGACGATCCGGAATCGGTGCCCACATCCCAGTTGCGTTCCGATGCCTGTGTCGAACTCACAGCGGACATGCCGCTTGGGCCCGGCATGGTCGAGCGGCGCATCGCACCGGGGCGTGTGGCCTCTCTGGTCCATAAGGGACCCTATGCCGAGCTCGAGCGGGTCTATCGTGCCCTCTACCGCGACTGGCTCCCCGACAGCGGAGAGGAGGCGGACGATCGTCCCTCCTTCGAGGAGTACCTCAACAATCCACGTCAGGTTCTGCCGTCGGAATGGCTCACGGAAGTGTTCCTGCCGCTCCGGGGATAGGGCGTTGATCGAGGAAGAAGGGATCCCAGTCGCGGGAAGAGAACGCCGACCACCGCTGAGCAAGCGCTGATTGAACGCAAGGGTCAACGGCTCCAAGGCATTTCAGCAGGTGCAGACGGGCGCATCCACCCTGTTCGCGTATACCCGTGGGCTTCGGTCAAATCCGGATGCCACCGAAATCGTCGGAGAGCGCCATCGTGCTCACCGACGATTTCGATTGTTTATCGAAGCACGAGCAAGAAGCTGGCGGGACCAGGGCCACGGGGCTCAGTCCTGCCGGCTCTTGTCCAAGCCGATATCCTGCAGCAGGCGGCGATCCGACGCCTCCCTGAAAACAGGTTTCAAGAGTGTGGAAGAGATCCGCAGAGACGGGTGATGCCTGCGTGCGGCAGGAACAGTCTCAATGCGAACGGCGAGCCCGAGAAAGGGCAAAGGGAACGTGATCGGTTTCATCGGTGCCTACAACATTCATGGACATGGAACGGAGGACGAGCGTGGATGCGCAAAATCGCATATTCATGAATCGCCTCCCTATGCTGTGGCGCTGGATGAAACCGGCTCCTCTGAGCCGGGGTGTGCTCTTACATGATCAGCTCTAGCTTGGCTAGTGCCGTCTTGCATGAAGCTTCAATGCGCAGCCCGCATTTTGGTTCATCTGGGGTTCGACCACGAACTGTGGTTGCGCAGAAACCCGCATAGAGGCGCGTGCCGGTGATCGCGTGGGACCATGGAGCGGGCCTGCGGGAGATCAGGGAGAGTCAGCCGACGATCACGTGTGGCACGAAGCGAGAGAGGTTCATCGTGATCGGTGAGGCGTCCTCGCGCATGCCGATGCCACAGGGCTCGTCCCCCACGATCCACGATCCCACCACCGCGTAACCGTGCTCGCTCGAGAACAGATCCGTCGCCTCCTGGACCACGAAGCGGCCCTCGCCGTAAGGACCCGGGATGAACTCCGCTCCCTGACCAGCCCGATGGAGGGTTATGTTCGCGCCCTCGCGCGAGAACAGCGGCTTGCGGACATGGTTCGCGAGAGTCCCGGCGCGCGGATCGTCCGCGAAATAGGCCGGCAGCAGGTTCGGGTGCCCGGGATGTTGCTCCCACAGGAGCGGCAGGATGGCTTTCGTCGAGAGCATCGCCTTCCAGGCTGGTTCGATCATGCGCGTGCCGGAGCGCGGGATTTTCGGCCCGAACTCCTCCACGAAGAACCATTCCCACGGATAGAGATTGCAGAGGACGTCGATGACGAGGTCGTCCTGATCCGTGAACCGGTCCTGGATGTCATGGCCGATCGTTGCGATGTCGACGAACTTCACCCGATGCCCGGCCTGGTTCGCGCAATCCATCATGTAGAGGAGCGTGCCGGAATCCTCCACGTTCGACCCATCCCCCGTGAAGTGGAGGATCGAGCGCTTGTCGAGCCGGTCGTAGGCAGCGATCAAGCGCTCCTGGATCGAGTTGAACTGATCCGCATCGGGGGGGAGGATGCCGAGCCTGCGCGCCTCGTCGAGCCAGCCCCATTGGTAGAAGGCCGCTTCGTAGAGGCCGGTCGGGGTATCGGCGTTGTATTCGAGGAGCTTGGCCGGGCCCTGGCCGGTATAGGCCAGATCGAAGCGGCCGAAGATCGTCGGCTCGCGCTTCACCCAGGTCTCGACCACGTAATCACGGTAGGTCTCTGGCACCCCGAGCAGGTCGAGGAGCCGTTCGTCGCGGGAGGCCCGCTCGGCGAGATCGAGGCAAAGGGCATGGAGTTCCCGGCTCGGCTCCTCGATATCCCGCTCGATCTCCTCGAGTGTGAAGGAGAAGCAGGCACTCTCGTCCCAGTAGATCTGGCCGTACATATGCGTGAAGTTGAAGCCATAGGCGCGGGCGTTCTCCTCCCAGTTCGGGCGCGGCGCTAGCGGGATGCGCCGCATCAGCTCGACCCGCCGCCGAAGGAGAAGGACGAGGAGCCGAAGCCCTGTCGTGCGATCGTCGTGGTCGAGACGTTCGGCGAGCGCGAAGGCACGCTCAAGGAGCGTCCCGGCCCGCCGGAGGTGATGCTGGGTAAGCTTGCCCCGGATCGGGAACGGGCCAGATCGGCGCTGTCGCGATAGCCCGACGGGTAGGTCCGCGAGCGGTAGATGGGCCCCGCCTGATAGGCCAGGCGGCCTGCTCCACCGCCACCTCCGCCCGACGTGCCCTGCTGCTGCTCCCTCGGCCGGTTCGCCATGAGGTTGCCGGCCACATAGCCGGCCATGAGGGGCACGAACACGTCGCCGATTGTACCGTCGTCCCGCACCACCCGCGTGCTCACGCATTGATCGACATCGACGCTCCGCTCGCACTCGTCCTTGCTGGGGAATTTGGGCGCTTCGCGGGAGTGGGTCGCGAAGGCCTCGTTGTAGGCGGCCTGACAATGATCCTCCGGGAAGCCAGCCTGCTGGCATTCGACCACGGACGTAAAGGCGCGGGTCGTCCCCTCCGGAGGCGTGTCGCCGCAGGCCGTCAGCGTGGCTGCCGCTCCCATCATCAAGGTCAGTTTGAGAGTCTGAGGGCTTTTCATTCAGGTGTACCCCTGGGGTAACAAACCATCTCTGCCGTGAGAGCGTGATCCGCCCCCGTTGTCACGGACCAGGCTCGCCTAGCCTTCGTTTGACCGCATGATCCCGAACAGTCTCCAACTGTTCGGGATCATACTCACTGTCTCAGCCGCATGATCTTCATCCGAACAGCCTCCAACTTTTCGGGATCATGCTCTAGGGCGTCATCGCCGCGGAATTGATGAGCCCGAAAGCGAGCGCAACGCCACCGAGGAGCGAACCGGCCGAAATGTCGTTCTCCGTGATCCGCTTCGAGACGTCCGGCATGACGAGACGCGCCACGAGATAGGCGAGGAGCTGGACCAGAGCCGCAATTCCCGCCCAGATCAGGAAATCGGCCAAGTTCACGCTCGCGCGCATGGCTGCCGTGAGGGGCAGGACATAGCCGATGAGCGCGCCGAGAAACGCGGGGATCGCGGCGGTGCATCCCTTTCGGATAAGTCGGAATTCATGGTGGGGGGTGATCAGTGAATAGATGGCCCCGAACGCTCCAAGCATAACGAGCGCCGACCCAAAATAGACGGCGAAGACCGGAAAACCCTGAAGATACCATGCCAGCATAGGGAGCCCTCGTCCGCTCGGTTCGTGTGGTTCAAAGTTTGGGAGGAATTCGTCATCGGGTGCTCGACGAGCTCAGATCGGCGTCACGTCCGAGGGCTGAAGCCCGTACCCGATCATGAAGGTGACGGTGCCGCGATCCGCACTCGAAAGGTCGCGCTCGATTGCGAGGATGAGGTTCTCGACGAGGATGCCGACCTCGCGCTTGTAGGGCATGACCTTCTGGTGGATCTGCCGCACGGAGCCGTCGTCGGCACGCACCTCCTCAATGAACTCGGAGGGCGCCACCCAGGCGGTTTGCGGGTCGCCCCAAACCCGGTTGAAGACATGACCGTCGCCCGAGAAGCTCGCGCTGCCGATCTTGGCCCCGGGACCATCCCACAGGCGCCATTCGTTCTCGGAGGTCGGCGAAACCGAATCCCACGGCGTGAAGAGCATGACTTCCCGGATCGACGTGTCCTCAGTCCCAAATTCACACAGGAATTGCAGCATCGTATGGCGGTCGTCGTAGAACCGATGGAGCATGGAGCCGGCGCCTAGATCGACCGTTCCGTACCCTGTGATCACCAGTGTTTCGGAGGGCAGCGCATGGGCGAGCTTCGGCTCCTCGACCCGCAGCCGCATCATGTCCATCGAGACCGCGCGCCCGATCCGCAGGCCCATGGGCCCGGAGGGGCTCGTGTCGGCCTCTTCAGCCGGCGAGCCACCGAACAGGCCACGCAACTGCTTCATGATCATCGGAATAAGGCCTCCAAGAGCCGCCCGCGAGGAGGGAGCGGCCCAATTGTCCGTATCGAGCCAGAGGGTTCCCCGCCCATCCGGCCGTTTGGCCGAATTTTTCCCGGCATCTTGCGATTTGGTTTCGGAATTGCCAAGCCTTTCACAAGCGGGGGATGCCCCCCATCTCTCCGTCGGTCAAGGCGGAACAGGAGGAACTCACGGATGGAGAAGGGACAATACTGGGACCTTGGGGGCCTGGCGAGTGCGCTCGCGGGTTCGGACGAGGCGACTTCGGGCGCCATGACGGTCTCGTTCATCGACGGCGCGGACGCGGCCGGTGTCGTTCAGGTGACACTGCACAGCTGTGGCGACCTGACGGTAGTGGTAGGCGTCGCCGCCTTGGAGATCCAGGCGAGCGTGCTCCTCGACCCCGTGGCGAGCATCCCGAACAATGCGGCGTTCGAGCACAACCTGTTGCGCGCCAACAAGCTCCTACCGCTCTCCACCTTCGGGATCACGGAGGTGGGCGGGGTCGAACACTACGAGATTTTCGGGCAGCTATCGGGTGGATCGGAGCTGGAGGAAATCATCGAGGAAATCGAGACCCTGGGCCGCAATGCTATCGAGGCGGCCGAGATGATCGAAACCTGGAAGCATCAGAACCGGCAGGCGGCGTGAGGATCACATGAGCGTTTGGGCTAAACTTTTCACCGCGCTCCGCGGCAGCGCCAACGAGGCCGCGGAGGCCGTTGTCGACCAGCAGGCGCTTCGCATCCTGGATCAGCAGGTGCGGGACGCCGAGAATTCCCTTGCCCGCGCGCAGACGGATCTCGCGGGCCTCATGGGTCGGGTGAAGCTCACCCGCGACAAGGTCGGAGACCTGCAGCAGAAACATGCCCGCGACATGGCCGTCATCGAGCGGGCACTTCAGCAGGGCCAGGAGCAGCTCGCTACCGAATTGGCCGACCGGATCGCCATCCTCGAGGGTGAACTCAGCCGCGAGCAGGCCTCGTTGCAGCAGCTCGGCTCCAAGGAGAACGAACTGAAGGCTACCGTGGTCAAGATCCGTCAGAACATCCAGGCCATGCGGCGCGAGATCGAGACCGTGAAGGTGACGGAATCGGTCCAGAAGGCTCAGGAGCAGATCGTCAACCATGGAGCCGGCGCCGCCTCGACCCTCAACAATGCGGCGGCTTCCCTGCAACGCATCAAGGAGCGCCAGGCTGCCCGCTCGGCCCAGTTCGAAGCCGCCGACAAACTCGCCGAAATCCAATCGGGCGGCGACCTCGACCGGCGTCTCGCCGATGCCGGGCTTCTGGAGGGTCCCGGATCGGGTGCCTCGGTGCTGGCCCGCCTCAAGTCGCAGCGCGCGGCGCTCGCCCCTCCGGCCCCGAATTTGACCCTGCCATCTCCGTCCACACCGACCGATGTCCAAAGCGTCGAGGTCAGCCGAACCAACGAGTAGAGGCTGGCCCGAGAAACGCCGGATCCTCACCGGAGGACCGGCCCCATCGCCGTTCAAGCCCTGCGCGAGTCGCTCCCGGCGTGACTCGCGCGGGGCTCCACATTTGACAGCCTCCATCGACTCCCGGGATGCCGCCAGAGTACGTCAGCCACAGGCAAGGCGTCACCGCTCGGCTGGCCGAGAAGCATACGTATCGCACGCGGCCATTGTTTCTCCTTAACGAAACATGAAGGCGGCTTCACGCAACAGAGCGGTCGGTGCAAGAGAAATCGCCGCAACAACGGAACCCTACAGATCTGGATCAACGGCAGGGCAACCCCGCCGCACCGACGATCCCGACACTCAGGAGAGGTTCCATGCGCACATCATTGACGACGATTGTGGCCGCCGCGGCTTTGGCTGCCACCATGGGCTCGGCCCAAGCCTTCATCGGGTTCCCTCCTCAAGCTCCTTCGTCTGCCCTGGATCAGGGGACGCGGGCCGTCGAGCAGGGCCAGATTCCGCGGGAGCTTGTCTCGGTCGACCTCGATTATGCCCCGGGCACTGTGGTGGTCTCGACAGCGCAACGCCGCCTCTACCTCATTCTGCCGGGAGGTCAGGCGATCCGTTATGCCGTCGGCGTCGGGCGCCCGGGCTTCGAATGGGCGGGCGTCCACAAGGTGTCCCGCAAGGCCGCCTGGCCCGATTGGCGGCCCCCGGCGGAGATGCTGAAGCGCCGCCCCGATCTGCCCCGTTTCATGGAGGGTGGCGAGGACAACCCGCTCGGCGCGCGTGCGCTTTACCTGGGATCCTCCCTCTACCGCATCCACGGTTCGAACGAGCCGAACACGATTGGGCAGGCGGTCTCCTCAGGCTGCATTCGCATGACCAACGAGGATGTGGCGGATCTCTACGAGCGCGTTCCGGTCGGCGCCACGGTCGTCGTGCTCCGCTAGGTCGTATTCGAGTGAAGTAGATCCGGCTCGCGTGACGACAACGCGACCGCTCAGAAACGAGAGCTGAGTCCATGTCGGGAAACAGCTCTAAACAAAAGAACCTTCCCGCAGGGTAATCGTGCGACCCAGCGGTTCGACCGTCCTCAGAACGCGATCGTCTCGATGAGACCAAAAAGAAGCAGCGCCCCAAGGATCCCGACGAGGAGGGCGCTGCCGAGGACGGCGAGCAATTGCCGATCGAACCGGCTCATGCCGCTACCTGCCCCCCCTGTGCGTCTGATCGGGCCCGGAGCAGACCACAGGCCTACCTCGGCACCCCCGAGCATTCCCTGCCCGGGGCTGCGACGTTCTGCCGGATGCCTGTTCGCGGGACTCAGCTAGGCTGCTTCCAAAATCACGAAGCACCAGGGGTCCTCCATGAAAAAATTCGCGGTTGCCGCATTCCTGTCCTGCCTGGCGGCAGGAGGGGCGCAGGCCATGACCTATAACCTGCTCCCGCTCCGAGACGGGAGTGCGGCAGTGGTGGCGCGGGGGCGGATCGAAGGCCAGGAAGCCGGACGCCTCCTCTCCGTCGTGGCTCAGGCCCAAGCCCAGGGAGTGATGCCGCGGACCCTCATCATCTCCTCGCCCGGCGGCAACCTCGCGAGCGCGCTCGAACTCGGCCAGGCGTTACGCGAACTCGGGATGCGCACCACTGTGGGCGCTATGGCCCAAGACGCCGCCGGCGGCCTGGCCGTCACGGGCGGCGGCTGCCATTCGGCCTGTGTGATGGTGCTCATGGCAGGGGTCGGCCGCAGCGTGCTCCCCGGCAGCAAAGTGGGTGTGCACTCGCCTCAGACGCATGTCACCCTGCGCGGGCAGCGATACGTGCTCGACGAAGAGACCTCGCGCCGCCTCGCCGAGCCGGCGCTGCGGTCCTATGCGCGCTACATGGGCGTGAGCCCCGCCCTGATCGACGTGGCCCATCGCGTGCCGCACACCAGCATCCGGACTTTGACGGCCTCCGAGATGAATCGCTTCGGCCTCGTGACCTCGCGCTCCGGGCGCAGGACCGCACAGGGCAATCTGCGCGGGCGCAGCCGTAGCCGCGCATAAACGTCTTCCTCATGCTCTTGCCGCTTCTCCGGGGCGCACTTCCCTGGAGAAGGGGCATGGCCTTCAGCCGACCACGAGGCGGTGTTGCGCCCTGTATCGCCGCGGGCTCATGTGAAAGCGCAGCATAAAGGCTTCATAGAACCGGGATAGGGATCCGAACCCCGCCTCGAAAGCGATCCGGGCCACCGGCTGGTCCGTCGAAACGAGAAGCGCCTGTGCGGTGTCGAGACGGCGGCGGGTGATGTACTGGGTGATCGTCTGCCCGATGCCGCGCCTGAACAGGTTCATGGCGTAGTTCGGATGGAGGCCAGCACTGGCCGCCACATCGGTCACGTCGATGGGCCGTTCTGCGTTCTCGTCGATAAAGCGGGCCATGGCCTCGACGCGGTCGAGGCGGTCCGATGCGGGACCGTCTGCCAGCGCCGCCCCGGCGGTCTCGCGCAGGTCGGACCAGCCGTCCCGTTCCAGCCGTTTGAGGCGGGCGCCAATCTCGTCGCGCACGATCCCTTCCAGGACCGGATCTTCCGATAGCAGATCCTCGCGCCAGCGCTCCGACTGATCCCGGTCCGAAGGAAGGTGGTGGCGCGCCGTGATGAAAGCCCCACGGAAGAGGGCATTCCTCAACGGTTCGCAGGCCGGCAATCCGAGAACGAGCGACGAGGGCAGGTAGAGGCACACAAACCGCGTCCCCGGCTCCCGGGCGACGGTGCGGTGCGGGATCATGCCCCAGAACAGCACCAGCGATCCGGCCGAGACCGTGATCATCCGGTCATCGAACCAATAGGTCATGCCGCCGTCGAGGACGAAGTTGAACTCGAACTGGCTGTGCATGTGGGGCGCGGCCATCACCTCGACCTGGGTCGAACGGCCGGCGCAGAAGCGGTGGTCGTCGAACACCACGGTAGTCGAGCCCGGAGCTGGCTCGGGATGGAAGTGGGGGTCGCCGCGATGAACCGGAGAGTTATCCCGCATGAGCTTAGGATTCCGGAAGTTTCGATGGAAAACAAGGTAGATCGTCCGGAATGATGGGCGCAACCTTCACGACTTAGGGCTGTCCCGGTGCTCCAGGCACCGCTTCAAGAAGGCAGCCGTGGAGGAGACAATGCGTTTCAAAGCTCTTGCCGCCGGGCTCCTGCTCGGCGCGTCCTTCGTGTTTTCGCCGGCTTTCGCCGCCGACCTGACGATCAACGCCGACGCTTCCGAGCCGTCCCTTCGCAAGGCTTGGGAGGGCATCGTCGAGCAGTTCCGGAAGGAGAGCCCCGGAACGAACGTGAAGCTCAACATCTACGACCGGGAGAGCTACAAGCGCTCGATCCGCAACTGGCTGACCGCCCAGTCTCCCGACGTGGTGTTCTGGTACGCCGGCACCCGCATGCGCCAGTTCTCGAAGCCGGGTCTCCTCGAGGACGTGAGCGACATCTACACGCCCCAGGCCAAGCAGGAATTCGGCCCCGTCGCGACGGACCTCATGTCGGATGGGGGCAAGCAGTATGGCGTGCCGCATTCCTACTATCAGTGGGGCTTCTTCTACCGGAAGGATGTGTTCCAGAAGGCCGGCATCACGGAAGCACCGAAGACCTGGAATGATCTCCTTGCGGCTTGCGACAAGCTGAAGTCCTCCGGCGTCGAGCCCATCACCATCGGCTCCAAGGACCTGTGGCCGACGGCCGGCTGGTTCGACTACATCAACCTGCGCACCAACGGCCTCAAGTTCCATCAGGAGCTCATGGGCGGCACCGTGCCCTACACCGATCAGCGTGTGAAGGCGGTGTTCGCCAACTGGAAGCAACTCCTCGACAAGGGCTGCTTCATGAAGAACCACGGCACCATGTCGTGGCAGGACAGTCAGGCGCCTCTCTTCCAGGGGAAAGCCGGCATGATGCTCATGGGCAACTTCATCACCGGGAACTTCCCGGCGAACATCGCCAACGACATGGACTTCTTCCGCTTCCCGGAGATTAACCCCGCGGCCGGCAAGGCCGAGGACGCTCCCATGGATGCGCTCCTCGTCCCCGCGAAGGCCGCCAACAAGGCCGATGCCAAGAAATTTCTGGCTTTCGTGATGCGTCCCGACGTCCAGACGACACTCGCGGCCGGCACGCGCCAGATCCCCGTGAACCAGAAGGCCTCCGTGCCGGACGATCGGTTCCTCAAGGCGGGTCAGCAGCTCCTCTCCGGGGCCGACGGCCTGGCGCAGTTCTACGACCGGGACACCTCCGAAGACCTCGCGACTGTCGGCATGAAGGGCTTCCAGGAATTCATGGCGAACCCCGACCGCCTCGACCGCGTGCTGGACGACCTGGAGCGCGCCCGCAAGCGCATCTACGCCAACGCGAACTGATCCCTCCTGAACTGCCGGCGGCCCCTTGAGCCGCCGGCGGCTTTTCCGGTCAGGTCCCATCCATGAGTTCGTCCGCCACGACCGCGCTCGCCCTGCCGCCGCCGGAGCGGTCCGAGAACTGGTGGCGCAGACATCAGGCCGGACTCGCGCCCGCGCTCCTGCCAGCGCTCCTCGGCTTCACCATCTTCGTGCTCTGGCCCATTGCGAGCAGCCTGTGGCTCTCGCTCCACGATTGGGACGGCATCGGTGCGAAGCGGTTCGTGGGCTTCGACAACTACCGGGAACTCGTCGACGACCGGCTGTTCTGGACCTCCATCGTCAACAATGTCTGGTGGCTCGTCGCCTTCATGTTGGCCCCCGGGGTTGGGCTTGCAATCGCGCTCCTCCTCAATCAGCCGATCTTCGGCATCCGCCTCGTCAAATCGCTGTTCTTCTTTCCCTTCGTTATCAGCCAGGTGGTGGTCGGGCTGATCTTTTCCTGGTTCTTCAACCCGCAATACGGGCTGCTCAACGAGGTCCTCGGATTCTTCGGGATTCCCGGCGTATCGCCCCTTGACAGCGAGACCGGCGCCACCTTCGCGATCATCATGGCGGGCCTCTGGCCCCAGATCGCCTATTGCATGATCCTCTACCTCACTGGCCTGGCGGCCATGAACCCGGAGGTTATCGAAGCTGCGCGCATGGATGGCGCCAAGGGCTGGCGCCTGTTCTGGCATGCGGTGCTGCCGCAGTTGCGCCCCGCCACATTCATCGCCGTCGTGGTGTCCGTGATCGGGGCTCTCCGATCCTTCGATCTCGTCGCCATCATGACGGCGGGCGGGCCCTACGGATCCTCCACAGTGCTGGCCTATTACATGTACGAGCAGACCTTCCTGTCCGTCCGCTACGGCTATGGAGTTGCGATCGCCGCAGTGCTCTTCCTCATCATGAACGTCTATATCGCGTTCTTTCTCTGGCGCATGCTGAAGCGGGAGGAGGCGTGATGGTTCGGAATGTCGACGTCATGTTCGCGCTCCGGCACTGGGTGAAGCTGGAGGAAGCCTGATGTACCCCGCCCCCATCCAAGAGAAGGGCCCTGCGGCGGCTGCTGTGTATCGGATCACCCTCGTGGCGGCGCTGGTGGTATGGCTTCTACCCCTCGCCGGGATCGCCCTCACCTCTATCCGTTCCATCGACGATCTCAACCAGGGCAATTTCTGGGGCTGGCCCGAGGAAACGCGGTTCGTCGAGAACTACACGAACGTGTTCAGTCAAACCCCGATGGCGCGATTTCTCCTGAACTCCGTGCTCATCACCGTGCCCGCTGTGGGCTTGGCCGTGGCGCTCTCTGCCATGGCGGGCTATGCACTCGCAAAATATCGGTTCCCCGGCAACCTTACGCTGTTTGCGGTCTTCATCGCCGGAAACTTCGTGCCCTTCCAGATCCTCATGATCCCGGTACGCGATCTCTTCGTGAACGTGGTGCCGCTCTACGACACGCTGCTCGCACTGATCGTCTTCCACATGGCGTTTCAGACCGGCTTCTGCACGCTGTTCATGCGCAACTTCATCAAACAGATCCCGGACGCTCTGATCGAGGCCGCGAGGGTCGAGGGCGTGTCCGAGCTCAGGATCTTCTGGCATGTGGTCCTGCCGCTGGTGCGGCCCGCCATGGCGGCGCTCGCGGTTCTGGTCTTCACCTTCGTGTGGAACGACTTTTTCTGGGCGCTCGTGCTGGTGCAGTCCGACGAGGTCCGCCCCGTAACGGCTGGCCTTCAGGCACTTCGCGGCACCTGGACCGCTGCCTGGCAGCTCCTTTCGGCCGGGGCCATCATCGCGGCGCTGCCGCCGGTCGCCATGTTCTTCCTGATGCAACGCCACTTCATCGCCGGCCTGACCCTCGGTGCCACGAAGGGCTGATCGGGCGGGTTCAACGATCGAGATCGATTGCGCGCTCGGCGCGTTCAGAGGATAGGGGAGGCCGCCATGGCGGATGTGCGCCTGGAGGGTGTCAAGAAGCGCTTCGGCGAAGTGGAGATCATCAAGGGCGTCGACCTTGCCATCGAGGATGGACAGTTCTGCGTGTTCGTCGGACCCTCGGGCTGCGGAAAATCAACCCTGCTCCGCCTCATTGCAGGTCTCGAAACGGTGAGCGACGGCCGTGTGGTCATCAGCGGCCGCGACATGACCCAGGTGCCGCCCGCGAACCGCGGCACCGCCATGGTGTTCCAATCCTACGCGCTCTACCCGCACATGACCGTGCGCGAGAACATCTCTTTCGGCCTGCGGATGGCGAAGGCCCCGAGGGAGGAGATCGAGCGCCGCGTCACGCGGGCCGTCGGCATGTTGCAGCTCGACCATCTCCTCGAGCGCAAGCCCGCGCAGCTCTCCGGCGGTCAGCGTCAGCGCGTTGCCATCGGACGCGCGATCGTGCGCGAGCCGGGTGTGTTCCTGTTCGACGAACCCCTTTCGAATCTCGATGCGTCGTTGCGCGTCCAGATGCGGATCGAGATCGGCAAGCTCCACCAGGATCTCGGCGCCACGATGATCTACGTGACGCACGACCAGGTCGAGGCCATGACGCTCGCCGACCAGATCGTGGTGTTGAGCGCAGGGCGGATCGAGCAGGTGGGTTCGCCCCTGGAGCTCTACCATCGTCCGCGCAATCTCTTCGTCGCGAAGTTCATCGGCTCACCTACCATGAACACCCTGCCCGTGCGGGTGTTGGGGCAGGATGGCGGGGGGCTGAAACTCGCGCTCCCGGGAGGCGCACCCATTATTCTGCCCCAGGTCCCTGGGCTCTCCGGCGACGCGCCGACGCTGGGCGTGCGGCCCGAACATCTGACACTCGGCCATGGCCTCGATGCGACGCTCCACGGCACGGTGCGTCTCACCGAGCGGCTGGGCTCCGAAACCATGCTCTATGTCGATCTCGGGCATGACGCCGAAGTCGTCGTGCGCACCGACGGCCTCTCCGCCGTGCGGCCCGGCGATGTGGTGCCCGTCGGCGTCTCGCGGGCCAGCTGCCACGTCTTCGATGCGAATGGTCGGGCCGTGCTGAACGGCGCGCTCATGTAACGTCCCGATCGGTTCTGAACCCGCCAATCCCGTTTCCGTTGAAGGCGTCATGCTGGGCGTTTGCTATTACCCCGAACATTGGTCCGAGTCCTGGTGGGCGGAGGATGCCCGCCGCATGCGCGAGCTCGGCATTACTTTCGTCCGAATCGGCGAGTTCGCCTGGAGCCGGCTCGAGCCCGAACCCGGGCGCTTCCGGTGGGATTGGCTCGACCGCGCCATGGACGTGCTGCACGCGGCCGGCCTCAGGATCGTGCTCGGCACGCCGACGGCGACCCCCCCGAAATGGCTGATCGACCGGCACCCCGATATCCTGCCCGTCGACGAGCAGGGGCGGGTGCGCGGCTTCGGCTCCCGTCGGCACTATTCGTTTTCGGCGCCGGTCTGGATCGAGGAAAGCCGACGCATCGTGGAGGCTGTGGCGCGCCGCTACGGCGAGCATCCGGGCCTTGCCGGCTGGCAGACCGACAACGAATACGGCTGCCACGATACGATCCTGTCCTGGGGACAACACGATCTCGCGGCCTTCAAGACCTGGCTGCGGCGGCGATATCAAACGCCCGAGCAGCTGAACGAAGCCTGGGGCAATGTGTTCTGGTCTCAGGAGCTCACGTCCTTCGACGAGGTCTTCCTGCCGAACCTCGCCGTGACCGAGACGAACCCCGCAGCGCGGCTCGATTTCTGGCGGTTCTCGTCCGATCAGGTCGTGGCCTACAACCGGATGCAGGCCGACATCCTGCGCCGTCATTCGCCCGGCCGTTTCGTGACCCACAACTTCATGGGCCTCTTCCAAGATTTCGACCATTGGGCGGTCGGCGACGATCTCGACTTCGCGACGTGGGATTCCTACCCCATCGGCTTCACGGAACGCTTCCCCTTCTCGGAGGACGAGAAGATCCGCTATGCCCGGACCGCGCATCCCGACATGGCCGCCTTCCACCACGACCTCTACCGGGGCGTGGGGCGCGGCCGCTGGTGGGTCATGGAGCAGCAGCCCGGTCCCGTGAACTGGGCGCCCTGGAATCCGGTTCCCCGGAAAGGTCAGATCCGCCTCTTCACCTGGGAAGCCTTCGCCCATGGCGCGGAGGTGGTGAGCTATTTCCGCTGGCGACAAGCCCCGTTCGCTCAGGAACAGAACCATGCGGGTCTCAACCGTCCGGACCGGATGCTGTCGTCGGGCGGCGAGGAGGCCGCACAGGTGGCTCGAGAACTGACGGCTCTTGGACCCCTTCCACCCGCGACGCGGGCGCCGGTGGCGCTCGTGTTCGATTACGAGGCCTCCTGGATCACCCGTATCCAGCCCCAGGGCGCCGATTTCGACTACGCGACGCTCACCTACCGCTGGTACGAGGCGGTGCGCCGCCTCGGCATCGATGTGGACATCCTGCGCCCCGGCACGCCCCTCGACGGTTACGCGCTCGTTCTCGTGCCCTCTCTGCCCCATGTCAGTGAGGCAGCGCTCGGAGCCTTTCGGGAGTCTAAGGGGCAGGTTCTCTTCGGCCCCCGCTCGGGCTCGCGCACCCGCACCTTTGCGATCCCGGAGGAGCTTCCCCCCGGTCCCCTGCGGGACCTCCTGCCCATCAAGGTCACGCAGGTCTCATCGCTGCGGCCGGGCCTCGAAGAGCCTTTCTCAGGCTCCTTCAGCGGCGTGGCGACGCGCTGGCGTGAGGATCTGGAGGTGACGGATGCCGTCACGGTCGAGGCCTGCTTCGCCGATGGGGCGCCCTGTCTCGTGCGTGTGGATCGGTTCGCCTACTGCGCCGGCTGGCTGGAGAGCGCCTCCCTGCACCACCTCATCGACTGGGCGGCAAATCGCACCGAACTCGCCACGATTCCAGTTCCGAGCGGCATCCGGCTAAGGCGTCGCGGCGACCTTCTCTTCGCGTTCAACTACGGCAGCGAGCCTTGGACGCTCCCCCAGATTCCGAAGGCCCGCCTGCTTGGGTGCGAGGTGCTCGCGCCGGGCGAGATTGCCATCTGGCGTACCGAGATCGCCGCACAGGGGACGCCTGCGGCGGCTTGAGCGTTGTCGCAGGACCCGATCTCGTGCCGAGGACTGATGGTAGCGGTTTGGGGCCGCGGCGCGCCTGATCCGATCCCGCTTTGACTGCACCCGAATGCCGGGGAGCTTGTTCTACCTCGCCGCCTGTGCCCTACAAGCAGACGGGCGCCGTTATGGAACCTGATCTGGAGTTTGGCCATTTCAGGCGGGGAAGCATGCGGCCTCGATGAGGCGGTTGAGCAGAGCACGAGGGATTTTCACCACGTCTCGGACCTGCTGGGACGTTTCAAAACTGGCGCCCCACAGT
>JAESFL010000486.1_pt1 | contig 26847 bp, 25 predicted proteins | sample 9269401 | NCBI WGS metagenome assembly JAESFL01 (sample SAMN14506025, study PRJNA617098) | algae metagenome | isolation source: Gloeocapsa sp. UFS-A4-WI-NPMV-4B04 and co-occurring heterotrophs from desert... | place: USA: Utah | collected 2006-10-01 | reverse complement strand
CGATTCCATCGAGCGCTTCTACAACCTGGCGCGGCGGCACTCGACCTTGGGCTACCTCAGCCCCGTCGAGTTCGAAAACCGAACCCAATTAGCTTAGGACGGTGTCCAACAAACCGGCAGCAGGCCAATCAGCGACTCTCCTGGTGTGATCACCTAAGCGGCGCAGTCCCAACCTAGAACATAGGTTGAGCCGAGAGGCCCGCAAATTGGGGTTACCTCCTTCGAGATACTCCGAAATAGCCGATGCACGGATCGACCAGCCTGCCTGCACTGGGGGGCGGTTGAAAGTCGGGGCGGCCAAGGGGCCGTTACCGCATAGGTAAGATCGAGGCGCTGATTGACGCCGAGGTCCCGCCGCCGTGGTCCGGCCGGATCCCCGGCATCAAGACCGACAGCACCGCCTTGTGTGCGGCTTTCGTCAATGCCGTGCTGGAGCGCGCGGGGCATCGCGGCTCGCGCAGCTTCGCAGCTCGGCCGTTCGAGTCCTGGGGCGTCGGGCTGCCGGCGCCCGCGCTCGGCGCCATCGCCACGAAGAAGCGCACCAGCTCCGCGTGGCAGGGTCACACCAGACTCGTGTTCGGCGCGAACGTCACTCAGGTATTCTTGCTCGGCGGCAATCAGAGCGACGCGGTCAACGTAGCAGCGTTCAAGCGCTCGGAAATCGTCACCTATTGCTGGTCGGCGGATGTGCCGCTTCCGGCGCCGCACACGCTGCCGGCGACGATCGCCGGGGCTCGCTCGGGCGTGAGCGAGGCGTGATCGCAGCGGGCCGGCCCCCAGCGCCCCCTCCCAGGCACCGACCCGCAGGCCGTCTGTCCAGGAGCTGACCGGCAACAGACAGAGCGGCAGCAGCTTTATTTCAGCGCTTTAGGAAGAAGATCAAGTTGTTTCAAGTACTTACATCAAATGTAATCCGAGGCCTTCAAACCTGCAGCCGTACCGCGCGCTCGGATGCGAACGAGGCCTGAGTACAGCGGGCCGGCATCGAAGGGGACATAATACCGACCCGCCGGTCGCTTGCCGCAGCGTTGGAAGGCGATCCGCAGTATCACGACACCTCTTCATACACTTCGCGCTGGAAGGGCTCAGCCGAACATTGTGGCGTACCGCGATCGGGGTGCTGGTCCAGAACGCCAGAGCCCGACCCTAGAGCAGCGGGCCGGTGCTTCCCTGCACCAGCCCGCCGTCGACGCTCTGCTGGAAGGTGGTGCGGTCCCACAGCAGCGCTCATTCGTGCTCCTTGTCTCAGGGTCGCTCAAGTAGCGCCTCTGACCTACCCCGATCGAAGTACCCGAGCCGGCCGGGCCAGCCGCGCATCTCCTCACATCGTGATAACACCATGAACGCAGCTCGGATCGCGAGCGCGCTGCGTTTCGCCATTGCCTTCCTCGGCGGCTTCGCCGTCGCCTGCGGCTGGCTCACCCAAGAGCAGGTCGACTTGGCCCGCGACGGCCGTGGTCGGCGGCGTCGCGGCGATCGTGGCCGCGGTCTACGGCATCTGGATCCGGCGCCCAGCCGGCATCGTCGCTCACCCAAGTCTGCTCACGCATCAACAGCGGACCCGCCAGCGCGCGAGGGCGGAGGTCTGCAGATGGCGCAGAGCCGGGCAAACGGCGAGCGAACTCCTGACCCCTTGCGGTCATTCGACCTGTGCCTGCCGAAGGTCCGGATGGGGTGAGGAAGCGGACCTGACAGAGGTGGCCACGGGACAGACAAGTCGGTCACATCGGGGGGCAGAACCCCGATGGGCCTTCCCGTGTCAAAAGCCGAAGCTGACCTCCCGGCTGTTGCCCCGTTGTAGGTTGTGAAGCCGCGAGAGGGCGAACAATGGGAAGAACAGCCGGTAGCCGTGATACTTGAGGTAGAACACGCGCGGGAAGCCGACGGCGTTGTAGGCCCGCTCCTGCCACTCGCCGTCCGGCCCTTGCGTGCGCTGCAGGTAGGCCGCACCGCGTAGGACGGCGGGGTGGTCGGCCTGGCCGACCGACATCAGGCCGAGCATCGCCCAGGCCGTCTGCGAAGGCAGGCTCTCGGCGTTCTCGACGTAGTGGCCAACGTCGTAGCTGCGCTCGTCCTCGCCCCAGCCGCCGTCCGCGCGCTGGATCGAGACCAGCCAGTCCACGGCCCGGCGCACCATCGGGTCGTCGTGCGGCACCCCGGCCGCGTTCAGAGCGCAAAGCACCGTCCAGGTACCGTAGACGTAGTTGGTGCCCCAGCGCCCGTACCAACTGCCGTCGCGCTCCTGTTCGGCCCGAAGGTAGGCCAAGGCGCGCTCGATCACCGGCCGGTCCTCCTCGTGGCCGAGCTGGGACAGGAACGAGATGCACCGGCCGGTGACGTCGGCCGTCGGCGGGTCGAGCAGAGCACCGTGATCCGAAAACGGGATGTGGTTGAGGAACTCGCGATCGTTGTCGGCGTCGAAGGCGCCCCAACCGCCGTTGCGGCTCTGCATCCCCACGATCCAGCGCCGCGCCTTCTCGACCGCCTCGGCATGCTCGGGCCGGCCGTTGCGGTGGAGCAGCATGGCGACCACCGCCGTGTCGTCCACGTCGGGGTAGTGGTCGTTGCGGTACTGGAAGGCCCAGCCCCCGGGCTCGGCGTCCGGCCGCGTCTCGGCCCAGTCGCCCCGCACGTTCGTGACCTGGCGCGCCACCAGCCAGTCGCACGCAGCGTCGAGCTCCGCTTGGGCCTCGATGCCCCCAGTCCGCGCCGCCTCGATCATGGCATGCCCGGACAGGCTCGTGTCCCACACGGGCGAGACGCAGGGCTGGCAGTAAACCTCCTCGTCCGTCTCGACGAGCAGCTTGTCGATGGCCTTCCAGATCGTGACGCGGCGTGGGTCGTCCTCGGGGTAGCCCAGCACGTCGTACATCATCAGCGCGTAGGCCATGGCCGGGTAGATCGCGCCGAGCCCGTCCTCGCCGTTCAGTCGCTCCTCCACGAAGTCGACAGCCTTGGCGATGGCGCTCTCGCGCGCGACCTTCGAGAACAGGGGCTCGGTCCAGCGCAGCACGGTGTCGATGTGCTTAAACACCACGCCCCAGCGGGATCGGTAGGGACCGCGGATCCAGTCGCGCACTTGTCCCGGCGGCGTCCAGAAGATCTCCTCGAAGCTTACCCGGCGCGGGTTGCGGGCACGGGGCTTCAGCGCCTGCAGCACGAGGAGCGGCACCACGCAGGTGCGCGCCCAGTAGGACACCGCCCAGATGTTGAAGAAGAACCACTTGGGCAGGTGCATGATCTCGACCGGCATCACCGGCACGCCGCGCCAGGGGATGGCGCCGAACAGGGCGAGTTGGATGCGCGTGAAGACGTTCGCGCGCTCCGCGCCGCCATGGCCTAGGATGGCCTGGCGGGCCCGGACCATATGCGGCGCTTGCGGATCGTCGCCGATGGCCTTCAGCGCGCAGTAGGCCTTTACGCTGGCCGAGATGTTGAACTCGCCCGCGTGGAACATGGGCCAGCCGCCATGCTCGCCCTGGATGCGCCGGAGGTAGGCGCCGACCCGGGCCTGCCGCTCCGGCGTGATGCGGTCCATGTAGTGCTCCAGGAGCACGTACTCGGCCGGGATGGTTGCGTCCGCCTCCAACTCGAAGACCCAGTGGCCGTCCCGGCGCTGGTGGCGGCCCAGGGCACGCCCCGCGCCGGCGATGGCGCGCAGGGTCTCGGGCGCGGAGAAGCGAGGCTCCGTGTTCATAGGGTCATTCCGCTCGCGTAGGGTGTGGGGACGGATCGGGGCCGCGCCAACGCGAACCAGGCGGGATCCGCCGAAGTCAGGTCGGTCGGGACAGCTTGAGGACGGTCAGAGCAGCTTGAGGATGTCGTCGAAGGCGTCCTCCCAGCCGGCCTGATCCAGTTCGATCAGGCCGAGCCCGCGTAGGAAGAAGGCCCCCTCGGCAGCGAGGAACGCCGTCCGCGCGCGTCGCCCCGCCTCGGAACCGGGGTCGAGCCGCTCCAGCCACTCGGCGTACCAGCCGCGCGCCTTCTCCATGTGCTCCGGCGATTGCAGCAGGCTCACGAGCATCCCGGACATCTTGGTCTGGCTCGGCTCGTCCATGCGCGCCGACGCAGTCACGTAGCCACGCACCCGGTCCAGAACGGTCCCGTCCGGCGGGGTGTGGCGCGCCACCTCCGCATCGAAGCCCCTCAGCCAACGCTCGGCGATGGCCGCGATGAGGTCGTCCTTGCTGCCGAAGCAGTATTGCAGCCCGCCTTTGGTGATACCCGCGGCCTTGCAGACCGCGTCGAAGGTCAGCGCCGTGGCGCCCTCCTCACGCACGATCCGCTCGGCGACATCGAGCACCCTGTCCCGGTCGATGCTTCTCGGACGCCCCATCCGGGATTTCCTCTTTAAATTCCGTATGGATGGATTTAAACGATCATGCATGCGGTGGCAAGCTGCGTCCCAACCCGGGGGCGGAGCTGCCGACGAGATCGAGAATGAACCGGACCGAGGGGTCCGGGGGCATGGGGACGAGAGCAGGCCTTCGGATGTCCGTATCCACCATCAGCTACGCCGCACTCGGCGCCGCCATCACCTGCGAGGTCGCGGGCTCGGCCCTGCTGCAGAAGTCCGAGCAGTTCACGAAGGCCGGGCCCACGCTCGGGATGGCGGCCTGCTACGGCGCGGCGTTCTTCCTGATGTCGGTCGCCCTCAAGGCGATGCCGCTCGGCGTCGTCTACGCGATCTGGAGCGGCGTCGGCATCGTCCTGATCGCCGTCGTCGGTGCCCTGGTGTTCAAGCAGTCCCTCGACGGGCCGGCGATGTTCGGCATGGCGATGATCGTCTGCGGGGTCGTGGTGATGCAGGCGTTCTCCGCCACCACGGGGCATTGACCATGGCGAGCGCCCTCACCCGCAAGAAGCAGCCCGAGTTCGTGCGGCGGAACCTGCTGGAAGGTGCCGCGCGCCTCGTCCTGGAGCATGGGCCGGCCGGGCTCACGATGCAGGCCGTCTCGGACGCAGCCGGCGTGACCAAGGGCGGTCTCTTCCACCACTTCCCGAGTAAGCAGGCCCTGGCCTTAGGGATCTTCGCCGCACTGACCGAACGGCTCGACGCCGAGATCGACGCGGCGATGACCAGGGATCCCTCGCCAAGCGGCAGCTTCACCCGCGCCTATGTCGAGGCGGTCTTCTCCGATCCGGTTCTCGGGCGGGAGAGCCGAACGGCGACCCTCCACCTTACCGCCCTGGCGGACCCGGGCGTCCGCCGCCTACAAGCCGAGTGGATCGCGCGACGGCTGGAGCGGCACCGCGCCACTGACGGGGCGCCGGCCCTTGAGGTCGTGCGCCTCGCCGCCGACGGGGCTTGGCAGGCCTGCCTGCTTCACGCGGCCGGTGGCCCGCTCCCCGACATGGCGGCCTTGCGCGTCCGCCTTCTGGCGATGGCGCCGCCGGACCCACGGCAGGGCGACGTCGCCCCCCACCGATTCGAGAAGGAACTCCACGCATGACCCGGCGTGACCACCGACGCCTGCCCCTCGTCACGCTGCTGCTCGCCGGGACGCTCACCGCCTGCAAGCCCGCGGCCAACGACCCGGCCGCGGCCGCGGCGGAGACGCCGCCGATGGACGTGTCCACCGCGACGGTCGAGCCGGCGACCGTGCCGCGCACCTTCGACCTACCCGGGCGCCTCGCCTCGACGCGGCTGGCCGAGGTCCGGGCCCAGGTCTCCGGCATCGTCCGGGAGCGGGCCTTCGAGGAGGGCAGCCTCGTCGGCAAGAACGACGTGCTCTTCCGTATCGACCCGGCCGTCTACAAGGCCGAGGTCGATGCCAAGGCGGCGGCCCTCGCCCGGGCCGAGGCGACGCGCGTGCAGGCGCTGAAGCAGTCGGAGCGCACCGAGACCTTGCTGGAGAAGCAGGCGGCTAGCACCGCCCAGCACGACATCGCCACCGCGACGCTGCGCCAAGCCGAGGCCGACGTCGCGAGCGCGAAGGCGCAGCTCGACCGGGCCCGGATCGACCTCGACTTCGCCACCGTGCGGGCGCCCATCGCGGGCCGCATCGGCCGGGCCCTCGTCACAGAGGGGGCCCTCGTCGGTCAGGGCGACGCCACCAAGCTCGCGGTCATCCAGCAGGTCGACCCGATCTTCGCCGACTTCAACGCCTCCGCCACCGATTACGGCCTCCTGACCGAACGCGGCGGCAACGAGAGCGCCGAGGTCCGGCTCGTCCACGCGGACGGCACCCTGCATCCCGATGCCGGCAAGCTCCTGTTCTCGGACGTGAGTGTCGACCCCGGCACCGGGCAGGTCTCCCTGCGCGCCACCTTCGCGAACCCGAAGGTGGCCCTGCTGCCGGGCACCTACGTCCGCATCCGCGTCGCCCGCGGGCTGCTGCCCGGCGCCGTCGTCGTTCCGGCGCAGGCCATCCAGCGCTCCAGCGCCGGCGAGGCCCAGGCCTTCGTGGTCGGCGCCGACAAGGCGGTCGCCCTGCGGCCCCTGCGCACCGGGGCGCTCACGGACGCCGGCTGGATCGTCGAGGACGGGCTGAAGCCCGGCGAGAGCGTCGTCGTCGAGGGCTTCCAGAAGATCCAGCCCGGCATGACCGTGAACCCGGTGTCCTGGAAGGGCGCCCGGACGGCCACCGCCTCCCAGCAGCCCTGACCCCTCCGCGCAGGCCCAAGCCCATGACCCGCTTCTTCATCGAGCGCCCGATCTTCGCCTGGGCGGTCTCCATCTTCATCATGCTGGTCGGCGCGATCTCCATCGCGTTCCTGCCGGTCTCGCAGTACCCGGACGTGGCCCCCGTCACGATCCAGGTGACGGCGACCTACCCGGGCGCACCGCCGGAACGGCTCTACGACGGCGTCACCCGCATCATCGAGGAGGAGCTCAACGGCATCCCGGGGCTGATGTACTTCGAGAGCACCAGCGACACCTCGGGCCAAGCCCAGATCATGGCCTCGTTCGCTCCGGGCTCGGACCCGTCGAAGTCGACCGTCGCGGTCCAGAACCGCATCAAGCGCATCGAGGCGCGCCTGCCCCGGGCGGTGACCCAGCAGGGCGTCATCGTCGAGGAGGCCAGCACCAGCTTCCTCCAGTTCGTCATCGTCTCCTCCAAGGACGGAGCCTTGAGCGAGACGGACCTCGGCGACCTCGCCGCCCGACGCATCCTGGGCGAGCTCAGGCGGGTGTCGGGTGTCGGCCGGGCGACCCTGTTCTCGTCCGAGAAGGCGCTGCGCATCTGGATCGATCCGGTCAAGCTCGTCGGGTTCAGTATGACGCCGGGCGACGTCACGGCGGCAGTCAGCGCGCAGAACGCGCAGGTGGCCTCGGGCATCGTCGGCGCCCAGCCGGCCAAGGAAGGCCAGCGCATCGCCGCCAACGTCCTGGTGAAGGGCCAGCTGACCACGGTCGCGGAGTTCGAGGAGATCGTGCTGCGGGCCAACCCCGACGGCTCGCTAGTCCGACTGCGCGACGTGGCCGAGGTCGAGCTCGGCGGGCAGTCCTACACGATGCAGACCCGCCTCGACGGGCGCCCCGCCGCCGGCATCGGCATCCAGCTCGCGCCCGGCGGCAACGCCCTCGCGGCCGCAACCGGCGTGAAGGCCAAGATCGCCCAACTCCAGCGCACGTTGCCCGCCAACGTGAGCGTGACGGTGCCCTACGACACCACGCCCTTCGTCGAGGTCTCGATCAAGAAGGTGCTGATGACGCTCGCCGAGGCGATGGCGCTCGTCTTCGCGGTCATGTTCCTGTTCCTACAGAACTTCCGTTACACCATCATCCCGACCATCGTGGTGCCGGTGGCCCTGCTCGGGACCTGCGGCGCGCTGTTGGTCGCCGGCTTCTCGATCAACGTGCTGACGATGTTCGGCATGGTGCTGGCCATCGGCATTCTCGTCGACGACGCCATCGTCGTGGTCGAGAACGTCGAGCGCATCATGGCCGAGGAGGGGCTGCCGCCGCGGGAGGCCACCGCCAAGGCCATGAGCCAGATCACGGGGGCCATCGTCGGCATCACCTCGGTCCTGGTGGCGGTGTTCGTGCCGCTCGCCTTCTTCCCAGGCTCGGTCGGCGTGATCTACCGCCAGTTCGCGGTGAGCATGGCGACCTCCATCGCGTTCTCGGCCTTTCTGGCGCTCTCGCTCACCCCGGCGCTCTGCGCCACGCTGCTCAAGCCCGTCGAGGCCGGCCACGGCCACGCCAAGGGCGGTTTCTTCGGCTGGTTCAACCGCCGGTTCCAGGCCGGCACGCTGGCCTACCGCACGGGCGTCGCCGGGATGCTGCGCCGGCCGGTGCGCTCGCTCCTCGTCTACGCGGCGCTCGTCGCGGCGCTGGGCTGGGGCTACCTGCGCATGCCGTCGAGCTTCCTGCCCATCGAGGACCAGGGCTACGTCATCGTCGACGCGCAGACCCCGCCGGAATCCTCCACCGGCCGCACCCTCGACGTGGCCAAGCGGATCGAGGAGCATTTCGGCGCCGAGCCGTCGGTGGTGGCCCGGGTCGTGCTCCTCGGCTACGGCTTCTCGGGCCAGGGACAGAACGCGTCCATCGCCTTCGTCACCCTGAAGGACTGGAAGGAACGTGGGCCGGACGACGGCGCGGAGGCGCTCAGCGCCCGGGCCAACGCCGTGCTCGGCGGCCTGCCCGACGCCATCGCCATGGCGCTGTCGCCGCCGGCCATCGAGGCGCTCGGCAACTCCAGCGGCTTCGCCTTCCGCCTGCAGGACAAGGCGCAGCAAGGCTACGCGGCGCTGGCCGCCGCCCGCGACCAGTTGCTCAAGGCGGCGAGCCAGAGCCCGGTCCTGCAGGGCGTCTACGTCGAGGGCCTGCCGACCGCGCCGCAGATCGAGCTCACGCTCGACCGGCAGAAGGCGAACGCGCTCGGTGTGACCTTCGCCGACATCAACGACGCACTCTCCACGAGCCTCGGCTCGGCCTACGTCAACGACTTCCCGAACCAAGCGCGCATGCAGCGGGTGATCGTCCAGGCGGAGGCGTCCCGGCGCATGAGGGCCGAGGACCTGCTCGACATCAACGTCCGCAACGCCAAGGGTCAGATGGTGCCGCTCCAGTCCTTCGCGCGTGTCGCCTGGACGATGGGGCCGGCGCAGGTCGTCGGCTTCAACGGCTACCCGAGCATCAAGATCTCCGGCAGCGCCGCCCCGGGCTACGCCAGCGGCGACGCCATGGCCGAGATGGAGCGGCTCGCCGGGCAACTGCCCGCGGGCTTCGACTTCGCCTGGACCGGGCAGTCGCTGCAGGAGAAGCTCTCCGGCTCGCAGGCCGTCTACCTGCTCGCGCTGGCGCTGTTCTGCGTCTTCCTCTGCCTGGCCGCGCTCTACGAGAGCTGGTCGATCCCGCTCGCCGTGCTGCTCGTGGTACCCACCGGCGTGGTCGGCGCCGTGTTCGCGATGCTCGCGCGCGACATGCCGAACGACGTCTACTTCAAGGTCGGCCTGATCACGGTCATCGGCCTGACGGCGAAGAACGCGATCCTCATCATCGAGGTGGCCAAGGACCTCGTCGCGCAAGGCCGGTCCCTGCACGAGGCGGCGCTGGAGGCGTGCGAACTGCGCTTCCGGCCCATCGTGATGACCTCGTTCGCCTTCATCCTCGGCGTGGTGCCGCTCGCCATCGCCACGGGCGCCAGCATGAACAGCCAGCGGGCCATCGGCACCGGCGTGTTCGGCGGCATGGTCACCGCGACGGTGCTCGCGGTGTTCGCCACCCCGCTCTTCTACGTGCTGATCGCCCGGGCCTTCCGGTCGCGGAAGGCCCGCGGGACGAAGGAGGGGTCGGCCCACGCCGGTGCCCCCGCCACCCACGGCATGCCCGCGAGCTGAGATCGGCTCCGAGAAATCCGGGTCTCGCCCGGCAGAAGTCGCGCGACCGTTCCTTCCCACGGTCCGCGATAGCGGTCGGCCTGCTTCCCAGCCCTCCTCGGCAGGCCGACCGTGACAATCTTAAGGAGACCTGGACCGACCATTCCGTTTCAATAGCAGCTCTCGGGCGACAAGCGGCCATTCCGCTCGCTTTGGGTGAAGGTCTGGAAGTGGCGCCACGCAGCCTCAAGGCCCACTCCGCCTTTGCATGATGGATCAACGCAGGATCATCTCGAACACCGGAGCGTTGCGCCTCCGCACCCGCGAGGGCAATCGGAGACGGGACCAACAATGGAAGTGCGAGAGCGCAAGGGGCTGGCGGTGGTGACGGGCGCCTCCAGCGGCATCGGGTTGGAGCTGGCGAAGCTGTTTGCAGCCGATAGCTACGATCTTCTGATTGCCGCCCGCAGCGAGCACGTCCACGAGGTGGCCAGTCGGATGCGAGAGGCCGGGACCACAGTCCAGGCCTGTCAAGCCGATTTGTCGACGCCTGAAGGTGTCGAAACACTCCATGCCGCGATCCTGGCTGCTGAGCAGCCCCTTGAGGCCATCGCCATCAACGCCGGTGTCGGCCTCGGCGGTCCTTTCGTCGAGAACCGCTGGGAGGACGAGTTGAACCTCATGCGGATCAACGTCGTCGAAACAGTCCACCTCGCTAAGCTCATTGTGCCCGGCATGGTTGCCCAAGGCCGCGGTCGTATCCTGTTCACATCCTCGATCTCTGGCACCACACCGGTGCCGTTCGAGGCGGTCTATGGCGCATCTAAGGCCTTCGTTCTCTCGTTCGCCGAAGCCATTCGCAACGAGCTGCGCGACACCGGCGTCACCGTAACAGCTCTCCTGCCGGGTCAGACGGAGACCAACTTCTTCCATCACGCTGGCATGGACGATACCAGCATCGGGGCAGGTCCCAAGAGCGACCCGGCCGATGTAGCCAGAGCGGGCTACGAGGCGTTGATAGAGGGCCGGGAGAAAGTTGTAGCTGGTAGCATCGCGACGCAGTTCGAAGCTGCGGTGCTGAACCGCATCCTGCCCGACTCGATAAAGGCGGAGCGGCACAGGAAGATGTCCGAGCCGGGCGGCGCAGAGTAGCGGAGGCATTCAGAAGGCGCTGCCTGGATCTTGCTTATGATCAGCATGAGAACTCATGACCCCTTGCAGACTTTCGAGCATGTCGGCTCAGAAGTCCGCGCAGTAGTAGGATGCGGACCTGTAAGCGGCGGCCATCTTCTGACCCTGCATGTCACGCCGGCCAATGCCGATGACCACGCCCAGGTCGAGCGGCTGGCCAAGACCGTGCAGGCGGCTATCGACGACAGCGTCGAAGTCGCCTTCGTTGATCAGCTCTGTAGGGCGAATCGGAGAAGCTGTAGGTGGGGCAGGCTGTCTCTCTCGTCGGCGACGCGCAGGACGGCGTCGAGCGTTCGTTGTTCGGGCTGAAGGTTGTTTCCTTCCCGCTGCCGGACGGCTGCCTCAGCGCTTTCAGCTTCTAATTTTCCGCATTTTCTTCAAGCATCCCAACGGGCCCTCGAAGACGCCGGCCGCGAAGTCGGAGACCGTGCGGATCGGAGCCGCGGACGAGACGGGAGCGGTCACGCAGCACCGCGAGCCGCCGGACCACGCGACGCATCCGGCCCGACGCGCCGTGCGATCTCCTCAGCTGTTGGCGAGGCGGCTCAGCGTGTCGGTCAGCGTTAGAGCGAACAGGATGGCGAGCCAGAACAGGCCGGAGGCGGCGGCGAGGCGTACCAGGGTGTCGGCCAGGTCGAGCCGCATGAACAGCAGCGCCACGAGGCTGGCCTGGGTCGCGGCGATGCCGAAATTGAGGACTGTCGACCAGGGAGCAGGCGCCGCGTAGGCCGAGAACAGGCTCAAAGCCGTCAGCGCGAGCAAGAGGGCCCAGACGACGAGGCAGCGCCGCCAGATCTTCCCCACGGATTGTTGCGTGCCTGATCTCATCCGCCACGTCCGTCGAGGTAGAGCATCGGGTAGAGCACGATCCAGATCATGTCGACGAAGCCCCAGTAGAGCATCGCCACCTCGACCTGGGGGCTCTCGAACAGGAAGCCCGGCGCCCGCCACTCCTTCCAGATCAGGCGAAGGACGAGGCCGATGCCGATCGACAGGTGGATGGCGTGGATCGCGGTCGAGAGCCAGTAGAAGCCGAAGAAGAGCTGCGTCGCGGGCGCCGCGAGGGCGAAGCCGGCGCCGGGCACGAGGTGCCTCTCGATATCCTCGCGGTATTCCAGCCCCTTCACGACCATGAATGCAAGGCCGAGCAGGGCCGTCGCGGCGAGACACCCGAGCGTCAGGCGCCGCAATGCCTCCCGCTCAGAGGCCTGCGCGGCGAGCGCGGCGCAGAGGCCACTGGTGAGGAGGAGCGCGGTGTTGAGCGTGCCGTAGACGATGTTGGTTTCGCGCGCGGCGGCGGCGAAATCCGCGGCGTGCTCCAGCCGCATCGCGGTGTAGAGCAGGAACAGCGCACCGAAGAACAGCACCTCGCTGGCGATGAAGACCCAGATGCCGAAGGTCGCCCCAGCCCGCTGGTGAGCGAAGGCGCGGTCCTCCGCGAGGCGGAGTTCGTCCCACGGCTCGCGCAGGTGGCGCTTGGCGGCCGTGTCGACGACATCGCCGCCCGCGCTCACGTCAGCGCCCCCTCTTCGGCGATGCGCGGCTCGTCGCCGGGCGGCGTCGCCTCCGGGTGGTAGTCGTAGGGCGGGGCGAGGACCTGCGGATTGCCGAAGAAGTTCTGCCGCGGGGGCGGCGAGGTCGTGCGCCATTCGAGCCCGGTGGCGTTCCACGGATCGTTGAGGGCGCGGCGTCCGAAGAACAGCGACCAGGTGAGGTAGCCGAGCGGCATCAGGTAGGCCGCCGCGAGCACGGCGGCGCCCGAGGAGGAAAGGACGTTCCAGACCTGGAATTCCGGCGGATAGCTGTAGTAGCGCCGCGGCATTCCGAGATAGCCGGCGATAAATTGCGGGAAGAAGGTCAGGTTGAAGCCGAAGAACATCAGCAGGGCGGCAAAGCGCGCCCAGTTCTCCGGATACATCCGTCCCGTCACCTTCGGCCACCAGAAGTGCAGGCCGGCGAAGTAGGCGGACACCGAGGCGCCGACCATGATGTAGTGGAAGTGGGCGACGACGAAATAGGTGTCCTGCACGTGCACGTCGATCGGCACGGAGGCGAGGAACAAGCCGGTCAGCCCGCCCATGGTGAACAGGCCGAGGAAGCCGAGGGCGTAGAGCATCGGCGATTCGAAGCCGATCTGGCCGCGGTAGAGCGTGGCGGTCCAGTTGAACACCTTGATCGCCGAGGGAACCGCCACGATGAAGGACAGGAACGAGAACACCAGGGCGGCGAACGGCGACATCCCCGAGGTGAACATGTGGTGGCCCCAGGTGAAGAAGCCGATCACTGCGATCGCCACCAGGGCGTAGACCATGAAGGAGTAGCCGAAGATCCGCCGCCGGGCGTAGCAGGTGATGACCTCCGAGATCACGCCCATGGCCGGCAGGATCATGATGTACACGGCCGGGTGCGAGTAGAACCAGAACAGGTGCTGGAACAGGATCGGGTCGCCGCCGCGGGCCGGATCGAAGATCGGCAGGTTGAAGGTGCGCTCGGCGATGACGAGAACGAGCGTCAGGGCCAGCACCGGCGTGGCGAGCACGAAGATCAGGCTCGTCGTGTACATCGCCCAGACGAAGAGCGGCAGGCGGAACCACGTCATGCCGGGCGCCCGCAGGAAGTGGACCGTGGCGATGAAGTTGACGCCCGTGGCGATGGTCGAGAAGCCGGAGACGAACACGCCGAGCACGGCCAGCGTGACGAAAGTGTTCGAGAACACCGTCGAGTAGGGGACGTAGAAGGTCCAGCCGGTATCGATCCCGCCCGCCAGCACGGCCGCCAGCGTCAGCAGACCACCGGCGAGGTTGAGATACCACGAGATCAGGTTGAGCTTGGGGAAGGCGAGGTCGCGCGCGCCGATCATTAGCGGCAGCAGGAAATTCCCCATCGTCGTTGGGATTGACGGGATGAGGAAGAACCACACCATGACGATGCCGTGCAGCGAGAACAGCTTGTTGTAGGTGTCCGCGCCGACGACGTCGCCTTGCGGCGTGAACAGCTCCAGCCGCACCAGGGTCGCCGCCGCGCCGCCAATGAAGAAGAAGAACGTGATCGAAATCGCGTAGAGGATCGCGATGCGCTTGTGATCGGTGGTGAACAGCCAGGACGCGACGCTGCGCCCCTCGGCGAGGTAGCTGACCGGCAGGCCGAGATCCAGCTCGCGCGGGTTGGCCAGCGTCGAGGCGTCGGAGGAGGCGCCGCTCATCGGGCAGGGCTCCCGGCAGGATGTGGAATGCGCATCATGGCGGCGTGTCTCCCGAGGCGGGTGCGCCGGGCACCAGGGCCGGGCTGCGCAGGGATTGGTTCGGCGACGAATCCTGCGGCGTCTGGCCCGGTGCGCAGATGTTCTGGGCCGGCGTGAGGTTGAGCGAGCCGATCAGGTCGAACCGGTCGGTGCCGTGGCGGATATAGGCGGTGAGCGCCTGGATCTCGCCGTCGGAGAGCTTGCCCTCGTAGCTCGGCATGATCGGCTCGTAGCCGGCCACCACGTCGCGCTGCGGCTGGAGGATCGAGTCACGGACATAGGCCTCGTCGACACTCGCGGTGCGCCCGCCCTCCAGCGGCACCGACTGTCCCCAGATGCCGGCGAGCGAGGGCGCGTGCACCTTCGATCCCGCATTGTGGCATCCCGAGCAGCCCCGCTCGGAGAACAGCCGCTCGCCGAGTTCGGCGAGCCCGTCGCGCTCCGGCTGCTTGGTGAGCCACCGGGCGTAGTCCTGCGGCTCCATCACGATCACGCGGCCGAGCATGCGCGAGTGGTCGGTGCCGCAATACTCGGTGCAGAGCAGGTGATAGGTGCCGGTCTTGGTCGCCTGAAACCACGTCTCCGTCTGCTGATAGGGCAAGGCGTCGCGCTTCAGGCGGAAAGCCGGGACGTAGAACGAGTGGATCACGTCCTGCGAGGTCAGGAGCAGGCGCACGGGCGCGCCGACGGGGACGTGCAACTCGTTGATCTCGCGGGTGCCGCTGGGCCCTTGCGTCTTCCACATCCACTGCTTGCCGACGACGTGGATCTCGATGGCGTCCTTCGGCGGGGAGAAGGCGCCGATCTCCACCGAGGCGGCCCACCAGAAGATGAAGACGAAGATGAACAGTGTCGCGGCGGTCCAGACAACCTCGAATTCCCGCGAGACGAGGCTCGGCATCTCGCCGCGCTCGGCCGCGGAGCCGCGGCGGTACCGGATCGCGAAGGTGACGACCAGCCCGACCACGAGCAGCACGATCGCCGAGGAGATCAGGAGAAGGCCGATGAAGATCGCGTCGACCTTCGCCGCTTGAACCGAGGCCGATTCCGGCCGCAAGAAGGTGGGAATGAGGGCGTCGAGCATCAGGGCGACCCTCTCGCCGGCCCGGCGACCGCGGGTGTGTCGACGGCGCCCGGTCCGGCACCGGGGGCGAACACGGTGCTCGAGGCGCCGCCGCGGCTGCCGAGCGCGGGCGTCCGTTCCGGTTGGACCGGCGCCGCGTAGGCCGCGTTGCCGCGCTCGGCGAGGCGCCGAATCGCCTCCGTGATCGGCATGCGGGCGATCCCCTTCTTGCGGTCGATCCAGGCGTAGCCGTCGAGCTTCGTCCGCTGATCCTTGAGCATCGCCGCGAGGTCGGCCTGCGGGCTTTGCTGAAGCCGCGGCGCCGGGAAGACCCGCGCCGTCTGAACCAGGGGGCCGAGGTTCTGGCGGCTGTAGTAGTATCGCAGGCCGCCGATCGTGACGGCGGTAAAGACGACGATGAACAACCCGGTCAGCAGCAGGGGTTTGAGCCGGATATCCGGCGCCTCGGTGCCGGGCGGGGCGTGGCCGACGACGTCGTCGTGGACTCGCCTGTGGAGCTGGCCGGGGGCCGCGTCAGACATGACGGGGCCTCCCGGCGCGCCGCAAGATCAGTCGTGACACGAATCCCGAGACGAGTAGCAGCATGGGAAGGGCGACCACGGCCGCCGTCGCCGCGCCGCCCGCCTGGGCCCCGTAAGCTGGAAGAACGAGCCACGCGAAATGCAGGGCGAGGCCGATCAGCACGAGCAGGCCGACGCCGCGCAGCAGGGCCGGGCTCTTCCGGACGGACGCGAAGAGCAGGGCGAGGAAAGGTAGGATACCGCCGAGGACGAGGCTCGCGACGAGGACGCCACCCCAAGGGCTCGCACCGCGCTTCAGGTACCAGGTCGCCTTGGGCGGCAGGTCGCCGTACCACACGACGATGTAGGACATCAGCTCCAGGTAGATCACGCCGAGGAGAGCCGCGAGCATCAGGCCAGCGAGGTCGGAGGCGCCGCGGGCGTCGAGGCTCGACGGGCTTGCCAGCGCTGCGAAGGCGAGAGCCGCCAGGATCTGGTGCAGCGCGACGTCGGCGGCGAAGGCCGAGGCGTTGAAGCCGGGCTCGACCGAAAGGATCCAATCGACGGAGACGAGGCTGATCGTCAGGCCGTAGAAGCCGAGGCCGAGGCCGGCGACGAGCGGGCCGGCGCGCCCGGACAGGGACAACACCGCGAGCACCGACCAGCCGAGAAGAGCGACCGTCGCGCGCACGAGGAACAGCGTCGGGTCGAGGTAGAGGCGCAGGACATCCGGCTTAGCGCCCGTGCCGGCGGCCCAAGGGTAGGCGGACTGGAGCCCGAGGGCGACACCGAGGAAAGCGAGGGCGGCGAGCGGCACGAGGGCGGTCGCCGGCCGCAGGGCGGGCGCCAGGACCGCGCCCCATCGCCCGCCGGTCACAATATGGATCATGGCGAGGACCAGGGCGCCGAACGGCACCGCGCTCCACACGATCCAGGCGAGCAGCCAGCCGCGGAACAGGGCATCGCTCACGGCAGCTTCTCTGCGAGATCGGGAGCCTCGGCGACGCGGGCGCCCTGCGAAAGCTGCAGAGCGCGGATATAGGCTGCGATCGCCCAGCGGTCGCGCGGCTCGACCCGGTTGGCGTAGGCGTACATCACGCCGTAGCCGCGGGTGATAACATCGACGAAGTAGGCGGCCGGCGCCGCCCGCAGACGTTCCTCGTGATAGGAGGGCGGGGCGGGAAAGCCGCGCTGCACCACCATGCCGTCGCCGTGGCCGGTATAGCCGTGACAGGGCGTGCAGATCGCGTCGTAGCGCTGGCGTCCGCGCTCCAGCAAAGCGGCATCCAAGGGCGGCGGATCGCGCAAGGACGCCTCGCGGCTGAGCGCGCCGACCTCGACCGCTCCCTCGGGCGGGCGGCGGGCCTCGGCTTGGTCGGGGAAGAGTGGCGCCTTGCCGTAGACCTCGTAGCGCGCCTGCCGGCGCATCGACTGGTCCTCGCAGGCACCGAGCGAGGCGAGGAGCGGCAGCAGGAGCGGGAAGAGGCGCCTCACGGATGCATCTCTGCGACGAGCAGGGCGCCGGCCCGTTCCAGGCTCGCGCGCAGGGCGGTCGCGTCCGCATCCTTCGGCGCGACGAGGAGCAGAAATCGGTCCTGGCTCGCCCGCTCGAATTGCGGGATCGCGAAGAGCGGATGATGCAGGCGCGGCAGGCCGCAGGTCCAGAACATTGCGACGAGCCCGGCGATGGCGGCCATCAGCACCCCGAACTCGAACGGCACCAGCAGGAAGACCGGCCAGGAATGCAGCGGCCGTCCGCCCGCGTTCAGCGGGTAATCGATGACCGACGAATACCATTGCAGGGCGTACATCGCCGCCGCCGCGCCGAAACCAGCCACCGCCATCACCGGCCGCACCGGGTTGCGCTTCGGCGCGAAGGCGTCCGTGAGATCCGGTACGGGGAAGGGCGTGAAGGTGTCGAGCGCCTGGTGACCGTCGGCGGCGGCGAGCCGCATCGCCCGCACCAGCGCCTCGGGCGTGTCGAACTCGGCTAGCAGCGGGGCGCTCATGCCGTCTCCCCTCTGGCCGCGCCCGCGTCGTGGGCGAGCTGGCTGACCTCGTGAATGGAGATGATCGGAAAGATCCGCGCTAGGACCAGGAATCCGAAGGCGAACAGACCGAGCGGCGCGATCAGGATCACCACGTCGTAGAAGCTGACGTGATAGGTCCGCCACAAGCTGACGGCGTGGCCGTGCGAGAGGGTGTTCCAGACGATCAGGATGCGCTCCAGCCACATCCCGAGGTTGATCACGACCGCTATGACCGCGAGCGCCCACAGGTTGAGCCGCACGCGTGCGAACCACAGCGCCTGCGGCACGAGGCAGTTGCAGAACAGCAGGCTGTAATAGAGCCAACGGTAGTCGCCAGTGAAAAAATAAGCGATCACCGCCCGGTCGGCGTGATCGCCGCCGTACCAGCCCATGAACCACTCGGTGGCGTAGGAGAGGGTCATGACGATGCTGGCAAACAGCATCACCTTCGCCATGACGTCGAAATGGCCGGGGGTGATCACCGCCTGGAGGTTGAGGCCCCAGCGGATGACGATCGCCAGCACTACCACCATGGCGAAACCCGAATACATCGCGCCGACGACGAAGTAGGGCGGGAAGATCGATTCCTGCCAGCCGGGCATCAGGCTCGCGGCGAAGTCGAGGCCGACGATAGAGTGAACGGAGCAAACCAGCGGGACGGCCAAAGCCGCCATGGTCTTGTGGAAGGTCTCGTAGACCGCCCAGTGCCGGGCCGAGCCGCGCCAGCCGAGCGCCAGCGCGCCGTAGATCTTCCGGCCGAGGCGCGACTGCGCCCGGTCGCGCATGGTCGCGAGGTCGGGCAGCAGACCTGTGAACCAGAAGATCAACGAAAATAGGAGGTAGCTGAGGATCGCCCAGAAATCCCAGACCAGCGCCGAGCGCCATTGCGGCCAGAGATCCATGGTGTTGGGGTAGGGCGCCAGCCAGTAGGAATAGAGCGGCCGCCCGAGATGGATGATCGGGAAGATGCCGGCGATGGCAGCCGCAAACAGCGTCATCGCCTCGGCGAAGCGGTTGATCGAGGCACGCCAATGCTGGCGGGTCAGCAGCAGCATCGAGGAGATCAGCGTTCCGGCATTGCCGATGCCGATCCACCAGACGTAGTTGGCGATGGAGAAGCCCCACACCACCGTCGTGTTCACGCCCGACAGGCCGATGCCGATGGTCAGCACCGCGCCGATGGCGATCACGGTGGCGAGCACCAGCGGCAGCACGCCGAGTAAGGCGATCACCCAGGCACGGCCCGGCCCGCGCCGCTGGATCGGGTCGGCGACCGCGGCGCAGATCTCGCCATAGCCGAGGCGCTCGCGGGCGATCCAACGATGGGGCTGGGCATTCCCGCTCACGCATCGTCCTCCTTCAGGTCCGGGTTCGGCGCGCGGAGGTTCGCGAGGTAGGTCGTGCGTGGGCGGGTGTTCAGCTCCTCCATCAGCGCGTAGTGGCGCGGATCCTTGCGCAGTTCGGTGATGGCGTTGCCGGGCTTGGCGAGATCGCCGAACTGGATCGCCCGCGTCGGGCAGGCGGATTGGCAGGCTGTGGTGACGCGGCCCATCGCACGGCCGTCGCGCTCGGCCGCCTGCCGCTCGGTGGCGATGCGCTGGATGCAGTAGGTGCATTTCTCCATCACGCCGCGGGCGCGGACCGTGACGTTCGGGTTGCGCTGTGCCTTCACCGATTCCGCGCCGAGGTTCGCGTAGGGCTGGCCGTCCGCGTAGCCGAAGAAGTTGAAGCGGCGGACCTTGTAGGGGCAGTTCGCCTCGCAGAAGCGGGTGCCGACGCAGCGATTGTAGACCTGAAGGTTCAGGCCCTCGCCGTCATGGACGGAGGCCGCGACGGGGCAGACCGGCTCGCAAGGCGCGTGCTCGCAATGCATGCAGGGCACGGGCTGGAACCCGGCGCGCGGCGCCTCCGGGCCGCCCTCGTCGTAGATGTCGATCCGCAGCCAGTGCATCATCCGGCCGCGCGCGATCTCTTCCGGGCCGACCACGGGCACGTTGTTCTCGGATTGGCAGGCGACTACGCAGGCATTGCAGCCGATGCAGGCATCGGTGTCGATCACCATCGCCCAGGCATGGCCGTCCTTGTCGCCCTTCCACGCATCGAGCAGGGACGGCTGATCTGCCCCGATCCCCTTCGGCTCGGCGCTCGCCAGTGCGGCAAGGTCGATCTGCCGGAACAGTTTTCGGGTTTCGCCTTCGAGCTCGACGTAGTTCTGCGTGCGCAGGATCGTCTCGGTCCTGTCCGTCTTCGCGAGATCGACGCCGGTCACGAGCCAGGGCGAAGCGCCGCTCGCCAGACCGTAGGCATCCGTGCCGACGCCGTTGCCGATGGCGCCGGCCCGCTCGCGGCCGTAGCCGAGCGTCAGCACGCCGACGCCGTTGGCGACGCCGGACTCGATGATCACTGGCACCTCGATGGTGCGGCCGCCCGCGCTCGCGCGCACCACGTCGCCGGCCTCGAGCCCGCGCCACCCGGCCTCGGCGCGGGAGAGCGCGAGCGCGTTGCCCCAGACCTGCTTCGATATTGGCTTCGGGCATTCCTGAAGCCACGCATTGTTGGCGAAGCGCCCGTCCCAGAGGCATGGATCCGGCCGCAGCTCGACGGTGAGGCTGTCGCTCCGGCGGCTTTGCGGCAGCGGGATCAGGCGCGGCTCGCCGGGCTGTAGGGTCGGTGCGGCGGTCCCCTCGATGATCCCGTCGTGCAGGCAGCGGCGCCACCAGCCCTCGAAGTCCGCGCCCCCGCGCTGCTGCCACGTCGCCCGGACGAGAGCGTAGCCCGCCGTCGCCGTGCGGCCGGCGAACAGTGGCACGATCTCGTGGAGCGAGCGCCCATCGTAGAGCGGACGCAGAAGCGGCTGGACGAGGCTCGCGGTGCCGTCGGTCGCGCGGAGATCCGACCAGCTCTCAAGTTCGTGCGTCAGCGCTAGGTGCCAGTGAGTGGCGCCCGCGCTCTCGTCGCCGTAAAGCCCGGCATGGACGCTGAAGCGGGCGCGCACGATGCGCTTGGCGAGGTCGAGCTCGGGTGGTGCCGTGGCGACCGGATCGGCGTCGAGGATCGCGAGGCAGGTCACCGCGCCGCGGTCGAGCGCGCCGGCCAAATCAGCGAGGGTCGCGGGCGCTCGCCCCTCGATCCCGTCGGGCGGGACGATGAAGTCGACGGGCGCCCGGAGGCGCGCGTTGATCCAGTGCGCAAGCGCGTGGCCTTCCGGCGCGAGTGCGGCCCCGGCGAGCACGAGCGCGCGGCCCTCGTGCGCTTCGAGATCCTCGGCGGCCGCCTCGGCGAACAGCCGGGCCGCTTTGGGCAGTTCAGGTATGGGCAGGCCGGCGCCGAGTGCGTTCGCCACCGTCGCCAGCACCCCCGGCTGATCGAGGGGATGGACGGCCCGACGCGTGTCGGCCTTGACCCCCGTCAGAGTCAGCGCCGCCTCCGCGACGTAGAGGCGGCCGAACCGCTCCCGGTCACGGCGGCGGTCGGCGAAGGCGCTCGCGAGCCGGATCTGGTCCGGTCCGGCCCCCAGCGGGTCGGCCCCAACGCACAGGATCGTCTCGGCCCGCTCAAACCGGGGCAGGGCGCGCAGGCGTCGGCCGAAGGCAAGTTCGGCTCCGCGCTCCGCATTCCCGTCATCGACCGGCTCGTGAACGTGCCACGCCGCCTCCGGCAGCGCGCGCAGCAGCGCATCGATCTGGCGGGCGAGCGTCGGCGAGGTGACGCGGCCGGTCACGAGGTGCAGGCCGCGCCCGCGGGCAGCCTGCACCGTCGCGAGCGGCCCGCTCAGCGCCCGCTCGAACATGTCCCAGGAGGCGATGCCGCCCACCCGCTCGGTCACTGTGCGCGAGCGGTCGGGATCGTAGAGGTCGAGGATCGCGGCCTCCGCGAACACGTCCGTTGCGCCGAGGCTTGCCGGATGCAGCGGATTGCCTTCGATTTTGATCGGCCGCCCGTCGACGGCGATGGCGTGGACCCCGCGCGCCCAGCCGCTGAGCGAGAGGGTCGTGGCGTAGCGCACCGGCACGCCGGGCAGGAGCTGCTCGGGCGCCCGCACGTACGGTACGATGGTCTCGACCGGTCTGGAGCAGCCGCCCGCGGCGAGCGTGATGCCGGCGCCGAGGAGGCGCAGCGCCTCGCGGCGCGAGGGCGGCGTCAGCGGTGGCATATCGAGCACTCGCTCAGCCGCTTGGGCGATTTGATGTGGCGCTCCTCGACGAAGCGGGCACCGATCATCGCCTGATCGGCGGGTGGCTTCCAAGCCATGTCGAACACCGCCTCGTGCGGACGGAGGTTCGGCGCGGGGTCGCGATGGCAGTCGAGGCACCAGCCCATGGTGAGCGGGGCCGTCTGCCGCATCAGTTTCATGGTCTGGACGGGGCCGTGGCAGGTCGAGCAGCCGACGCCCTTGGCCACGTGGACCGAGTGATTGAAGTAGACGTAGGCCGGCAGGTTGTGGACCCGGTTCCAGGTCAGCGGGCGTCCCTCGGCGAGGCTCTGGCGCACCGGCGCCAGCATCGGCGCGTTGGTCCATTCCTGCGAGTGGCAGCTCATGCAGGTCTCGGTCGGCGGGATGCCGGCGAATGCCGCCTTCTCCACCGAGGTGTGGCAGTAGCGGCAATCGATCCCGAGGCCGCCGACATGGTGCTCATGGCTGAACGGCACCGGTTGTTCACGAGTCACGTCCTGGGCCGTCACGTAGGGGGAGCACCACAACGTGTAGGCGAGGCCGACCGCCAGAACCGGAACGGCACCGATGGACGCGAGGACAACGCGGGCGACGGTGTCCGCCCCCGGGTGGAAGATCTGCACCATCCCGACAGAGGAGCCCCTTGTCCGTTACCGTTGTTGTGATTGCCGTTTGAGGCTGCTCAGTCGCAGACGAGCCGGCAAGAACATTTGTTTCCCTCCCGCGCATCTCCGGTCTGCTGCAGTTTTTCACGAATACAGATCATCGCAAGGCGCCGAAAACAACACATTCGGTTCTAGATTTATTGGCAAGATGTAGCCGACGCGAGGGATCGTTGTTACGCCAAAGCGGCGAGATATCGTGTGCGGACAGCGAAGACGAGAGCACTTTCGTCGTCCGCGGATGGTTCAGGTAACGATCTCGTTTGCTCCGACATTCGCGGACGCATTGAACCGACGTCTCGACCGGGCCGACCTGATCGGCCTCGATCGAAGTGACTGCGCAGTTTGCGCGTCGATGACCGAACGCGGGGGCTGGAAGGAACGATCGCGATGATCCTGCGCACGAGCACGTTCGAAGTGGTAACGGGCGCCAATCTCGGGGGGATGATCGCCTTTCGAGCTGCGTGGAACAGGTCCGCGGTGCCGAGGCGAATCGCGTTGCCGCTGACAGCGCCTGCGGATCGGCCGATCTCCTCGCAACGCGAGCGCAAGAAGGTTGAGATGCTGTTTGCCCACCTCAGACGGTTCCTGAAGTGGGATCGACTCTGAGTACGGGGACCGAACGGGGCCTGGGACGAGTTCCACCTCGCCGCGGCGTCCCAGAACCTCAGGAAGTGCGCCAAGCCGATCCCGCTTCAGCAGTTCATCCCGGCCTGATCGATCAGGATCGCTCTCGCGTCGGACCGGCGCGTTCGTCCGTTGAGCGCTCGATCCAGATCCGACGCGAGTTTTTCATCGAAATCGGCGCGTCGCAGATCAAGACGAGCGCGAACTCCTGACCCCAAGCGGGCATTCGACGTGCTGCCGCTAAAGGTCCGGATGGGGGCGGCAACCAGACCTTGGCGCTTCGTCCGGCAGCAGACGTTCCGTGTCTGACCCATGTCGATCGCCAATCGAGCTGCTCAGCCTGCTTGGAAGCGGACGCAGATGCGCTCGGCTGGAAGATGATCCGCTTCGAGCGAGAATGTGGCATCGCATGTCACACTCAAGTCGCTTGGCTCGTCATGGCTTTGAGCGTCGATCACTGGCACTCCGAGCACAAGGAAAAGACATGAGCAAGAACAGGCGACTGGTCTGGAACGAGGTAGCCCCGCAGGGTGCAAAAGCGCTGTATGGCATCCACCACTACATAACCACCGGCACCGATCTACCCCATGAGTTGATCCACCTCATCTTCCTGCGGGTGTCACAGATCAATGGCTGTGCGCACTGCATCGACCTGCACACGAGAGACCTTCTCAAGACGATGCCGCTCGAGAAGGTCGTCTTGGTTTCTGTGTGGGCTGAGGTGCCCCACTTGTTTTCTGAACAGTACCGCGCCGCTCTCGCCTGGGCGGAGGAAGTCACGCTGATCAGCGAGACCCACGCCTCCGATGAAGCCTATGCCGCCGCTAACACTGTCTTTACGGCCAAGGATCTCGTCGACCTGACGATCACCATCGCCGCGATGAACGCATTTAACCGCCTCGGCGCACCCTTCCGCCTCCCGGTCCAGGCGAAGGCCTAGTCGGCTCTGCCGCTCCGTAAGGGGCCAGCACCGTTCCGTTCACGCCGATGTCAATCGATTCCTGACCGCAGGTCCACGTGTCACCCCACTGACTTTCCCGGGGCATGTCACATCGGGCTCACCTACCTCGTCCTTTGTTCGACGGGCGCCTGAAAGCGGCGAGGAGCTGCCCAGTCCGTTCTCGAACAAGGAAGCGGGTGCCATGAAGATCGTGGTGATTGGCGGAAGCGGCCTCATAGGGCGTCACCTGACGGCCGAACTTTCGCGACAGGAACATGAGGCCATCGCTGCCTCGCCGAGCAGCGGGGTGAATGCGCTGACGGGCGAGGGCTTGGCCGGGGTTCTTGCCGGAGCCGACATCGTCGTCGACGTGTCGAACTCTCCGTCCTTCGAGGACGTGGCAGTGCTCGACTTCTTCGAGCGCTCTGGCCGCAACCTCCTCGCCGCGGAGCGCGAGGCGGGTGTGAAGCATCACGTCGCCCTATCCATCGTCGGCACGGACCGCCTGAGGGGGAACGGCTACTTCCGGGCCAAGGTGGCGCAGGAAGCGCTCGTCAAGGCCTCCGGCATCCCCTTCACCATCGTGCGGGCGACGCAATTCTTCGAGTTCGTCGCCACCATCGCCGAAGGATCGGTCGACGGCACCCGCCTCGTCGTGCCCAATGCGGACTTTCAGCCCATCGCCGCCGCCGATGTCGCCGTAGCGCTCGCCGATGTCGCGCTCGCTCCACCACGCAACGCGACGATCGAGATCGCCGGGCCAGACCGCCTTCCGTTCCGCGACTTCGTCGCCCACTGGATTGCGTCCACCGGCGACCGTCGGGAGGTGCAGGCCGACAGGGCGGCGCGCTACTTCGGCGCCGAGCTCGATACGGGGTCGCTTGTTCCCGAGCATGCGGAAGCGGCGCGGCTTGGGCCGACGCGGTTTGAGAGCTGGCTCGCTTCCGCCTGAACCGCTGCACTTTTCTATATACTAAGAAAGAACCCCTGCTATGTTCAGAACATATCTTCTGGGAGCCCTCTTTGCCGTCTCCGCCGCTACTGCGGTGGTGGCTGATGTTGCGAGGGGCGAGGCCCGCGTCACGACGATCTTCGACCATCCGCTGCCTTCGGTTCCTGGCAAGAGCCTGCGCGGCGTCCTCGTTGAGTACGGTCCGGGCGGCTCCTCACCGTCCCACACCCACGCCGCATCTGCCTTCATCACGGCAACTGTGATCGAGGGTGCGGTGCGCAGTCGGATCAACGACGGCCCAGAGAAGGTCTTCCGCGTCGGCGAGAGCTTTGTCGAAATGCCCGGTGATCACCACGGTGTCAGCGCCAATGCCAGTGATGTCGAGCCCTCCAAGCTCCTCGCCGTCTTCGTCGTGGATACGGCCGACCGGGCATTGACGATGCCGGACCGGCCGTAGCAACGGCGGCGCGGGAACGCACCTGTTCAAGGCGGCAAGGATAACCGATGGTCGTCCACATCTGCTCAAGCGACTTTGTTTTCTAGGAAGGGCCATGTCGCAGGCCGAAATCGCCACGGTGACCTTCGAGACCCATCGCGCGCGGCTTCTGCGCATCGCCTACCGCATGCTTGGCTCGCGCAGCGAAGCGGAGGATGTCGTGCAGAATGCCTGGCTGCGCTGGGTGGCGGTGGACCAGACGAAGGTCGCTGCTCCTTATCCGTTTCTCGCGCGCATCGTTACGCGCCTCTGCCTCGACGAGATGAAGTCGGCCCGCGCCCGCCGGGAGACCTACGTCGGCGCTTGGCTGCCTGAGCCACTCGTCGAAAAAGATGATGATGGAGTGGACGAAGATGACCTGACATTGACGCTGATGATGGCGCTGGAGCGCCTGTCGCCGCTTGAGCGGGCGGCATTCCTCCTCCACGACGTCTTTGGGGTGCCGCTCGGCGAGGTGGCGAACACACTCGACCGGGAGGCGGCGGCTGTGCGCCAACTCGCCGTCCGGGCACGGCGGAACGTGCAGACTGCGCGTCCGCGCTTCCCTGTAGAGCGCGAAGAGGGCGAGCGGATCGCACGCGCCTTCTTCGCGGCGTCCACCAGCGGCGACACCGCAGCGCTGCGAACCATTCTCGCCGACAACGCGGTGCTGCACTCGGATGGCGGCGGCAAGGTTCTGGCCTTCATCAACCCCATCACTGGATTGGACCGTCTCCTGCGCATGTTCGAGGGTGTGCGGCGCAAATGGGGACAAGACTGGGCGCAGATGCTCGAACCTGTCTGGATCGACGGCTTGCCCGGCTATGTCAGCCGCGAACGCGGCAATGTTCTCCAAACCACTGCACTCGCCATTGAGGACGGCCGGATCACTGCGATCTACATCACCCGCAATCCGGACAAGCTCCGCCACGTCGCGCAGGCTCTCGCGGTGAGACCGAATCCAACCTCGCGGACGCAGTGATCAGGCAGCGGGCGTCCCCGAGTCGCTCCACTCGACATTCAGCTTCGCACTCTTGGCCCCAAGCGGACTCTGGGGTGACGGCCGCTAAAGGACCGGATGGGGTGGGAAGCCGTCGTTCAGTATCTGCCTGCTGAACGACGGCTTTGTGCCCAAATGCCAACTTCAATCGACGGCCAAGGGCCGGCATTCGGTTCCTGAGGTTGTCCGTCCGGTGTCAG
>JAESFL010000485.1_pt1 | contig 26857 bp, 24 predicted proteins | sample 9269401 | NCBI WGS metagenome assembly JAESFL01 (sample SAMN14506025, study PRJNA617098) | algae metagenome | isolation source: Gloeocapsa sp. UFS-A4-WI-NPMV-4B04 and co-occurring heterotrophs from desert... | place: USA: Utah | collected 2006-10-01 | reverse complement strand
TCGAGCGGCGAAGCGGGGCTCAATCGCTATCTTTCCGAGATCAAGAAATTTCCGATCCTCTCCCCGGAGGAGGAATATATGTTGGCCAAACGCTGGACCGAGCATCAGGATACCGATGCTGCGGCCAAGCTGGTCAATTCGCACCTTCGCCTCGTTGCGAAGATTGCGATGGGGTACCGCGGCTATGGGCTGCCGGTCGCCGAGCTGATCTCGGAGGGCAATATCGGCCTGATGCAGGGCGTGAAGAAGTTCGAGCCCGAAAGGGGTTTCCGCCTCGCAACCTATGCGATGTGGTGGATTCGCGCCTCGATCCAGGAATTCATCCTGCGCTCCTGGAGCCTGGTAAAGATGGGCACCACGGCCGCGCAGAAGAAGCTGTTCTTCAACCTGCGACGGATGAAGAACCAGATCGAAGCCTTCGAAGATGGCGACATGAAACCGGAAGACGTGGCGAAGATCGCCACCGATCTCGGCGTCACCGAGGAAGAAGTGATCTCGATGAACCGGCGGATGTCGATGGGCGGGGATACCTCTCTCAATGTGCCGCTGCGGGAGGAAGGCGAAGGCCAGTGGCAGGATTGGCTGGTCGATACCGATCCCCTGCAGGATGAGCGGGTCGCCGAGGCCGAGGAGTCGAAGGTTCGGCACGAGTTGCTCGTCCAGGCGATGGATTCGCTGAATGACCGCGAAAAGCACATCCTGACCGAACGACGCCTCTCGGACGACCCGAAGACGCTGGAGGAGCTGTCGCAGGTGTACGACGTCAGCCGCGAGCGCATCCGGCAGATCGAGGTCCGGGCGTTCGAGAAGCTTCAGAAATCGCTGATGAACCTGGCGGGTGAGCGTCGCCTGCTGGCTCCGGCTGGATAAGGTCGGACCGCTCGGCTAGTCCGCCGCCATGGCGACGGCAGCAAGGTCAAAGCGCAAGACTCAAAAGCGCGGGTGGTTCGGCCGGGTGATCGGCTGGATCATCCGCGCTTTTTTACTGTTCGTATTGGTCAGCATCCTGTGGGTGCTGCTCTACCGCTTCGTGCCTCCCCCGATCACGTTCACCATGATCGGTGACGTTCTGAGCGGACGCAGCGTCGACAAGGCCTGGATGCCGCTCGACCAGATCGACGACGACATGGAACGTGCCGCCATCGCAGCCGAGGATTCCAAATTCTGCAGTCATAACGGCTTCGATCAGGATGCCATCGCCGCGGCGATGCGACGTAATGCAGAAGGGCGCGGTGTTATTCGCGGCGGCTCCACCATCAGCCAGCAGACGTCAAAAAATGCCTTTCTCTGGCAAGGCGGCGGCTATTTCAGGAAGGGCCTCGAAGCTTGGTTCACCCTGCTCATCGAGACGATGTGGAGCAAGCAGCGGATCATGGAGGTTTATCTCAACATCGCCGAAACCGGCATTGCCACTTACGGCGTCAATGCCGGTGCCCAGCGCTATTTCGACAAGGACGCCTCCACCCTCACCCGCAACGAGGCAGCCCGCATCGCCGCCGTGCTGCCGCTGCCGAAGAAGCGTGAAGCCAAAGCACCGGGCGGCTTCACACGGCGCTACGGCAACAGCATCGCTGCGAGGATTCGTGTCGTGGCGCGGGATGGGCTGGATGCCTGCCTCCGTAGCCAAAACGGCCGCACGCCCGCCGAGGAACCTGCCGATAGGAACGTGCCGAAGCGGAAGCGGAGCGAATCCCCTATCCCAGCGTCGACTCCCCAGCGCGAGCGGATCGAAGACTATATCGATGCGCCCGACATTGGCGCGCCGGTCCAGGAAGAAGCACCCGTGGTCGAGGAAATGCCGCCTCCCGCAGACGAGGCTCCGCCGCCCGTGGCCGAGGAGGCCGAGACGGCTCCTCTCGAGCCGACGCCTTAGAAGGGCATCTTGAAGCCCGGCGGCAACGGCAAGCCGCTGGTGATCTTCTGCATCTCTACGGCCGCGGCTTGATCCGCCTTGGCACGGGCATCGTTGAGTGCGGCGGCGACGAGATCCTCTACCATCTGCTTCTCGGAGGGCTGCAGCAGGCTCTCGTCGATATCGACATTGATGATGCGCCCCTTGGCGCTGGCGCGGACCTTCACCAGCCCGCCGCCGGAGACGCCCTCGACTTCGACATTGTCGAGATTGTCGGTCGCCTTTTGAAGCTCTGCCTGAGCATTCTGCGCCATCTTCATGATTTCATCGAAATTCGGCATGTCCTCAAGCGCTCCGTTGTCCGCTGATATGGTGGTTGACGAGCTCGGCGTCCGGAAAGGCTTCGAACGCCGCTTTCACGATCGGCGTTTCGAGAACCGACTGCCGCAATTGCTCGGCCTGCATCTTCTCCTGTTCCAGGAGCGAAGGCTCAGCCGCTTCGTCGGCCGCCCTGATCTCCCAGGTGCCGCCGGTCAGTCCCTTCAATGCCGCACCGAGATCGCGGGGGAAGTCGCCGGATAACGGTTTGGTCGGCCGTATCACCAGCTCCGGCGGCGCGTAGCGGATAAGGCCGACATAATCGTGCAGCTGCTGCGCCAAATGCGGCTTGCCCTGGGTCTCCAGCAACGCCACCAGCTCCGCAAAGCTTGGCGGAGCCTTCAGCAGCGCGCCGGGCGAGGCGGCCGCGGGCGCGGCCTGGGAAGCGGCGGCGATCGCCTCCCCGCTCATCAGCTTCTCCATCAGCGCTCCTGGATCGGGCAGCTCGGAAGCGTGGATGACGCGCAGCAGCGCCATCTCGGCGGCCTCAAGCGGCATCGCCGCGCCGTTCACCTCCGAAAGACCCTTCAGGAGCAGCTGCCAGAGCCGGTGGATGGTGCCATAGCCAAGGCGGCTTGCCCATTCGGCATAGGCCTCCCGCTCCTCAACCGACTGGGCCGGATCGGTGCCGCCGCCCACCTTGGCGCGAGTGATGCCGTGGACGCTTTCCAGAAGGCCTCGGATCAGAGACGCCGGCTCGACGCCAAGATCATATTGGTCTTTCACCGCCGCCAGTGCCGCCTGCGCCTCGCCGGCCAGCAAATATCCGAGAAGCTTTCGAGTGGCGCCGCGGTCAGAAAGTCCGAGCATCGCCCGAACCTGATCCGCCGTCACCCCTCCGGAGCCATGCGCGATCGCCTGATCCAGGATGGACAGACCGTCGCGCGCCGATCCTTCGGCGGCACGCGCTATCAGCGCCAGCGCCTCGGCCTCAATTTCTACGCCTTCCTTTTCGGAAACCGCGGCAAAATGCGCGGCGAGCTGTTCGGCGGAAATGCGGCGAAGATCGAAGCGCTGGCAGCGCGACAGCACCGTCACCGGCACCTTGTTCACCTCGGTCGTGGCAAACAGGAACTTCACATGCGCCGGCGGCTCCTCGAGCGTCTTCAGAAGCGCGTTGAACGCATTTTTCGACAACATGTGAACTTCGTCGATGATGTAGACCTTGTAGCGAGCCGAGACGGCCGAGTAGCGCACGGCCTCGATGATCTCGCGAACGTCGTCGACACCGGTGTGCGACGCGGCATCCATCTCGACGACGTCGATGTGCCGCCCCTCGGCAATCGCGACGCAAGGCTCGCAGACGTTGCAGGGCGCGATGGTGGGGCCGCCCATCCCGTCCGGACCGATGCAGTTCAGCGCCTTGGCGATCAGGCGCGCGGTGGAAGTCTTTCCCACCCCGCGAACGCCGGTGAGCAGGAAAGCGTGGGCGAGCCGGTCGCGCTTGATCGCGTTGGCCAGCGTCTGCACCATCGCATCCTGACCGATCAGCTCACCGAAGGACTGGGGCCGGTATTTGCGGGCAAGGACCCGGTAAGGCTGAGCGCGGGCCGACTGCGGCGGCTCGTCCAGGCCGAGTGAAAAGTCAGGAGATTCGGAGGCCATGCTTGTCAGCTTAGAGTTCCCTTCGCCGTCATGCCAGCGCAGGCTGGCGTCTCACGGCCAGAGGTCAGGGCAGGTCAGGCTGAGACCCCGGAAGACGCCGGCCCGACGAGCCAGATCCTGTGGGGAGGTGGGAGCCGGAACGACCCGGAGCTTGAACTCGTTACGGCTGCTTCCTTCCGGACCTGACCGGGTTGGCGAGAGCGCCGTCCGCCCGACTCCCAGGGCGCATATGGCCCGGGCATCGCCGTGGCGCAAGCGGTGCTCCGCCGGACACGCCGCAACTAAGGGCGCTCCCGCAGCATGGGCAGCATTTCGAGGACCGTTGCCGCCGAAGGCCAGGCTCCTGCGAGATCGTGGTCGTTGGCAAGAGGGAGCGCGGCGGTGCCTCAGCGACCCTGCATGTTGCGCACCGATCCCGGAATACGGACGGTAAGGGTCTCCCAATCATCCTGAAGCCAGATCTGGCAGGCAAGGCGCGAATGGCGGGTGACGCTGGCGGCGAGGTCCAGAAGGTCTTCTTCTTCCTCGCTGGCCGGCGGCAGCTTTGGGAAATCGGCAGCGTCCACGATGACATGGCAGGTCGAGCAGGCCATTTGGCCCTCGCAGGTGCCTTCGAGCGGCTGGTCGGCCGCCTGCGCCACCGATAGCAGCCGCTCACCCGCCGCCGCCTCGACGTCCCGGAACCGGCTGCCATCAGGGGAAATGAAGCGAACGCGCGTCACGCGGCGAAGCTCTGCTGGCGCCGTGCGGCATCGTCAATCAGCGTGAGTGCCTGCACGAGATCCTCTTCACTCGTGTAGCGGCCGAAGCCGAGGCGGATGCTGGCGCGCGCTTCCTTGCTGCTGAGACCCAAAGCGGCCAGGACATGGCTCGACCGGCCCGAGCCGCTCGCGCAGGCGGAGCCGGCGGAGAATGCTACCCGCCGCACCTCCGAAATCAGCCGCGCCGCATCGATACCATCGCTTCGCATGTTGAGATTGCCGTGGTAGCGGCGGTCGCCCGAACCGTTGAGGCTCCAGCGGTTGCCGAGCAGAGCCTCGGCTCGCGACCAAAGCCGCTCGACATGGCGATGGTCCCGCTCCCGCCCCTCGTCGAGCAGCCGCGCGGCTTCGCCAAAACCGACGCACAGGGCCGGCGACAGCGTCCCGGACCGCAGCCCACCTTCCTGTCCGCCGCCGTGAAGCAAAGGATCGATTTCGATGCCGCTCCTCAGCCACAGCGCGCCGATCCCCTTGGGACCGTGTACCTTATGGGCCGATACGGCCACCATGTCGCAGACATCGAGCGGGATCGGCACTCGGCCAAGCGCCTGAACGGCGTCGCAGAAGAAAAGGGCTCCGGCGGCGCGAGCAATGGCGGCGATCTCGTTGATCGGCTGGATCACGCCGATCTCATTGTTGACGAGCATCGCCGCAACCATCCCGGTTCGCTCATCGATCCGGCTGGCGAGCAGATCCAAGTCGACTAAGCCGTCATTGCGGACCGGAAGAAGCTCCGTCTCGAAGCCTTGGCTTTGGAGCCATTCCACCGTGTCCAGCACGCAGGCATGTTCGGTGGCAAGCGTGACGATCCTTCGCCGGTCGCTCGGCAGACGGGCAGCCGCGCCTTTCAGCGCCCAATTGGCCGCTTCGGTGGCGCCGGACGTGAAATAAACGTTTCCGTCCGCGCCGACCGACGTGGAGACGGCGGCGAGCACCCTCCCCCGCGCGACCTCAATCGCGGCCGCAGCTTCGCGTCCGACGCGGTGGGGGCTGTGGGGATTGCCGAAGTTGGTCTCAGTCCATGGGCGCATCGCGGCGGCAACTTCGGCCGCCAGCGGCGTCGATGCCTGATAATCGAGATAGATCATGCGGCGCGGCGCTTCGCGGCCATTCTGGCCCAAACGGAGGCGAACCGGTCGATCTCGCGTTCGCCCGTGTCACGGCCGATGCTGACCCGCACCACCTCGCGTGCGATCGTTTCAGGCATGGCCATCGCGGCCAGGACGCGGCTCGGCTTGAGGCTGCCCGACGAGCAGGCGCTGCCCGCGGAAACGGCGATCCCAGCCATGTCGAATTGGATGAGCTGAGCGTTCGAAGGAATGCCTGGCATCCGGTACGCGCCAATCGTCGGGATCCTCGGGACCGCCGCTCCAATCACCTCACCTCCCGAATCCAGGATCGCGTGTTCCAGCCCGTCACGCAATTGCCGCGCGCGCTCCATCCATTCCCGGCCGGCTTCCAAAGCCGCAATCATTCCCAGAATTCCCGGTATGTTCTCGGTCCCGGCGCGATAGCCCTGCTCTTGTCCCCCCGTCGCTTCGATGAGACGAAGGTCGCTCACCAGCAAGGCACCCACTCCCGGTGGGCCGCCGAACTTGTGTGCCGAAAAAGCGATCATGCCCGCGTCGGGAAGCGGGAGCTTCCCCGCCGTCTGTGCGCAATCGGCAACCAGGATGCCGCCTTTCTCCCGCACTGCCTCGTTCAGGCGCGCCAACGGCTGCAGGATCCCGGTTTCATTGTTTGCGTGCTGGATGGCCACGATCGGATGATCCCCCTCAATGGCGGCGGGATCGACCATGCCGTCCGGGCCGACCGGCAGAGACAGGGCTTCGGGCGCCACTCTGAGCACCGCGTCATGCTCGACGGCCGACACGAATCTCCTTCCCCCTGTCGCGCGCCGAAGCGCGATCCGGAGGGCCTCGGTCGCACCCGAGGTGAAGATCACCTTGCCTTTCCAGCCAAGAGCGGCCGCCGCCCGGGCCCGCGCATCCTCAAGCACCGCCTTCGCTGCCCGTCCCTCCGCATGGGGCGAGCTCGGATTATGCCAGCGGCTGAGGGCTTCGCTCATCGCCTCGCGGGCCTCCGGCAGCAACGGCGCCGTTGCGGCATGGTCCAAATAGATACGGCTCTGGCTCACTCGGCCTCTCAAGTTGCTAAGCGGGCGACGCTCTCTATATAGGGGCCGCTTCCAGCGTGGCACCGCCCACGCTTCTTCATCCTAGTCCAAGCTCAGGTGCAATGCCCGAAGTCATTTTTCCAGGTCCCGAAGGCCGCCTTGAAGGCCGTTTCCAGCCGGGGCCGCGCCCCCGCGCGCCGGTCGCGATGATCCTTCACCCGCATCCGCAGGCGGGCGGCACGATGAACAATCATATCGTCCAGGCGCTCTACAAGACCTTCGTGCGGCGTGGCTTTGCCACCTTAAGGTTCAACTTCCGGGGTGTCGGCAAGAGCCAAGGCATCTTCGACAATGGCATTGGCGAGCTTTCGGACGCGGCATCCGCGCTCGACTGGGTTCAACAGGTGCATCCGGAAGCCGAGCAGACCTGGGTCGGCGGCGTGAGCTTCGGCGCCTGGATCGGGATGCAGCTTTTGATGCGTCGCCCGGAGGTACGAGGCTTCATCTCGATCGCGCCGCCCGCCAACATGTACGACTTCACCTTTCTCGCCCCCTGCCCTTCCTCGGGCATCATCATCCAGGGCGAGGCGGACGAGGTGGTGACGCCGAACGCGGTTCAAAAGCTCGTCGACAAGCTCCGGACCCAGCGGCACATCACTATCCATCATTCGACCGTTCCTGGCGCCAACCATTTCTTCGTCAACGAAATGCCGCAGCTGATGAAGGCCGTGGACGATTATCTGGATATGCGCCTGGATCCGAACTGCCCGATCAAATAGCCCAGATCAGCACGTTCCCCAGGAAGACCAACGCCGCTGCCAGCATCAACGCCCCCTTCCGTCTGTCCCGCCGCTTCACGATCAGCCATGTCCCGGCGATGCCGAGCAGGAATGCGGCGAGCATCAGCAGGGAAAGCGCCAGGGAGCCGGGGCCGGTCATAGGCCTCCTCTGCCACGCCGGCAAACTGCGGCAAAGGGCTGCGTTCCGTTTACGAACGGTTAAGAACGTCCGGGTAAGCCACTGCCATGGCGATCCATGAGCAGCATGAGCTCGACGCGGCTTTCGAGCAGATCGAGGAAAATATCCTTCCGAGCCTCTCGTTGATGCTCGACACGTTGCTGGATGCGGCCTCGCTCGCGAGGCCCGGCGTGGATAGCGAAGTTTATGCGGCCGAACTCCGGACCCTCGCCGTGCAACTCGATGCGCTCACGCGGCAGGTCGAGGCAATCTCGTCCTCCCCAATCGATTCTCAGGCGTATCGCGCCGCCTCGGCGGCCTGAGCCCCAAGAATTTCCGAGTAAAGCAGCGGATCCACATTCCCGCCTGAGACGACGATGACGCTCCGCTCGGTGAGCGATCCCGCCTTGCCGGAAAGCGCGGCGGCGAGGGCAACCGAGCCACCCGGCTCGGCAACGATGCGGAGCTGGCGCGCGGCGAACGCCATGGCCGCGGCAATTTCCTCTTCGGTGACGGAAACGCCTTTGGCTCCGGCATCCCGCAGGGCAGCGAAGGTAAGCGGCGACACCAATTTCGTCTGAAGCGCGTCGCAGCGGGTCGGCGGCGCGTCGTCGGCAACGGGGACGATCTCACCGCCCTCGAGCGACCGGGTCATGTCATCCCATCCGGCAGGCTCGACGATGACGATTTCCGCGTCGGGCAGCGCCAGCGCGATGCCGCTGGACAGCCCGCCGCCGCCGCAGGGGATCACGACCTTGTCCGGCGAGGCGCCCAGCTGTTCTGCTATTTCGATACCGACACTGCCTTGCCCCTCGATGATGTCGGTATCGTCGAACGAGGGAACGAGCGTCGCGCCGCTTTCCGCTGCCAGCCTCGCCCCGATTTCCTCCCGGCTCTCGGTGAGACGGTCGAACGACACGATTCGCGCGCCCGCCGCTTCGGTTGCCTCGCGCTTCACGGCCGGCGCGTCGGACGGCATCACGATGGTGGCTGAGACGCCGAGCTTCCTGGCCGTGAGCGCCACGCCAAGCGCGTGGTTGCCGGACGAAAACGCGACGACGCCGCGGTGCCGCTCCTCATCCGTTAATTGCAGCAGCCGATTGGCCGCACCGCGCAGCTTGAAACTGCCGCCGCGTTGCAGGCATTCCGCCTTGATCCAGGACCAGGTGCCGCCAATTTCGACCGGCAGAAGCGGCGTCTTCAGCACCTCGGCTTGGATTCTTCGGGCGGCTGTTTCGACACCGGCTCGGCTCGGGCTGGTTCTGCTCATCGATTCTCCACTTTGTCCCGGCGCAACCACGCCCCGACGCTCCAGAATGCGCCTCGCCGATCGCAGCTAACGCTTTGGCGACGCAAGCTAAAATGCAGCTCTTTACAGGGGGGGGCGATCTCCATATATCGCACCCCGCTGCCCCATGGGGACTTCCAACAACCGCAAGGCAGCCTCGTCGTCAACTACCGCCTTTGGAGGTCCCTTGAGTTGCACAGCCATCATAACGCGCTGGGGCTAGCTTCGCCCCTTCCCGGCAAAGCCGGCGTTGCTGCAATTGCGAGCCAACGCCCGGTCCAGCCGGTCACGCTTCTACGTCCGCACGCAGCCCGGCGCGCCGCCCGCTTCTTCGTCGAGAAGTTTCCGGGCAAGTCGATCTATGCGGTCAAAGCCAATCCGTCTCCCGACCTCCTGGAGGTTTTGTGGGACAGCGGTGTGACGCATTACGATGTCGCCTCGATCTCCGAGGTGCGCCTCGTTGCCAAGACGCTGCCGAAGGCCGTTCAGTGCTTCATGCACCCGGTGAAGGCCGAGGAAGCGATCGCCGAGGCTTATTTCGACCACGGCGTCCGCACCTTCTCGCTCGACACGATGGACGAGCTTCAGAAGATCCTTCGGGCGACCCAGGATGCCGCGGACCTCAATCTGTGCGTCCGGATCCGCGTCTCTTCGGATCATTCCAAGCTGAGCCTGGCTTCGAAGTTCGGCGCCGACCCTTCAGAGATGAAGGAGCTGCTGTTCGCGGCGCGCCAGGCCGCCGACGCGCTCGGCATCTGCTTCCATGTCGGCAGCCAGGCGATGACGCCCGCAGCCTATGCGGAGGCGATGCAGCGCGTTCGCGCGGCGATCGTCGAGGCGGCAGTCACCGTCGACATCGTCGATGTTGGCGGCGGCTTCCCCTCCTCCTATCCGGGGATGGAGCCGCCGCCGCTCGAGGCTTATTTCGACGTGATCCACAATGCGTTCGAAAGCCTGCCGATCTCCTACTCGGCGGAATTGTGGTGCGAGCCCGGCCGGGCGCTTTGCGCGGAATATGCGAGTGTGCTCGTTCGAGTCGAGAAACGGCGGGGCGATGAGCTCTACATCAACGACGGCGCTTACGGCGCCTTGTTCGATGCGGCCCATATCGGCTGGCGCTTTCCGGTGGAGCTGGTGCGCGAGACGGACTCCGAGGCCAAGGACATGGGCTTCAGTTTCTATGGGCCGACCTGCGACGATCTCGACCATATGGCGGGACCGTTCATGCTGCCCGCTGACGTCCAAGCCGGCGACTATATCGAGATCGGAATGCTGGGGGCCTATGGCTGCGCAATGCGCACCGGATTCAACGGCTTCGGATCTGATCTTAAGATCGTGGTGGAGGATGAGCCGATGGCCAGTCTTTACGGAGACGCGGTCCGCAAGATCGCCAGGAACAATGTGGTTAAGCTCTAAGCAAGCCTCATTTGAGTAGTTGCGACGGGGTTTGAGTGGCCTTCGGGAGCCCGGGCCCTGTCCACGACCTGTAAATAGCATGGTTCCGAAGGACCCGGCTTTGCCGGAGCGTCGCGGATATTGGAGACTGAGATGAACACCGAAACCAAGATCAACGACACGCGCAAGGCAGAACTTCTGGGAACACAGGTCGAGCATATCGACATCAAGAGCTTCGATGCGCGGCCCATCGTCGACGCGATGAAGAAGATGAGCTTCACCAGCCGCGACCTTGGCCGCGCTACCGAAATCTACAACACGATGCTGTCCGACAAGGACTGCTCGGTAATCCTCGTGATTGCCGGGTCCACCTCGGCGGGCGGCTGCATGGATCTTTATGCCGACCTCGTGAAGCACAACATGGTCGACGCGATCGTCGCCACCGGCGCCACGATCGTCGATATGGATTTCTTCGAGGCGCTTGGCCACAAACATTATCAAGCGCTTGAAATCCCGGACGACGACACTTTGCGCTCGCTCTACATCGACCGGATATACGACACCTATATCGATGAGGAGAAGCTGCAGGAGACCGATCACACGATCGCAGAGATCGCGAATTCGCTCGAGCCGCAGCCTTATTCGTCCCGTGCCTTTATCCGTGAGATGGGCAAGTGGCTGATGAAGAACGGCAAGAAGGAGAATAGCCTCGTCAAGCTCGCTTATGAGCATGACGTGCCGATCTTCTGCCCGGCCTTCACCGACAGCTCGGCGGGGTTCGGCCTCGTGAAGCATCAGGTCGACGCGATGAAAGCCGGCCGCTCCTACATGACGATGGATTCGATCGCCGACTTTCGCGAGCTCACCGACGTGAAGCTCAAGGCCGGGACGACAGGCCTTCTCATGATCGGCGGCGGCGTTCCCAAGAACTTCGTGCAGGACACGGTGGTTTGCGCCGAGATCCTCGGCCACGACGATGTGGAAGTGCACAAATATGCGATCCAGATCACTGTCGCCGACGTACGCGACGGGGCTTGCTCCTCTTCGACGCTCCAGGAAGCAGCGAGCTGGGGCAAGGTTTCGACCGCGATGGAGCAGATGGTGTTCGCCGAAGCGACCAGCGTCCTCCCGCTACTGGCCTCGGATGCCTATCATCGCGGCCATTGGCGCAGCCGCGAGAAGCGCGCCTTCGCCAAATTGTTCGACCCAGCCTGATTGACTCGCTGACGCAACAGGAAGCACCTTCCCCAATCATCGGGGGAGGTGCTTTTCATGATCGTCGTCAGTCCGATATTAGGGCCGGTGGTGGCGCTGGTCGCCTGGTCGCTCGTGATAATGGTCTGGATGTACGCTACCCGGTTCCCGGCGATGAGGCGCAAGGGGATCAGCCTTAAGGGCCGCGTCGGCAGCAAGAGCGGCGCGCTGGACGGCGTGGTCGAGGACCACGTCCAGTGGAAGGCGCATAATTACAATCACCTGATGGAACAGCCGACCTTGTTCTATGCCGTCGCGCTGAGTCTTGCGTCCATGGACCGCGGGGGAGGCATTGTCGGCATTCACCTGGTCCTGGCCTGGGGCTATGTGGCCTTCCGCATTGCCCATAGCCTCGTCCAAGCCACCACCAATGTGGTACGCACCCGATTTGTCCTGTTCCTTGGCGGGTCGACATGCTTGGCCGGCCTGACGATCATGGCAGCCGTTCACATGATCGGCTGAGCCGCCTCAGCGTCTAAAGGCGCCGACCAGCTCGACATGGGTCGACCAGCGAAACTGGCCGACGGGTTTCACCCAGTCGAGGGCCCATCCGGCGTCGATCAACGTCTTCGCATCACGAGCGAACGTTGCCGGGTTGCAGGACACGTAAGCGATCCGCGGAACGGCCGAGCGCGCGAGCATCGCGACCTGCTCCTTGGCGCCCGCACGGGGCGGGTCCAGGACCACCGCCTCGAAGCGGTTGAGCTCCTTCTCGTCCAAGGGCCGTCGGAATAGATCGCGATGGTCGACGAACAGATGTCGCTGAGTACGATTGGCCGCAGCCTTCAACGCGAGCGCCGCGTCGCGAGCGCCTTCGGCGGCGAGTATCCGCCCCTCCAGCGACAGCGCAAAGGTACCGAGGCCGGCGAAAAGGTCGGCAACGATGCGAGCGGGTCCCACCGCTTCGCGCACCGAAGCAACAAGCGCTTCCTCCCCTTCCCGGGTCGCCTGCAGGAACGCGCCGTGCGGCAGCTGCACAGGAACGCCGCCCAGCGTGACGGTCGCCGGCTCCGGCTCCCAGCGCGTCTGGGGGCCGTAACCATCGTCGATTGCGAGACGTGCGATCCGGTATTTTTCGGCGAAGACGGCCAGCGCCTCCGTCGCCTCCAGCCCTTCCACTGTCACTTTCTCGAGCAGGATGTCGGCGCCCTGATCCGCCACTGTCATTCGGACGGTGCCGCTCCCGCGCGGCCCGAGCAGCTCGCCCATCAGGCCTCGAATCGGCGCCACCAGCGCGAGCAGCTCCGGCCGAAGGATGTGACATTCGCGCATGTCGACGATGCGGTGGCTCGCCTCCGCATGGAAACCGAGCAGCACTTGGCTACCCCGCCGCTCTGCGCGAAGCGAGGCGCGCCTGCGGCTGTTCGGCGGCGAGAGATGAGGATCGAGAATAAGCGTTGCAGCAACACCCTGTCCCGCAAATGCCGACGCCACCCGATCCTTGAGGAATCGGGCAAAGGACTCATCATCAAGTTGCTGGAGCTGACAGCCGCCGCATTCCGGGAAATGACGGCATGGCGGCACCGAGCGGTGCGGGCCTGCCACGACCGAGCCGTCCGGCTGGACGAGGTCCCCCGGTGCCGTTAGCGGAACATGCCGGCCGCTCGAAGTCACCCCGTCACCGCGCGACGCAATCCGGCTTATGACTTCCCCGCCAGCAGGCGCACTCGACTCTTGGACGAGCTCACGGCGCTCGCGGGAAGCCTGCCCGTCATCGGGATCACGGTCTCCGGCTTCACTCACGGCATTCGGCCAAAGCCGCGGGAAGCCGTTCGAACAAGTCATCCGCAATCATTGCCGGGCCACGCAGCGCTGCGGCCCTCCCGTGCAGCCAGACACCCGCACAGGCAGCCTCGAACGCCTCCAGCCCCCGCGCTCGCATCGCGGCGATGATGCCGGTCAGCACGTCCCCGGTGCCGGCACTGGCAAGCCAGGGGGAAGCCGGCGGCGCTATGGCAGCACGCCCACCCGGTGCTGCAACGACGGTATCCGGCCCTTTGTAGACAATAACGGCCTGGGAAGTCGCGGCTGCCGCGCAAGCCTGGTCGACCTTGCTTCCGGGCAAGCTTCCGAACATCCGGGCAAACTCACTCGCATGGGGTGTCAGGATGGGCAAGTGGGGCAATGTTCGGATTTGCTCGAATGCTGCCGTTCCAAGCCAGTGCAGCGCATCGGCATCGAGCACCAGCGGCCGCGGGACGGCCAGCGCGTGATCGAGCAGACGGCGACCGCTTTCGCTCCGCCCCAGGCCCGGCCCGATCGCAATGGCGCCGATGCGGCGGTCGGCAAGCTGTTCCGCGACCGATCCGCTCCCCTGAACGATGGCGTGCGGGATTGCTGCAATGGGTGACGGTGCGATCAGCCGGACGTAGCCGGCCCCGGCGCGCGCAGCGGCCGCAGCGGTCAAAGCGCTCGCGCCCGGCATCTCCCCGGCAACGATGGCAACATAGCCGCGGGTATATTTGTGGTCGTTGGGACCTGGAGGCGAAAGCTCCGGCCGGGCCATTTCTTGAAGCCAGCTATCCGCCCCGACCCCGATATCAGCGATGACGAGTCGCCCCATGTGGCGGGCTGCCGGCTGAAGAAGGTGGCAGGGTTTCAGCGTCGCGAAGCTGATCGTCATGTTGTAGTCCGGAACCGGCGACAGGATTGCGCCGTCGTCCGTGGAGACGCCGCTCGGAACATCCACTGCGATGCGAACCCTGGCCTCGCCTGCCGCACGCATCAGCGGGCTCGACACGGCCTCGTTCAGGCCCCGCCTGAGGCCGGTGCCGAACAGCGCATCGATCAGCAAAGGCGCGCCGACGGCTGCCTCAAGCTTCTCCACTTCCGCGCCCCAGCCGGCGCGAGCCGCCGTGGCAGCCGGGCTTTGCGGCTCCCCCAGCGCTGCGACCCGGACCTTCACGCCGCGTTCGCGAAGCGCGCGCGCGATCACATAGCCGTCGCCGCCATTGTTGCCGGGACCGCAGAGGATCAGCGCCGGAAGCGGTCCGGCGAAGCGCCAGATCGCTTCGGCCGCGCCCAGCCCCGCGCGCTCCATCAAGGTTTCAACGGCAACCCCGCCTTCGATCGCCTTTGCCTCGGCGGCGCGCATCGCCTCGGCAGTCAAGATCGGGCGCCAAGCCACCGGGCTAGCGGCTGCTGCCCTTGATAGTCGCCGGAAGCCGATAGCGGTCGCCCGCGAGCGCCACCTCGATGAGCTGGTCGGAAATTACCCTGACGGCGGCGGGATCGGCACCATCGGCTGCGACGACGCCGCGGCCATCGGTGGTGACGAGCAGGCGGCGGAAGCCCCCGTCCGGATGGCGGATGGTCAGCGTCGTCCCGTCCGGCCCCTGCACGCGCTCCATCGTGCAGACCCGCTCAAACGTGGCCGCGCCCTGCGCCGCGCATTCGACACGACCATCGTCCGACGCTTCCCTTTCGCCCCCGGCAAGAGCTTCCTCGCTGGGTCGATCAGCGTCGCCGCAAGCAGCAAGGACAAGCATGGTAGCAGCAAGGATCCTCATCGGCCGCTGCTTGGCCCAAGCCGCTGGACGAGGCAAGCGCGTCACCCCCTCCGCTGCCGATGCTTCGACAACCTCTCGAACAACGCATCGGAACCTAGCAGGGCATCGAACAGGCGGTCCTGTTCATGATCCACCCTCCCGCCGGCTTCGGCACGGCCGATGCCGCGCTTCAACGTCCGCAAGCTCTCGGGGTCGTTCCGTGCCATCGCCTCGGCCATATGCAGAGCGACCTCGGAAACGGCTGCCGCGACGAATTCGACCAACCTGATCCGCTCGGCCTCCGGCCCATCGATGATCTGCGCACCGAACAGCAGCCGCCCCGCCTGGCCGGCTCCCACGAGGCCCACCAGGCGGTGCACGTCTTCCTGCGGATAGGAGATGCCGAGCTTCGCCGGAGTGATCGCAAACTGAGCCCGTGGCCCTGCGATCCGCATGTCACAGGCCATCGCGACCGCGACACCCGCGCCGAAGCACGCGCCCTCGACCACCGCGATCGTAGGAATCGGCAGCGCGCGCAGCCGGTCGAGCCCGCTGCGGATCGCGAGGCGAAACTCCGTCCGTGCCGACAAATTTTCCCGGAACGCGTTGAACCCCGCAAGGTCGGCGCCGGAGCAGAATGCTCCGCCCGGCTCGCCGGCAAGCAGCAAAACGCGTGCGTCGTTTCGCACCGCTTCCTCCGCTCGCTCGGCGAGTTCAGCCCATCCGCCGAGAGAGATGGCGTTGCGCGCCTCCGGCCGCCGGAGCCGGAGCGTCGCAATGACGCCGTCGAGGCTCAGTTCGAACATGGCTCGGGCCTAGGAAAAGCCCCCGCCTCCCGCAAGAGAGCACGGCCCGGGCCATCGGCAACCGGTGGTCAGCGGAGACGCGTCGCCAGCTGCCACCAGCCGGGATGGCAAGACCGGATCCGGTCCCGCGCCGCGTCGCGCGCCACTTCCGTTTCGTAGAGCGCAAAGCAGCTGGCGCCCGATCCGGACATGCGGCTGAGCCACACTCCAGGCCCCTCGGCAAGCCTTGCCAGCACTTGTTCGACGGCCGGAGCGATGGCGAGCGCGGACGCCTCCAGGTCATTTCTCCCATCGAGCACCGACGCCAGCGGTCCGCGATCCACGCCGTCCCAGCCCGCGAAGACTCGCCCGGTCGGCACCGGCACGAGCGGGTTCACGATCAGCAGCGGTGTTCCGCTGAGGCCCGCGTCGCCGGCCTCGCTCAGCTGGTCGCCCCGCCCTTCGCCTCGGCAGGTCCGGCTCCCCACGCAGGCCGGCACGTCGGCCCCCAGCGAGGCCCCGATTTCCCGGAGAACGGGCTCGCCGACGCCGAGGCTCCACCACCGCGTCAGCAGCCTCAAAGCCGCCGCCGCGTCGGCCGATCCTCCGCCGAGGCCTGAAGCGACGGGGAGCCTCTTGTCGAGCAACAGCGCAGCGCCTTTGACGACGCCGGCTCTAACCCGAAGCGCTTCCGCAGCTTGGATAACGAGGTTGCTGCCCTCGTTCGCAAGTGCGTCCTCGAAAGGCCCCGTCACTCGAAGGCTCAGTTCTTCGCCTTCGGCAACGCTCAGCCGGTCGCCTTCCTCGGCAAAGGCGAAGAGCGTTTCGATGCGATGATAGCCGTCCGGCTCCCGCGCCCGGACATGCAGCGCCAAGTTGATCTTGGCGTAGGCGATCTCCTCCATCAGGGAGACGCGAGTTGCGGCGTCAGGCCCGTCCCGATCTTGGCGCGAATCCGGTCGGCATGCTTGCCTTCGGCATTGAGCAAGGCCGCTTCCCAGGCATAGCGCGCCTCGTAGCGCCGGCCGGCCGTGTAAAGTGCATCGCCCAAATGTTCGTTGATTTCGACGTCGGCCGGCCGCGCTGCCGCCGCCCGCTCGAGCAGCGGGATCGCGCCGCTGACATTGCCGCGCAGAAAATGCGCCCATCCAAGGGAATCGGTGATCTCCGGGCTGTCCGGCTGCAGCCGGCTCGCCTCGGCGACGAGCCGCATCGCCTCTTCGACATTCTCGCGCCGCTCGAGCTGGCCATAGCCGAGATAGTTGAGCACCAGCGGCTGGTTGGGCGCCAGCTTGTGGGCCATTTCCAGCGCCGTCTTGGCTTCCGGCCACTTCTCCGCCTGCTCCAGCGCGCCGCCGCGCAACAGCCAGAGCGTCCATTCCGGCTCGCTCGCCGCGCTTGCCTTGGCAAGCTCCAGCGCACGGCCATAAGCGGCGGCGGCTTCTTCATGGCGCTCGTTGGCGCTGTAGATATCGCCAAGCCGGGCCCAATCGGTCGCCGTCGCGGAAGGCGCATCGGCCGCGGCCTTGGCGTCGGCGAGTGCCGCTTCCTTCCGGCCGCTGGCATCGAGCAGCCTGATCCGTCGGTCGGGCACGATGCCGTAAAATGGATCGTCGGTGCGAATGTTGCCCAGCAACGCCATGGCCTCGTCGTATCGATCCTGCGCCGTCAACAGCGCGCTGGCGACCAGCCAGCCCTCGCTACTCTCCGGCGCCAGGAACGTGGCCAGACGCGCGTAAGTGAGCGAAAGCTGCGGCACCTCCTGCGCCTGCAGGTCCAAGGCCACCTTGATCAGGAATTCGGCGACACCCGCCGGCGCGCTGTCGATGGCCGCCGGGATAGGCTTCCCGCTTTGAAGCAACCGCCGCGCGGCGATCCCGGGCGCGCCGCTGGCATCGAGCAAGGCCAAAGCCGCTTTCCGGTCCCGCCGTCCGAGGCTGGCCGCCGCCGCCAGCCGAAGCCGCGTCGCGCGGTTGCCAACGGTCTGCAGCACCGGCTGAAGCTCCTGCAGTCCCTGCTTTTCCTTGCCCTCCGCAATCAGCAACAATGGCCGATGCTCGGCTGCGTAATCAGCGGCGAGCGGGTCGGCCCGCGCCCTCTGCAGGATCGCCAGCGGATCGCCCTTGCCGGAGCCGTGGGCGATCCAGGCCCGCAGCACGGGGGCCATGAAGCCGAATATCTCGTCCTTCTGGACTTGGTCCACGTAAGCCCCGGCCCGCTTCCAGTTCTTCCGCTTCAGCGCGTCGGCGAGCAGCAGCAGCCTCGCATCCGGCGCAAGTTGACCCTTGCGCTCAAGAATCGTCGCGGCGCGGAGGGCGAGCGCCATGTCTCCCGCCGCCATTGCCTGGCTCAGCGCCCGCGCGGCGAGAACTTCATTGTCGGGCGAAAAGGCCAGCGCGGCCGCATAGCCTTGCGCCGCCTGACCGGACGCACCTATCGTGTCGGCGGCGCGGGCCTTTGCCCAGGCGCTCAGCGCTTCCCGATCCTGGACATTCGCCTGCACGGGCATCGCGCAGCACGCCATGGCGGCGGCGCCGATACCGGCCGATAAGCGCTTACATATTGGGGTAATTGGGCCCTCCTCCGCCTTCCGGCACAACCCAGTTGATGTTCTGCGTCGGATCCTTGATGTCGCAGGTCTTGCAGTGCACGCAATTTTGCGCGTTGATCTGCAGCCGCGGCCGCCCGGCTTCCTCGACATATTCGTAAACGCCGGCCGGGCAGTAACGCTGCTCCGGCCCGGCAAATAGATCGAGATTGACCTCCACCGGAACCGCGGGATCCTTCAGCGTCAGGTGGATCGGCTGGTCTTCCTCATGGTTGGTGTTGGAAAGGAAGACGGACGACAGCCGATCGAAGCTGATGACGCCGTCGGGCTTGGGATAGGCGATCGGCTTCACCATGTCCCGGCGCCAGAGGCCCTCGTGATCCGGATGGTGCCGCATCGTGAACGGCAGGCCGATCTTCAGATAGCGCATCCACATGTCGGTGCCGGCAAGAACCGTTCCGAGGGTGCCGCCGAACTTCGCGACCATCGGCTCGACGTTGCGGACCATCTTTAATTCGTCGGCAACCCAGCTTGAGTGCAAATTCTCTTCATAGGCGGCGAGATCGTCGTTGCTGCGGTCCGCCACGAGTGCCTCGTAGGCCGATTCGGCAGCGAGCATGCCGGATTTGATCGCGGTATGGCTGCCCTTGATGCGGGGCACGTTCACGAAGCCTGCCGAACAGCCGATCAGGACACCGCCGGGAAAGTGAAGCTTGGGGATGGCCTGATAGCCGCCCTCGTTGATGGCCCGGGCGCCGTAGCTGACACGGCGGCCGCCTTCCAGCATCTCGCGGATGGCGGGATGCTGCTTGAAGCGCTGAAACTCCTCGAACGGCGAGAGGTAGGGGTTGCGGTAGTTGAGGGCGACGACGAAGCCGATGGCGACTTGACCCGCCTCCTGGTGGTAAATGAAGCCGCCGCCCCAGGCGTCTTCCAGCGGCCACCCCTGGGTATGGATGACGCGGCCCGGAACATGCTTTGCCGGATCCACATCCCATAGCTCTTTAAGGCCGATGCCATAGACTTGTGGCTGGTTGTTGGCATCAAGGTTGAAGATTCGCTTCACTTCCTTGGTGAGATGCCCGCGGGCGCCCTCGGCGAAGAAGGTGTAACGGCCGTGAAGCTCCATCCCGGGCTGATATTCCGGCTTGTGCGTGCCGTCCCGGGCCACACCCATGTCCCCGGTGGCGACTCCCTTCACCGACCCGTCATCGTTGAACAAGATCTCGGCGGCAGCGAAACCGGGGAAGATTTCGACGCCCAGCGCCTCCGCCTGCCCCGCCAGCCAGCGGCAGATATTGCCGAGCGATGCCGTATAGGTGCCCTTGTTGCTCATGAAGGGCGGCATCATGATGTGCGGCAGCTCGTACTTCTTCGTGGCGGTAAGGACCCAGTGCCGGTTTTCCACCACCGGGACGGTCAGCGGGCTGTCCAATTCCCTCCAATTGGGGAGCAACTCGTCGATCGCGCGCGGATCGATCACCGCGCCCGACAGAATATGGGCCCCGACCTCCGAGCCTTTTTCAAGAATGCATACCGACAGTTCACGTCCCGCCGCTTCCGCCAGTTGCTTCAGGCGGATGCCGGCGGCAAGCCCTGCAGGACCGGCGCCGACGATCACCACGTCATAGGCCATGGACTCGCGCGTCGTCATGCAGCTCTCCGTTCGGGCGCCGTCAGGACCCTTCGTCGCAAACGGCCAACGCCTTGCAGATAAGGGGCTCCTTTGCGGTTGACCAGCCCGGCCGGCTCTGACCCAAGCTGGCCTGGTGGAGCGGGGGAACGATCCCATCGACCTTGCGGGCGCGGCGAGCGTCCTGCAATGGTGGCAAGACGCGGGCGTTGACGTGCTGGTTGACGAGGCCGCGCGCGATTGGCTGCGCCCAAAGGCGAAGGCGCCACCCGTCGCGGCGCCCGCACCCAGCGCAGCCGACACGCTTCCCGGCCAGCTCGATCTCTTTCAAGCCTATCTTCGTGACGACGCGACACTGCCTTTCGCCTCCCCCTCGGCCAGGCGCGTCTGTCCGTCTGGCGATCCGACGGCGGGCCTAATGATCGTCACCGACATGCCGGCCGCCGAGGATTGCTCGACGGGAACTCTCCTTTCAGGGGACGTGGGCAAGCTGTTCGATCGAATGCTGGCAGCGATCGGGCGCGACCGGAACTCGATCTACCTGACTTCGCTTTCCTGCCTCCGCTCGCCCGATGGCCGCTTCACCAGCGAGGCTGCGCAGAGATGCGCCACGCTCGCCCGCCACCATATCGGGCTCGCAGCCCCAAGGGCTTTGCTGCTGTTCGGGGATGCGCCCGCCAAAGCGTTGATCGGCATGGGCATGGCGCAGGCGCGGGGCCGGTGGCACGAAGTCGCCACCCATTCCGGACCGATTAGGACGATCGTAACCCTGCCGCCCTCTTACTTGCTGAGTCAGCCTGCGGCCAAGGCCCATGCCTGGGTCGACCTTCTATTGTTGATGGAGGGACTGAAACAATGACCTGTATGCGTAGCCTGCTCCTGGCGGCGGCCCTTGGCCTCCCCGCCGCTCCCGTCCTTGCCGCCGACACTCCCGCCGTCGGCACCTCCAGTCGCCGCGCCGCCCTCCCCGCGATCCTCAGCGAGATCGAGCGCAGCCGCTATCGTGAGGTCTTCGCCGCCATCCGCGGCGGCGACTGGACCGGCGCCGCTGCAAGGCTGGACGAAATGGGCGACGGCCCGCTCCACGCGATCGCCCGCGCGGAGCTTTACCTCGCCAAAGGCTCGCCGAAAGTGGAGCTGGAGCCGCTTCTGACGCTCGTCGGCAAAGCACCGGATTTGCCGCAGGCGGCGCAGCTCAGCCGGCTCGCCGCCGCCCGCGGTGCGACCGAGCTCCCCGAAGTTTCGCAGCCGCAGGAGCTTCGATGGCAGGGGGGTCAGCCCCGCCGAGCCCGGGCACGCAGCATCGTCGGCGATACCGTCGCGGCCGAGCTGGAGGCCATCGTCCAGCCGCTGATCGTGGAAAACAGGCCGAGCGAGGCCGAAGCCTACATGCTGCAATGGCAGGATCGGCTGACCCCCGAAGCGCGCACCGAATACCAGCAGCGCATTGCCTGGTCCTATTATCTGGTGGGCCAGGCATCGGATGCGCGACGGCTTGCGGATCAGTCCCGCACCGGTGTCGGCGAGTGGGCGATCCACGGGGAATGGGTCGCGGGCCTTTCTTCCTGGAAACTGGGCGATTGCAAATCCGCGGCCGACAGTTTCGCGATGGTTGGAGCGCGCGCCACAGATCCGGAGCTCAATGCGGCGGCCCATTATTGGGCCGCTCGGTCCGACATGAAGTGCGGCCGGCCCCAGCACGTGCAGGCGCGGCTGAGGAGCGCCTCCCGTTTGACTGAGACCTTCTACGGCCTGCTTGCCGCCCGCGCCCTCGGCCTCAAGAAACCGATGGTCGCCCAGTTGCACGATTATCGGGATGCCGAATGGCACAGCGTGGCGGGAAAGCCCAACGTGAAAGCCGCCATCGCGCTCAACGAGATTGGCGAACGGAACCTGGCCGACGATCTGATCCGGCACCAGGCGCGGATCGGCAGCGCGGCGGACCACAATGCCCTTCTCCATCTTGCCTCCGATCTCAATCTCGCGGGAACGCAATTCTGGCTGGCGCACAATGCTCCTGCGGGCGCGCAGGTGAATCTTGCCGCCCGCTATCCCGATCCGGACTGGCGCCCGCTACGCGGCTGGCGGGTCGACAAGTCGCTGGCCTATGCGCACGCTCTTCAGGAATCCAACTTCCGCACTCAGGTGGTGAGCCCGGCCGGGGCGTCGGGTCTGATGCAGGTCCGGCCCGGCACCGCCGGCGACATGGCGCGCAGCCGCGGCGACGCCTTCGAGCCGGGCCAGCTCAGCGAGCCCAGCTTCAACCTCGAATATGGCCAATCCTATCTCGAATATCTGCGCGATTATGGCGCCACCGGCGGCCTGCTCCCGAAGGTGATCGCCGCCTACAATGCCGGGCCGTTGCCGGTCGGCGAATGGAACCTGCGCGCGATCGATGGCGGCGATCCTTTGCTCTACATCGAATCGATCCCTTATTGGGAGACCCGCGGTTACGTGCCGATCATCCTTCGCAATTATTGGGTTTATGAGCAGAAGGAGGGGAAAGATTCCCCCAGCCGCGACGCGCTCGCACAGGGCCTCTGGCCAAAGTTTCCCGGCGCCCGCGGGCCCGCCGCGGTGAGGCTGGACCCCCGCCCGACGATCAGCAGCGGATTGCAGGGCACCGACTGATCGTTCTTGTTATGTTCTCATGCCTCGGTTAAGCCCGACGCATGAGTCGTCCCGACCTTCGCCACGGGCGCGCCGCGCCCGAAAACAGGGTCCCTACCCGCTTCGGCCTTTCCTCTCGCGAGGCTGACGGCGACTGGCTGGATGTCCGCGAGGCATTGGACGGCCCGCCGCCGCTTCGCACCACCGTGACGATCGAAAAGCCGAAAACCATCATCGCGAAGAACAATTCGCCTGACGTGAGCTTCGACCGGTCGATCAATCCCTATCGAGGCTGCGAACATGGCTGCATCTATTGCTTCGCTCGCCCCACCCATGCCTTCCACGATCTCTCGCCCGGTCTCGACTTCGAATCCAAATTGTTCGCCAAGCCGGACGCGGCGGCCCTTTTGCGGGAGGAACTGAGCAATCCCCGCTACATTTGCGCACCGCTCGCCATCGGCACCAACACCGATCCCTATCAGCCGATCGAAGCCAAGTGGCGCATCATGCGCTCGATCGTCGAGGTGCTCGCCGAGACGAACCATCCCCTCTTCATCACCACCAAGTCGGACCGCGTCACGCGCGATATCGATCTTCTCGCCGGCATGGCCGAAAAGAACCTGGTTTCCGTCGCCCTGTCGGTGACGTCGCTCACTCCGGAAATCTCCCGCACCCTCGAGCCGAGAGCCCCCGCCGCGCGCAAGCGTCTCGCCGCGGTGAAAACACTGAGCGACGCCGGCATCCCCACCACGGTCGCGATTGCGCCGGTGATACCGGGGATCACGGACTGCGAGATGGAGCATATCATCGAAGCCGCGGCGGAAGCCGGCGCGCGGGGCGTATTCTACCTCCCCGTGCGACTGCCCTTGGAAGTGGCGCCGCTCTTCCGCGCCTGGCTCGACGAGCATTTTCCCGAACGTGCGGGCAAAGTGATGACAATCATCCAATCCCTTCGCGGCGGCCGCGACAACGATCCCAATTGGTTCACCCGCATGCGGGGCCAAGGTCCGTGGGCCGATCTTCTCGAAACACGGTTCCGGATCGCCAAGAAAAAGCACGGCTTCGGGGATGACCGGACCAAGCTGCGCACCGACCTGTTCCAGCCGCCACAGGGCCCCCAGCTCCGGCTTTTCTAAGCGGCCGTGGCGAGCTTGTGATCCTTATACTGATCCCGGAGCGCGGTCTTGAGCAGCTTGCCTGTAGCGGTGTGCGGCAAGCCGTCGACGAACAGTATCTCATCAGGCAGCCACCAGCGTGCGACGTGCCGCGACAAATGGTCCATAATCGCGTCGGCGGAAACATTGGAGCCGTCTTTTCGCACCACCAGCAGCAGCGGCCGTTCGTCCCACTTCGGATGGTGGACCCCGACCGCGGCCGCCTCGGCAACGCCGGGGCAGCCGACTGCGGCATTCTCGAGCTCGATCGAGCTGATCCACTCGCCGCCGGATTTGATCACGTCCTTTGTCCGGTCGGTGATCTGCATCACCCCGTCCGGATGCAGGATGGCGACATCGCCCGTGTCGAACCAGCCTTCCGCATCGGTCACGCTTTCCCGCTCGTCCTTGAAATAGCGTTTCACCACCCAAGGGCCGCGGATCTGCAAGCGACCTGACGTCATGCCGTCGCGCGGCAGCTCCTGCCCTTCGTCATTCACGGTGCGAAGCTCGACGCCGAAGGGAACCCGGCCCTGCTTGCACATATAGTCGATCTGCTGTGTCTCGCTCATGACCTCCCAATTCCAGGGCGGCGCACCGCTGGTGCCGATCGGCGAGGTTTCCGTCATTCCCCAGGCGTGGCCGACTCGAATGCCGCGCTTCACGAAATATTCGATCATCGCGCGCGGGGCCGCCGATCCGCCGATCACCACGAGCTCCAGCTTGCCCAGATCCGCTCCTGTCGTCTCGACATGGTTGATCAGCGCCAGCCAGACGGTCGGCACGCCCGCCGTGTGGGTGACTCCTTCCCGCCTCATGAGGTCGCACAGCAGCTGCGGCGTGTAATCGGCCGAGAAGACGAGCTTGATGCCCATGACCGGCGCTCCGAAGGGCAGGCCCCAGGCGGCGGCGTGAAACATCGGCACGATCGGCAGGGCGACGGCATCGGCCGATATGTTGAAGATGCCTGGAGTCACCTCGGTCATCGCGTGCAGCACCGTGGAGCGATGCTCGTAAAGCACCCCCTTGGGATTCCCCGTGGTACCGCTGGTATAGCAAAGCATCGCCGGCTCGCGCTCGTCGCCCTCGACCCAGCGGTAGCGACCATCCTCGCCGGCGATCAGATCTTCGAAGCCTCCGGCCTGTTGCGGGTCGAAGCAGATATAATGCTCGATCGTCCGCAATTGCGGCTTCAGACGTTCCACGATCGGCGCGAAAGCCGCGTCATAGAAGAGCACGCGGTCTTCGGCATGGTTGGCGATGTAGACGAGTTGATCGTCGAACAGGCGCGGATTGATCGTGTGGATGATGCCCCCCATGCCGATCGTGCCGTACCAACTGACGAGGTGCCGGCTGTGGTTCATGGCCAAAGTGGCGACGCGGTCGCCCTTGCCGATGCCGAGTCGCTCCAGCGCGACTGCCAGCTTGCGCGAATCCCGCGCGACACCGGCCCAGTTCGTCCTCGTCTCGTTGCCCGCGGCCCAGTGGGAGACGATCTCGCGCTCGCCATGCTCTCGTTCGGCATGGTCCAGCAGCCGCATGATGCGCAACGGCCAATCCTGCATTCCGCCAATCATCGATGCTCTCCGCTTTTGAGAGCAGTCTAAGGGGCGCTAGGAGACCAAGGCAAGCCGGGGCGGTTCGGCGACGGAAAGCCGGACCGAGCTCACGCCGTCGATCCGCTCGATGCGAGCGCCAAGCTCGGCGTCGAGGTCGAAATCGCGCCCGAGAAGCAGCTCGGCAAAGCCATCGTCCAGCTTCACGCGCAATCGAAGCTGGCCATTGTCGCCACGGTGGTCGGCCACGGCATCGGCGAGACGCGGAAGAATCTCGGGAGCGTCGACTTCCACCTGAAGCTGCAGACGCGTGCGTTTCGATAGATTTTCGAAGGATTGGATGCTCCGGATCGTCACGCGCGGCGTTTCCTCTCCAGGGCGGCGATCCAGTTCGACGTTGAGCAGCCCGCATCCCCCGGCTTTCGCCGCCTCTTCCACCTGGGCCGCGACCAGATCGTCGAAGACCGTGGCGACGAACTGGCCCGAAGCATCGGAAAGCGTCGCCATCAGGTAGCGGCGGCCGCGCGCCGAGGTCCGCCACCGGGCATCCTCTACCAGTCCCGCCATCATGGCCGGCGAGCGACCGCCATCGGCGGGGGCCGGCAGGGATCCGAGCTCGGCAAAGCTCTTGGCGCCGTGCGCCTCGATGAGGTGCCGGTAACGGTCCACCGGGTGGGCGGAATAATAGAAGCCGAAACTTTCCTTTTCCGCCGCCATGCGCTGGGCCAGCGACCACGTCGCGCCGGCAGGCATGCGGATCGGCACGACATTGCTGTCGCCGCCGAACAGGCCGCCCTGGCCGCTGATCCGAGATTCGGCGGCGCTGGAGGCATGGGCGAGGATGGTCTCGGCGGCGCCGAAGACGGCGGCGCGGTTCGGCGCCACTTCGTCGAACGCGCCGCCGCCGGCCAGGCTCTCGATCTGCCGGCGGTTGAGGAGACGCGGGTCGACCCGATCCGCGAAATCATCGAGCGACTTGAAGCCGCCTTTTGCCCGCCGCTCTTCGACAAGCTGCTCCATCGCCTTCTCACCGACGCCCTTGAGCGCGCCGAGGGCGTAACGGACCGCGTGGCCGTCGCCGTGCGCTTCAACGGAAAATTCGGCTTCGCTCGCGTTGATCGACGGCGGCAGGCAAGCAACGTCAAGCCGCCGCATGTCCTCAACGAAAATGGCGAGCTTGTCGGTCTGGGCCATGTCGAAACACATCGAGGCGGCGTAGAACTCCACCGGATAATGCGCCTTGAGCCAAGCGGTCTGGTAGGCGACGAGGGCATAAGCGGCGGCGTGGCTTTTATTGAAGCCATAGCCGGCGAATTTATCGATCAAGTCGAACAGCTCGTTGGCCTTCGGCTTGGCGATGGCATTGGCCGCGCAGCCGGTCACGAAGCGCTCGCGCTGCGCATCCATCTCCGCCTTGATCTTCTTGCCCATGGCGCGGCGCAGAAGGTCGGCATCACCCAGGCTGTAGCCGGCGAGC
>JAESFL010000484.1_pt1 | contig 26965 bp, 4 predicted proteins | sample 9269401 | NCBI WGS metagenome assembly JAESFL01 (sample SAMN14506025, study PRJNA617098) | algae metagenome | isolation source: Gloeocapsa sp. UFS-A4-WI-NPMV-4B04 and co-occurring heterotrophs from desert... | place: USA: Utah | collected 2006-10-01 | reverse complement strand
CGCGAGGAGGCAACAGGATGGAGCGGCGCAGCTCTCAATTCAAATCGTTCCCACCCTGTCCTGCGCGTAAGCGACTGGTGTGAATGTGATTACAAGCACGTCGCGCTTTCTTAGCCGGACAGCAGTGGCTTCGAGAGGGAGATTGCGCGAGAACGCCCATGATCTATTGCGTGCCGGATGCGTAAGAACTCCCGTATCCGCGTGGGAATTCGGCAGCCTGCATGCCGAGGCATCCCCCGCGAATCACACCGGCGTGACGCTTCCACACGTGCGTTCCCATGCTCGAATGTGCGCATGATGCGCAATCGCCCGTATCACGCCACCGCAGCCCACCGGAGTGACCGGGGCGGCCCCGATGCATCCGCACCTTCGGGAAATCCTGCGCACCGGCCTGGAGACCGCCAGCTGCCTGAGATCTACGCGCGCGCACGGCGCCGGATCTTCGACAACGCTCGACGACCCCTGGGTGAGTACGTCACTCATCCGCGGCGCTCCTCGAAGTCGTCGGAGTCAAGCTTCGTGAGCACGTCGTGCAGCGCCTTGCGGCGCGCGGCGGCCCAGAGGGCGAGGCGCCCGCTTCAGCCGCACAGGCACGGGTACGAACGGTACCCGCCCAGGTTGGGGTTGGGGTCCCACACCGGCGGCGCGGACGGATCGGGACCCAGCGTCTCGAAGGTCGAGAGCAGCGTCTCCAGGGCGATCTGGATCTCCACCCGGGCGATGCTGGCGCCCGGACAGCGGTGCGGGCCGTGGCCGAACGCCATGTGCGGGTTGGGCTGCCGGTCCCCCCGCAGCTCGTGCGGCTCCGGGAACCGGGCGGGGTCGCGGTTGGCGGCCTCCAGGAACAGGATGACCCGCTGCCCCTTCCGGATCAGGTGGCCGGCGCCGAACGCGTCGGAAAGGTCCACGTCTTCCACGGCGTGGCGCCCCAGGTACCGGGTGGGCGTCACGAGACGGAGCAGCTCCTCCGTCAGCCGCCGGCTGGTGGCCGGGTTGGCCGCCACCATCTCCCGCCAGGTGCCCCACTCGGGGAACAGCATGGGAACGCCGTCCCCGATCAGCTTCTGCGACGTCACCCGGCCGGCGGCAAAGGCCGACATGCAGTTGACGACCAGGTCCTCGTCCTGCTCGAACGTCCCCGCGCCCAGGAACGAGCTGACCAGGTCGTCGGCCGGCGTGATCCGGCGGGCGGCGACCAGCTCGCGGAAGTAGTCGCCGAACAGCGTGATCTCCTGCGGGTCGATGTTCAGGTACCCGCTGGTCAGGTCCGCCACCGTCGAAGACCAGCTCGCCAGGTCCGCCAGCCGGGCGGGGTCGTCCACGGGAATGCTGAACACCCCGCAGATCGTCCGCAGCGCATACGGCATGGCGAAGTCGTTCACCAGGTCCAGCCTGCCCCGCGCCCGCAGCGGCTGGAGCAGCGCGGCCGCGAACTCGCGCATGGAGCCGGACAGCGCCTGCATCTTGCGCGCGGTTTCCTGCAGGATCACCCGCTGGGCGCTCTGCTGCGCCGGACCGTCCATGAAGGTGATCTGCCGCTCCACCGAGTCCTGCAGGAACGAGCGCCGCACGGGCCGGGCGCGGGTGCCGCCCGCGTGGCTCAGGTCCGAGGCAAAGCGGGGGTCCTCCAGGATGGTGCGCACGGCACGGTGGTCCGTGACCAGCCAGCAGTTGCCGGCGGGGTCGAAGGCCACCCCGTCCTGCGCCCGCGCCTGGTCGTACAGCGGGTGCGGCTCACGATAAGCGCCCTGCAGGGCGGCCATGGTGGGGGGGGCGGCCTGATTGGAGATGGACACGCTGGCTCCGTCGGGAGGGGTGCGATGCTGGTTGGAAGCGGTCGCCACCCGCGCGGCTCACCGGCCGGCGGGTGCGGCGGTCAGAGCGTAAGCCTGGCACCCGACGCGACGAACCGCTGGAATCCCGCCTCGTCGCCGGCGGCGGCGGCCATGCGGCGCACCGCCTCCTCCAGGTCCGCGTCGGAGGTGGCCGTCGAGAGCCGCAGGTAGTGCTGGCCTTCGCTGCCGCGCATGCTGAACGAGCGCCGGTCCACCGTGGCCACGCGGTACTCGTGCAGCAGAAAGAGCTGAAAGAGCGTCGCCGGGCTCGTGTTGTCCCGGACCTCCTCCGGCAGGCCCGCATGGGCCTCCAGGGCGTCCAGGCGCTCCAGGGCCCCGCTCACGTTGGGAAAGGCGTAGAACGCCCCCTTGGGCGTGTGGCAGCGGAACTCGGGAATGGCGTTGAGCCCGGAGACCACCAGGTCGCGCCGCCGCTGAAAGCCCTTCACCATCTCCTGGATGATGGGGGCGCTCAGGGGCGAGGTGAGGGCCTCCACGGCGGCCCACTGGTTGTACGGCGGGATGGACGCGAAGTGGTTGATGGCGAGCCGCCGGGCCACCTGCGCCTCGCGCACCGTGGGGTACACGGCCCATCCCACGCGCCCGCCGGTCCACGCGTACGTCTTGCTGCACCCGGAGGAGAGGATGGTGCGGCTCTCCATCCCCGGGATGGACGCGATGGAGACGTGCTCGTGCCCGTCGAAGTTGATGGCCTCGTACGACTCGTCGGAAAAGACGCGCGCGTGGGGGCCCGTCCGCTCCAGGATGAGCTCGGCAAGGTCCTCCAGCTGCGCGCGCGTCGCGACGCTCCCCGTGGGGTTGGACGGAAAGTTCAGGAAGATGAGCGCGGTCCGCGCCCCCAGCAGCGGCTCGAACACCTCGCGCGTGAGGCCGAACCCGTCTTCCTCGCGCAGCACCGCCGGCACCGGCACGGAGCGGAAGTACGGGATGAAGGACTCGTACAGGGGATAGCCGGGCGAGGGATACACGACCTCCTGCCCCGCGTCCACGTAGGCCATGTGCGCGAACCCGATGGCGGGACGGTGTCCGGGGTACACCACCACGCGGTCGGGGTCGATGTCCAGGCCGTGCCGCTCGCTCAGCGAGTGCGCCACGGCGCGGCGCAGCTCGGGGATGCCCTCGGGGGCGCAGTAGGTGGTGAGCCCCCGGTCCACCGCCCGCTTCAGCGCGTCGGCGATGTGCTCCGGGAGCGGATAGTCCGGCTGGCCGATGTTGCAGCGGATCACCCGCTCGCCCAGCGACTCCACCTGCGCGACCCGCGCGCCCAGGTTGAAGGCTTCTTCGGTGCCCAGGCGCTGCACGCGGTCGGTGAAGAGCGCGTCACGTCCCGGGAAGATGGAGACCTTGAGCTGCGCCTGCGCGTGCTCCGGGGCAAGCCGGGACGCGGAGGGGAGGACCTGGATCATGCGTGAACCCTGTGGCGTGAAAAGCAAGCGAACGTACCCCGCGGCCATCGAACGCTTGGCCGCGGTGTTTTCTGGCGGATCGCCGGCACGCCCCCGCGGATCACTCCACGAAAGGCCGCACTTCAGCTTCCACGCGAGGCGGAGCTGACGCGCGTTCGTACGTGCGGCTTGGTCAGGGCGTAAGAGTTGTGACGGATTGAGACAGGCGGGTCCAGCGCGGGGCTGGGCTACGCGTTGTTGGCCGGAGCACGCGAGCGCCAGTATCCAGGTGCGGCAGAACTAACCCGTACCGACATTCTATGCAAGCACCGGATGAGGATAGCCAAACTCATCCGTTCCGTCAAGCCGGGCTCCGCGTTCCGCGGGCCGGCAATGGAACCGTTCCGTACTGCGGGACTTGAGCGCAATGAATTCCGCGGCGCGTCCATGCGCATTGCGGCATGTCAGGCATTTCCCCGCAGCCACGTGGGGTGACGGGGCGTTCCCATGCCCGCACGCGCACATGACGCTCGATCACCCGTATCACGCCACCGCACACCCATCGGAAGTGCCGCAGCCAGGGTTCTCCGCGAAGGCACGCCCGCGCATCCGGGCACCTTCGGCTCGTCCACGATGGCCCCACCGCGTGGCGCGCCACCGCCCCGCCCCCCGCGCGTCCCGCTGCTCCGCGAGGGTGCGGCAGCGCGAGCGCGGAGCAGAGCGCCGGAGGCACCCGTAACGACAGTATATTCAAGTGTAGGATGAGAATAGCCGACTTCACCCGTTCCGTCAAGGCGTGCTCCCGCACCCGCCGCGCGCAGGAAAAACCCCGTGCTCCAGGGGCTCACGACGGCACGAACGTACGGGGTAGAGGAGGCTCGGTGCGGGGACGCCCGGCTGCCGGGACGAGCAATGCGCCAGGATGCGGCGGGTGATGTGCGTGGCTCTACGAGATCTGCGGACCGCAGCCGGCCACCGCGCAATGAGGCGCCCTGCTTCAGCGCAATGGATGTCGCGGCCGGGCCGTACGCACGCAAAAACGGCATTGCGTAAAGCGAGCGCAATAAGAAGAATATTCGATCAGGACGGGTCACGCGGAGGACGCGGAGACAAACGGATATCCGCGGTGAACAGGGTGAGAAACAGCAATTCGCACACAGAGGAACAGAGAAACAGAGAAACAGAGGCAACGGAGGACGACGGACGTTCCCCTGTTGCCCCTGTTCCTCTGTGTGATCCCCCCTCCGTTGTCGTCTTTATCCCCCGCAATCACGCCGGCGTGGCGTTTTCACGAGGGCATGCCCCTTCCCGCACGCCACGGGACGCCCGAGCGACCGTATCACGCCACCGCCAATCACGATGGTTGCCACCGCCAGCTTCCTCTCCGGCGACGCGGCGCCACGGCCCGGCACTCGATTCCTCGACGATCCGGACGGGCGTCACCCCGCGCGCGCGCCGCGGTCTTCGACGATGAGCGCGGCCAGCGCCGCGACGTGGGGCAGCTTGAGCGCGGTGATGTGGTTCCCCGCCCCGGCCGAGAACACCAGCCCGGGCGCCCACTCCCTCCATCCCCGCTCCACCTCGGCGAAGTACGCGCGGTTGGCCGCCTCGTCCTTCGCGGGATCGTCCACGAGCACCAGACGCAGCCGCCCGGGATAGACGCCCGAGGGGCGGTAGGAGGTGCGCAGGCACCGCGCGAACGCCCGGAACGGACCGGCCAGCACGTCGGGCGCCGTGCGCGCGCCCAGGAGGCCCAGCCCCACCATCTTCCCGTGAAGGAGCCTCAGCCACCCGGCCTCGTCCCGCGCCTCGACCTCCGCGAGGCCGATGCCGAGGGACCGCTCCGCAGCCATCTCCAGGACCTCCACCAGCTTCAGGAACGCCTCCCCGCCCCCGTACTCGTGGGGCACGGCCTCGGACTCGTCCGGCACCTCGCTGTCGAGGACGGTGAGCGACGCGACGGAACGCCCCGCTTCGTGCAGCCGCAGCGCCATCTCGAGCGCCACCCACCCACCAAAGGAGTGGCCCAGCAGGTGGACGGGCCCCGCGGGGCAGGCCTCGCGGAGCGCGCGGAGGTAGTGCTCCGCGGCCGCCTGGACGGTGGCGTGGGGCGGCGCCTCCCCGTCCAGCCCGCGCGGCTGAAGCCCGTGGACGGGGACGGAGGGACCCAGCGCCGACACCAGGTCGATGAAGGAGGTGACGCCGCTCCCCGCGCCGGGGAGGCAGAAGAGGGGCGCGGCGCCGGCCGCCCCGCTCTGCAGCGTCATGAGGGGCGACAGGCCCCCGGCGGAGTGCGGCGCCGCCTCCTGCCGCGCCCCGTTCAGGGCGCGCGACAGCGCCTCGCCGAAGGTGGCCGCGTTGGGCGCCCGCATCATGGACAGGTGCGTTCCCGGCACGGGCGTCACCCGGAGCCAGCGCTGGGGGTGAAAGGCGCCCCAGCCGCGCGTGGGGTCGGGGAAAGGGCTGTCCTGGGCGGGGAACTGGTGGAGCAGGACCGGGAGCGGCTGCGGCGAGTATTCGCCCAGGGCGCGCCGGTGATTGAGCAGGCGGTCGCGCACCGCGCGGGCCTGCGCCACGGTGACGTGGCGCGGAAGGAGCCCGTCCTCGCGGCACGTCCGGACGAACGTCTCCAGGTCGTCGTCCCCGGCCGCCGCGATCTCCTCGTCGGACTCCGCGCCCCCGGCGTTCGCCGTGGTGTCGGCGGTGCGGAGCGCGTGGAGGATGAGCGCGTGATCGAACCTGGCGTCCCGCGATTCGGCGGGGGGGCTTCCGGCCGCGCCCAGGCGGGCGGGGCGGTAGCTGTCGAACATCCCCACGAGCTCCACCGTCTCGTCCTGGCCCATCAGCTGCGCGGCGGCCTCGTACGCCAGGACGCCCCCGAACGACCACCCCGCCAGCCGGTACGGACCCGAGGGCTGCACCTCGCGGATCATCCGCACCAGGCGCGCCGCCATCGCCTCGACGGTGCGCAGCGGCGGCTCCGACGGCGACGGCGCCGGGAGCGCGTACACCGGGATCTCGGCGTCGATGTGGGGGTGCAGCACCTGCGCGTACAGCGTGGAGCCCATCCCGTCGTACGCCAGGAACAGGGGGGGACGGGAGCCGGTGGGGCGGATGGCGATCGCCCGGTCGCTCCGGTGCTGGTCGTCCGCCCCGGCCAGCCGCGTGGCGAACGACTCCACAGTGGGATGCGTAAAGATGTAGGCCAGCACCACCTCGGCCTCCAGCACCTGCCGCACCCGCGAGATCGCCCGCACCACCAGCAGCGAGTGCCCGCCCAGCTCGAAGAAGTTGTCGCGGCGCCCCACCCGTTCCACGCCCAGCACCTCGGCCCAGATCTCCGCCAGCACTTCCTCCGTCTCGCCCACCGGCGCCTCGTAGCCGCGCAGGGCGAGCGCGTCGCCCTCCGGCGCCGGCAGCGCCCTGCGGTCCACCTTTCCGCCGGCCGTCACCGGGAACGCATCCATCCGCACGATCGCCGCCGGCACCATGTACGACGGCAGCCGCTGGCCCAAGTGCGCCCGCAGCGATTCCACGTCCAGCTCCTCGTCCGCCACGCAGTACGCCACCAGCCGCCGGTCGCCGGGCGCGTCCTCGCGCGCCAGCACCACCGCGTCGCGCACGGCCGCGTGCTCGGTCAGCCGTGCCTCGATCTCCCCCAACTCGATGCGGAACCCGCGGATCTTCACCTGGAAGTCGGTGCGCCCCAGGTACTCGATCGTCCCGTCGGCGCGCCACCGCCCCACGTCGCCCGTCCGGTACAGGCGTGCCCCGGGTGCAGAAGAGAACGGGTCCGGCACGAACCGTTCGGCGCTCAGCCCCGGACGGTCCAGGTAGCCGCGCGCCACCTGCCCGCCCCCGATGTACAGCTCGCCCGGCACCGCCACCGGCACCGGCTGCCCCCGCCGGTCGAGGAGGTAGACGCGCGTGTTCGCCACCGGCCGGCCGATGGAGCGCCAGGTGGCCGGATCGTCCGCGATCTCGCCGATCGTCGCGTTGACCGTCGTCTCGGTGGGGCCGTACGTGTTCAGCAGCCGGGGCTGGTGCCCGCCGCGGCGGAACCAGGCCTCCAGCGCCGCCGGCTCCACCGCCTCGCCGCCGATGGCCAACAGGCGCACGCACGCCGGGACGGCGGCCGCCGGCTCGTCCAGCAGCAGCTGCCAGAAGCGGGTCGGGAGGTCGATCACCGTCACCCGGTTCTCCGCGCACCGCCCCCAGAAGGCGGACGCGCCCTCCAGCCACGCCTCCGTGCGCAGCACCAGCGCCGCCCCCGTGAGGAGCGCGCCGAAGATCTCCTCCACCGCGGCATCGAAGGCCACGGAGGCGAACTGCAGCGAGCGGTCGTCCGGCCGCAGGCCGAAGCCCGCCTGGACGGCGGCGGCCTGCCGCTGCACGGCGTGGTGGGTGACCATCACCCCCTTGGGCCGCCCCGTGGAGCCCGAGGTGTAGATCACGTACGCCAGGTGCTCCGGCAGCAGCGCCCCGCGCCCGGGGTTCGTCTCGGCCCCGGCCGCCCAGGCCGGCGCATCGGCGTCCAGCTCCAGCACCGGCACCCCCGCGCCCACGAAGCGCGCGGCCAGCGAGCCATGCGCCAGCACGGCCACGGGCGCGCTGTCCTCGACCAGCCAGCGCAGCCGCTCCTCCGGGTACGCCGGGTCCAGCGGGACGTACGCCCCGCCCGCCTTGAGCACGGCCAGGAGCGCAGCCACCATCTCCGGGCTCCGTTCGGCGCAGATCGCCACGCGCGCGTCCGGGCCCACGCCCAGGGCGCGCAGCCGGTGCGCCAGCCGGTTGGCGCGGGCGTTCAGCTCCGCGTACGTGAGCTCCCCGCCCTTGAAGACCAGGGCCGTCGCGCCGGGCGTCTCCTCCGCCCGCCGCTCGAAGAGCTCGTGCACGCACGCGCCGTCCGGGCAGGGGAGCTCCGTCGCGTTCCATCCCTCCACGACCTGCGCGCGCTCCGCGGGGGACATCAGCTCCAGCCCCGCCACGCTCCGCCGCTCGTCCGCCACCATCTGCGCCAGCACCCGGCCCAGGAACGCGAGGTGGCGCTCGACCGTCTCCCGGTCGAAGAGCGCCGACGCGTACTCCATGCTGCCGCCGATCCGCCCGCCCCACTCCGACAGGGTGAGCGACAGGTCGAACGGCGCCCCCCCGTCCACGGCCTCCGGCTGCGCGGCTGATTCCGGCTGCGCGGCCGATGCCGATGCCGGTGCCGGTGCTGATTCCGGCCGCGACGCCGATCCCGATCCCGATTCCGATTCCTCTGCCGGTGGTGCCCCCGTGGGGACCAGCGCCAGCCCGGAAAGCTCCAGGGCGCCCGGGGGCGTGTTCAGCCAGTTGAACATCACCTGGAAGAGCGGCGGATGCGCCAGGGTGCGCACCGGCTGCAGCAGCTCCACCACCTGCTCGAAGGGGATGTCCTGGTTCTGCTGCACCTCCAGCGCCCGCTCCTTCACCCGCCGCAGCAGGTCCGTCACGCGGGGGGCGCCCGAGAGGTCCACGCGCAGGACGAGGGTGTTCACGAAGAAGCCGATCAGCCCTTCGATCTCCCAGCGCGCGCGCCCCGCCGTGGGCGTGCCGACGACGATGTCCTCCTGGCCCGACAGGCGGCTCAGCACCACCGCCCATCCCGCCAGGATCGTCATGTACAGCGTGGCCCCGTGCCGGTGGGCCAGTGCCTTGAGCCCCGCCGACAGCTCCGCGTCCAGCTCGAACTTGTACCCCCGGCCGGCGAAGTCCTGCCGCGGCGGCCGCGGGCGGTCCGTGGGCAGTTCCAGCAGCTCCGGGGCGCCGGCCAGCGTCCGCTTCCAGTAGTCCGCCTGCGCCTTGAGCACCTCGCCGTCCACCCAGCGCCGCTGCCACACCGCGAAGTCCGCGTACTGGATGGGCAGCGGGGGAAGCGGGTCCGGCTTTCCTTCGCGGAACGCGGCGTAGAGCGCGCTCAGCTCCCGCGTGAACACCCCCATGCTCCACCCGTCGGAGACGATGTGATGCATGGTGATGAGGAGCACCTGGTCGTCATCCGCCAGGCGGATCAGGCGCCCGCGGATCAGCGGCCCGCGCGCCAGGTCGAACGGCTCGTAGGCCTCCTCGGCTCCCATCCGGCGAACCTCCGCCGCGGCTTCCGGGTGGCCGCGGAGATCGTGCTCGGCGAGCAGAAAGGGGCTCTCCTCCACCGGCGCGATCCGCTGCACCTGCTCCTCGCCCTCTTCCGCGAAGGTGGTGCGCAGCGCCTCGTGCCGGGCCACGACCCGGTCCAGCGCGCGAAGCAGCGCGTCCCGGTCCAGCGCGCCCTTCAGCCGCATGCGGCTCGGGATGTGGTAGACCGCGCCGGGGATGCCGAGCTGGTCCAGGAACCACAGCCGCCACTGCGCGAACGAGAGCGGCAGCGGTCCGCTCCGGTCCGCCGGCTCGATCTGCGACACCGTCGGCGCGGCGGCCTGCTCGGGCGCGCTGCCCTCGAGCAGCTCCAGGAGAGCCAGGCGCTCGGCGGTGGAAAGGTTCTGCATGTTCAACGACGTCTACCTGGGATGTGGTGTACGGGGCATGGCGGCGTCATCCCGAATGCGAGAAAACAGCCGCCTCACGCGGAGACGCGGAGACGCAGAAAGAATGAGGATGAAGAGAAAGACGAGGCGCGGCGGCCTCTGCTCCGCTTTTCTCCCGTCGTTCTTTCACTGCGTCTCTGCGTGAGGCCCATTCGTTTTGCGGATCTGGTATTACGCCCTCTCCGCGCCGGGCTCGCGAACGAGCTGCGCGAGCCGCGCGAGGGTTTCGGGGTCGAACCGGGCGAGCCGAAGGTCCAGGATGCGGTCGGCGAGCGCGGCAAGCACGGGCTGTTCGAACACGGCGGCCAGTGCAAGCTCGATCTTCATCGCCTGCCGTACGCGGGAGATCATCTGCACCGCCAGGATGGAGTGTCCGCCCAGCATGAAGAAGTTGTCCCCGCGCCCCACCCGCTCCACGCCCAGCAGCTCCGCCCAGATCTCCGCCAGCGCCTGTTCCACCTTCCCCTCGGGCGCCTCGTACGCCTGCACCCCGTACGCGTCGGCCTCCGGGGCCGGGAGCGCCGCGCGGTCCAGCTTGCCGTTGGGCGTGAGCGGAAGCGTTTCCAGCCGCACGTACGCCGCCGGCACCATGTACGCCGGCAGCGTCTCGCCCAGGTGCGCCCGGAGCGCTTCCGCGCCGACGGCCGCCTCGCCCACCACGTACGCCACCAGCCGCCGGTCCCCCGGCGTGTCCTCCCGCGCCAGCACCACCGCCTCGCGCACGCCAGGATGCTCCCGCAACCGCGCTTCGATCTCCCCCGGCTCGATGCGGTAGCCGCGCACCTTCACCTGGAAGTCGGTGCGGCCCAGGTATTCAAGTGCGAAAGTGCGAGAGTGCGAAAGTGCGAAAGTAGACGCGTCCTCACACGAGACATCGTCGCCCGACGACTCTCGCACTTCCGTCCACCGCACGCGGTCCATCACCCGGTACATCCGCGACCCGGCGGGCCCGAACGGGTTGGGAACGAAGCGTTCGGCCGTCATCGCGGGATGGTTCGCGTAGCCGCGCGACAGCCCGTCGCCCGCGAGATACAGCTCGCCGGTGACGCCCATCGGCACGGGCTGGAGATGGCGATCGAGAACGTACGCCTGCGTGTTCGCCACCGGCCGGCCGACGAAGACCTGGTCCGCGCCGCGCGCGACCACCGAGTACGTGGAGTAGGTGGTGTCTTCCGTGGGCCCGTAGAGGTTGCCGACCTTCTCGATCCCCGGAAGTTCGTAGAGCCCCTGCGCCAGCGCGTTCGGCAGCGCCTCGCCGCCCAGGTTCAGCGTCCGCACGCTCGCGGGGATTCCGCCCGACCGCAGCAGCTCGGCCGCGGCGCTCGGGACCATGCTGGCGTAGACCACCGGCTCGGAGACGGTGGCCAGCTCCAGCGCGTTCTCCACGATCACCAGCTTCCCGCCCCAGCACAGCGTGCCGAACACCTCCGCGATGGAGACGTCGAAATTGATCGACGTGGAGAAGAGCACCGACGCGCGCTCCTCGTCCGACACGTTCTCCCGCAGCCAGTGCAGCAGGACGACGACGGAAGCGTGGCGGATCATCACCCCCTTGGGCCGACCGGTGGACCCGGAGGTGAAGATGACGTGCGACAGGTTCTCGGGGCCGGCGCCGCTCTCCGGCGCGACCGCGGATTCCGCCGCGACCGCATCACGCTCGGCGTCCAGCAGGAGCATCCCGGCCGCGTTCTCCGGCAGGCGATCCGCGAGGGCCGACTCGGTGATGACCCGCGCGATCCCCGCGTCCTCCACCATGAAGCCCAGCCGCTCGCGCGGATACGCCGGGTCCAGCGGCACGTACGCGCCACCCGCCTTCAGCACGCCCAGCATGGCGACGACGAGCTCCGGCGTGCGCGGCAGGCAGATGCCCACGCGCACCTCCGGCCCCACGCCGCGCCGCCGCAGCGCGTTGGCGAGCCGGTTCGCGCGCGCCTCCAGCTCGGCGTAGGTCCATCGCTGGCCCTGCCAGGAGAGCGCGACGGCGTCCGGCGTCCGCGCCGCCTGCGCACGGAACAGGTCGTGGACGCACGCGCCCGCGGGATACCCCGCGTCCGTCGCGTTCCACGCCTCCAGCACCCGGGCGCGCTCGCTCTCCGGCACGACCGCCAGCTGTCCCACCGGCCGGCGCTCATCCGCGGCCATCTCCATCAGCACCCGCCGCAGGTATCCCACCCACCGCTCCACCGTCGCCCGCTCGAAGAGCGCCGTCGCGTAGTTCAGCCCCCCGACGATTCGATCCCCGCTCTCGGCCAGGGCCAGCGTAAGGTCGAACTTCGCAGTCTCCGCGGCCTGTCCCGGTACGGCTCCCGGCTGCAGCCCCGGGAACTCCAAGCGCTCGTCCGTGGCCTGCTGCCAGACGAACATCACCTGGAAGACCGGGGTGTGCGCCAAGCTGCGCACCGGCCGCATCCGCTCCACCACCTCCTCGAAGGGAACGTCCTGGTGCCGCTGCCCCTCCAGCGCCCGTGTCCGCACCTGCTCCAGCAGGTCCGCCCCGGTGGGCGCGCCCGAGAGGTCCACGCGCAGCGGCAGCATGTTCACGAAGAAGCCGATCAGCTCCTCGACCTCGCGCTGCCCCCGGTTCGCCGACGGGGTGCCGACCACGACGTCGTCCTGCCCCGCGAGCCGGGCGAGCACCGTGGCCCAGCCGGCGAGCAGCGTCATGAACAGGCTCGCGCCGTGCCGCTGCGAGAGCGCCTTCAGCGCAGCCGTCAGCTCCGCGTCCAGTTCCACGTCCACCGAGCCGCCCGCGAAGTCCTGCTTTTGCGGCCGCGCACGGTCCGTGGGCAGCTCCAGCAGCTCCGGGGCACCCGCGAGCGACTGCTCCCAGTAGCTCGCCTGCCGCTCCAGCAGTTCGCCCTTGACCCACCCCCGCTGCCAGGCCGCGTAGTCCGCGTACTGCACCGGCAGCGCGGCGAGGTTCGCTTCCCTGCCCTGCACGTGGGCGGCGTAAAGCGCCGCGAGCTCGCCGAAGAACACCCCCATCGACCAGCCGTCGCTGACGATGTGGTGCATGGTGACGAGCAGCACGTGATCGTCCGCCGCCAGCCGGACGAGGCGCCCGCGGATGAGCGGCCCGCGCTCCAGGTCGAACGGCGCGCGCGACTCCTCGGCCAGCAGCCGCTGAAGCTCCGCCTCCGCGTCGGCCGCCCCGCCCAGGTCGTGCTGGGCCAGGGCGAATCCGCTCGCTTCCGCCGGCGCGACCCGCTGCTCGGGGACGCCGTCCACCTCCGCGAAGGTGGTGCGCAGCGCCTCGTGGCGGGCGACGATGCGGTCCAGCGCGCGGACCAGCGCGTCCCGGTTTAGCGCACCCTTGAGCCGCAGGCGGGAGGGGAGATGATAGGTGCTGCCCAGGTTGCCCAGCTGCTCCAGGAACCACAGCCGCTGCTGCGCGAACGAGAGCGGGATGGGCACGCTCCGGTCCGCGGGCGGGATCGCCGGCGCCTGCGCCCGCGCGGCGGTCTCCAGCCCGCGCGCAAAGTCCGCCAGCACGGGCCGGACGAACAGGTCACCAATCTCCGCCTCCACGCCCAGCGCCTGCCGCACGCGGGAGATCACCCGCACGGCCAGCAGCGAGTGCCCGCCCAGCGTGAAGAAGTTGTCGCCGCGGCCCACCCGCTCCACGCCCAGCAGCTCCGACCAGATCCCGGCCAGCGCCTGCTCCGTCTCCCCCACGGGCGCCTCGTACGCCCGCGCGGCGAACGCATCGCCGTCGGGCGCGGGGAGCGCCCCGCGGTCCAGCTTTCCATTGGGCGTCAGCGGAAGCGTCTCCAGCCGCACGAACGCCGCGGGAATCATGTACTCCGGCAGCTGCTCGGACAGGTGCGCCCGCAGCGCCTCGCTCTCCACCGCCTCGCCGACGACGTACGCCACCAGCCGCTTGCCGCCGGCCCCGCCATCCAGTGCGAGCACCACCGCCTCGCGCACGCCCGGGTGCGCTGCAAGCCGCGCCTCGATCTCGCCCAGTTCCACGCGGAAGCCACGGACCTTCACCTGGAAGTCGGTGCGTCCCAGGAACTCGAGTGCGTGCGTGCGTGAGTGCGTCAGTGCGTCCGAGGATTCCGTCCAGCGCACGCGGTCGCCCGTGCGGTACAGCCGCGCCCCCGGCTCACCGAAGGGATCGGGGACGAACCGCTCCGCCGTAAGCCGCGGCCGGCCCAGGTACCCGCGCGCCACCGCCACCCCGCCGATGAACAGCTCGCCCGCCACGCCCACGGGCACCGGCTCGCCGGCGCGGTCCAGCACGTAGACGGTGGAGTTGTGGATGGCCCGGCCGATGGAGACGCGCTCCGCGCCGGGGTCGCACGCCCACTCGGTCACCTCGCCGGACTCCGTGGGCCCGTACTGGTTGAAGAGGCCGACGCCGGGAAGCCGCTCATGGAACTGCCGCACCAGCGCCGCGGAGACGGCCTCGCCGCTCACGGGAACGCGGAGGAGTCCCGTGCACTTGTCCGCGTCGGGGTGCTCCAGGAAGAGCGGGAGCATGGAGGGGACGAAGTGCGCCACGGTGACCCCCTCGCGGCGGATCACATCCACCAGGTACGCCGGATCGCGGTGGCCGCCGGGGCGCGCCATCACCAGCCGGGCGCCCACCATCAGCGGCCAGAAGAACTCCCAGAACGAGACGTCGAAGGAGAACGGCGTCTTCTGCAGCAGCGCCTCGTCCGCCGTCATCCCGTACCGGTCCTGCATCCACGCCAGCCGGTTCACCAGGCTCCCGTGCTCCAGCATCACCCCCTTGGGGCGCCCGGTGGAGCCGGAGGTGAAGAGCACGTGCGCCAGGTTCCGCGGCCCCAGTCCCTCCCGGCCTGGATTCGTCTCCGGCCGGTGGGCCCACGCCGCGTCGCCGGTGAGATCGAGCACGGGGACGGAGGCCCCCGCCGACAGCGCGGCGGCGGTGGCGGCCTGCGGCGGGTGCGTCAACAGGACGGCGGGAGCGCTGTCCTCGACCATGTTGCGCAGCCGCTCCACCGGGTAGCTGGAGTCCAGCGGAACGTACGCGCCGCCTGCCTTGAGGATGCCCAGCAGCCCCACCACCATCTCCACGCTGCGCTCCACGCAGATCCCCACCCGCACGTCCAGACCCACGCCAAGCGCGCGGAGGTGGTGCGCCAGCCGGTTGGCCCGCGCGTTCAGCTCCGCGTACGTCACCCGCTCGCCCTCGAACACCACCGCCAGGGCGTCCAGCGTCCGCGCCGCCTGCGCCTGGAACAGCTCGTGGACGCACGCCTCGCGCGGGTACTCCCGGCGCGTATCGTTGAGCTCCCGCAGCACCTGCCGGCGCTCGGCTTGGGGGAGGATGGGGATGCGGTCCACGCCGCGGCCGTCATCCGCCACCATCCCCTCCAGCACCGCGCGCAGGTAGCCCACCCACCGCTCCACCGTCGCCGGTTGGAACAGCGACGCGGCGTACTCCACGGCGCCGACGATGCGGCCGTCATGCTCCCCCAGCGACAGCAGCAGGTCGAACTTGGCGGTCACACCCGGCGCCGGGGCCGCGGGGGCCAGGGTGAGCCCCGGCAGCTCCAGCGCGCCGCCGCCTCCCCCGCCCTGCCATGCGAGCATCACCTGGAAGAGCGGATGGTACGCCAGGCTCCGCACGGGACGCAGGCGCTCCACCACCTGCTCGAACGGGATGTCCTGGTTCCGCTGCCCCTCCAGCGTGCGCGCCTTCACCTGCGCCAGCAGCTCGGCCACGGCGGGCCGGGCGGAAAGGTCCACCCGCAGCGCCAGCGTGTTGACGAAGAAGCCGATCAGCTCCTCCACCTCGGGCCGCGCGCGGTTCGCCGACGGGGTGCCGACGACCACGTCATCCTGGCCCGAGAGCCGGGCGAGCACCGTGGCCCAGCCGGCCAGGAGCGTCATGTAGAGGGTGGTGCCGTGGCGGTGGCTGAGCGCCGTGAGCCCCGCCGTCAGCTCCCGGTCCAGCTCCACGTGCAGGATGCCGCCCGCGTGGTCCTGCCGGGCGGGGCGTGCGTGGTCGGCGGGGAGGTCCAGCAGCTCCGGCGCGCCGGCGAGCGTCCGGGTCCAGTACGCCGCCTGCGCGTCCAGCACCTCGTCTTCCACCAGGCGCCGCTGCCAGGCGGCGTAGTCGGCGTACTGCACCGGGAGCGCGGGGAGCGGATCGGGCTGCCCCTGGCTGAACGCCGTGTACAGCGTGCGCAGCTCCCGGGTGAACACCCCCATGCTCCACGCGTCGGAAACCACGTGGTGCATGGTCACCAGCAGCAGGTGGTCGTCCTCCGCCAGGCGCACCAGGCGCGCGCGAACCAGCGGCCCCCGCGCGAGATCGAAGGGCGCGTCCGCCTCGCGGGCCACCAGGCGCTCCACCTCCGCTTCGGCGTGCGGCTCGCCGCGCAGGTCGTGCTCCACCAGCCCGAAGCCGCTCTCCTCCACCGGCAGGATGCGCTGCTCCGGCTCGCCGTCCACCAGCACGAACACCGTGCGCAGCGACTCGTGCCGCGCCACGATGCGCTCCAGGGTGCGCGCCAGCGCCGCGCGGTCCAGCGCCCCCCGCAGCCGCAGGCGCATGGGGATGTGATAGGTGCTCCCCAGCTCTCCCAGCTGTTCCAGGAACCAGAGCCGCTGCTGCGCGAAGGAGAGCGCCAGCCGCCCGCCCCGCTCCACCGGCACGATGGGAGATCCCTCCGGCGCGCTGCGCTCCAGGCTGGCGGCGCGCGCCATCTTCAGGAGCCGTTCGAGTTCGGTGATCGACAGCGTGGAGTTCATTGGCACTGAAACTGGTTCGTTACGGCGATGTAAGGCGGCTGATGGGTCATCCCAGCTCGGCGGCGCGGGCCATCGCGAGCAGCGCCTGGAGCTGGCCCGGATCGAACTGGGCCAGCTGTGCGGCGACCAGGTGCAGGGCCATCAGGGACAGCTCGGGCTTTTCGAAGACGTCGCTCACCGAGAGCTCCACGTCCATGTCCCGCCGGATGCGGAACACGAGCCGGGTGGCCAGCAGCGAGTTTCCGCCCAGGTGGAAGAACTGGTCGTTGCGGCCCACCCGCTCCACGCCCAGGAGGTCGGCCCAGATGGCGGCCAGCGCCTGCTCGGTCTCGCCCACCGGGGCCTCGTACGCCTGGGACGCGTAGGCGCCGCCCTCCGGTGCGGGGAGCGCCTTGCGGTCCAGCTTGCCGTTCGGCGTGAGCGGATAGGCCTCCATCCACACGTATGCCGCCGGAACCATGTACTCAGGGAGACGCCCGGCAAGGTGGGCCTTCAGAGCCTCCACGGCAACCGGCTGGTCCGCCCGATAGTACGCGACCAGCCGCCGGTCGCCCGGCGCGTCCTCGCGCGCCAGGACGACGGCGTCGTGCACGGCATCGTGGCTCCGAAGCCGGGCTTCGATCTCGCCCAACTCGATGCGGAAGCCGCGGATCTTCACCTGGAAATCGGTGCGCCCCAGGAACTCGAGAACCCCAGTGCGTGAGTGCGTTAGTGCGTTAGTGCGGGAGTCGCCGGATTCCCCACGTGCTTCCGCACTTTCCTTCCAGCGAGCCCGGTCGCCGGTGCGGTACAGCCGGCCGCCCGGCGCGCCGAACGGGTCAGGAACGAAGCGCTCCGCCGTCAGCGCCGGCCGCCGCAGGTAGCCGCGCGCCAGCAGCGGGCCGCCGATGTACAGCTCGCCCGCCACGCCCACGGGCACCGGCGCGCCGAGGGTGTCCAGCACGTAGACGGACCGCCCGGGGAGCGGCCGCCCGATCGGCACCAGCGGTCCCCCGGCCGCGCCCCGCTCCACCGCGAACGCTGTGGCGGTGATGACGGTTTCGGTCGGCCCGTAGCAGTTCACCAGCATTCCAGCCCAACGCGCATCCGCCGCGGTGGCCGGAAGCGCATCCCCGCCGATCAGCAGGAGCCGGATGCCCGCCAGCGCATTCCCGTCCGCTCCGTCCGCGACCTCCTGCCAGTACGCCGGCGGGAGATTGGCGACGGTGATCCCCAGGTCGCGTACCCGCGCCGGGAATTCGGCGGGGCTCCACAGCTCCGCGCCGCGCAGCACCAGCGTGGCGCCGGAGAGCAGCGGGAAGAACACCTGCTCCAGCGACACATCGAAGCCGGCGGAGGCGAACTGCAGCACCCGGTCTTCCGGCACGATCCCGTGCACCCGCGCCACCGCCGTGAGATGCGCGGCGACCGCTCCGTGCTCCACCGCCACGCCCTTTGGCTGGCCGGTGGAGCCCGACGTGTAGATCACGTACGCCACGTCCTGCGGGCAGACGAGGACGCGCAGAGCCTCCGTCGGCGTGGCGGACGCGTCCTCCGCGTCCACGTCCACCCGCACCGCCGCACCGGCGGGCACGGGCTCCGCCAAGCCGGCGCGGGTGACGACGGCGCGCACGTTCGCATCCTCCGCGATGTACGCCAGGCGCCCGGCGGGAAGCGACGGGTCCAGCGGGACGTAGACGCCGCCCGCCTTGAGCGTGGCCAGCAGCGCCACCACCAGCTCCGGCCGCCACTCCAGGCACACCCCGACCGCCACGCCGGGCTCCACGCCCGCCGCGGTGAGGCGATGCGCCAGGCGGTTGGCCCGCGCGTCCAGCTGCGCATAGGTGAGGCGCTCGCCCTCGTGCACCAGCGCCACCGCGTCGGGCGCGCGCGCCACCTGCTGTTCGAAGAGTTCGTGGATGCACTGTGCGGACGGATCCGCCGCCTCCGTGTGGCTCCACTCCTCCACCACCCGCAGGCGCTCGATCTCCGGCATCAGCGCCAGGCCATCCACGCGCTGGTGCTCGTCCGCGGCCATCGCCTCCAGCACGCGCCGCAGGTAGCCCAGCCAGCGCTCCACCGTCGCCCGGTCGAAGAGCGCCGTCGCGAAGTTCAGATGCCCCACGATCCGATCCCCGTACTCGGCGAGGGTCAATCCAAGGTCGAACTTCGCGGTCTCCTGCGCGGATGACGGCACGCCCGCGGACTGCAGCCCCGGCAGCTCCAGGCGATCACCCGTCGCGTTCTGCCAGGCGAACATCACCTGGAAGAGCGGGGTGTGCGCCAGGCTGCGTACCGGCTGCACCAGCTCCACCACCTGTTCGAGCGGGATGTCCTGGTTCCGCTGCGCCTCCAGCGCGCGCGTCTTCACGCGCTGGAGCAGCTCCCCCACCCTCGGCCCGTCCGAGAGGTCCACGCGCACCGGCAGCGTGTTGACGAAGAAGCCGATCAGCTCCTCCACCTCCGGCTGCCCCCGGTTGGCGCTCGGCGTGCCGATCACCACGTCGTCCTGGCCGGAGAGCCGGGCGAGCACGGCGGCCCATCCCGCCAGCAGCGTCATGAACAGCGTCGTTCCCTGCCGCTGCGACAGCGCCTTCAGCGCCGCCGTCAGGTCCTCGTCCAGCTCCACCTTCAGCGTCGCGCCGGCGAAGTCCTGCCGCGGCGGGCGGGGACGGTGGGCCGGCAGCTCCAGCAGCTCCGGCGCACCGGCCAGCGTCCGGGTCCAGTACTCCGCCTGCGCTTCCAGGACGGCCCCTTCCACGCGGCGCCGGTGCCAGGCGGCGTAGTCGGCGTACTGGGTGGGCAGCGGCGGGAGCGGATCGGGCTCGTCGCGGACGAAGGCGGCGTACAGCGCGCCCAGCTCGCGGAAGAGCACGCCGGCCGACCAGCCGTCGGAGACGATGTGGTGCATCGTCAGCAGCAGCACGTGGTCGTCCTCCGCCATCCGCACCAGCCGCCCGCGGACCAGCGGCCCGCGCGCCAGGTCGAAGAGCGCGCCCGCCTCGTCGGACACGAGGCGCTGCAGCGCGTCCTCCGCATCCGGCGCGGCGCGGAGATCGTCCTCCACCAGCCGGAACCCGCTCTCCTCCACCGGGGCGATGCGCTGCACCGGCTCGCCATCCACCGTGGGGAAGGTGGTGCGCAGCGCCTCGTGCCGCGCGATGATGCGGTCGATGGCACGCTCCAGCGCGCCCCGGTCCAGCTCGCCCCGCAGCCGCAGGCGCACGGGGACGTGGTACGCCGCGCCGGTGCCGCCCAGCTGCTCCAGGAACCACAGCCGCTGCTGCGCGAACGACAGCGGGATCGCGCACGATCGATCCACCGGCGCGATCGTCATCGCCTCGGCCTGGGCGGCGGACTCCAGCCCGCGCGCGAAGTCCGCCAGCACCGGCCGCTCGAACAGGTCGCCCGGCGACACCTCCACGTCCAGCTCCTGCCGCACGCGCGAGATCACGCGCACCGCCAGCAGCGAATGGCCGCCCAACTCGAAGAAGTGGTCGCCCCGGCCCACGCGCTCGGCGCCCAGCAGCTCCGCCCAGATCGCCGCGACCGCCTGCTCCGCCTCGCTGGATGGAGCCTCGTACCCGCGCGCGGCGAACGCATTGCCATCCGGGGCAGGCAGCGCCTTGCGGTCCACCTTGCCGTTCGGGGTCAGCGGAAGCCTCTCCAGGCGCACGTACGCCGCCGGGACCATGTACTCCGGCAGCCGCTCGGCCAGGTGCGCCCGCAGCGTCTCCGCGTCCGCGTCGCCGGCGAGGTAGGCCACCAGCCGCTTCTCGCCCGGCGCGTCCTCCCGCGCCAGGACGACGGCGTCGCGCACGGCATCGTGGCTCCGAAGCGCCGCCTCGATCTCGCCCAGCTCGATGCGGAAGCCGCGCACCTTCACCTGGAAGTCCATCCGCCCCAGGTACTCGATCGCTCCGTCCGCGCGCCGGCTCACCCGGTCGCCGGTGCGGTACAGCCGGCTCCCCGGCACGCCGCCGAACGGGTCGGGAAGGAAGCGCTCCGCCGTCAGCGCGGGACGCCCCAGGTAGCCGCGGGCCAGCCCGGCTCCACCCACGCACAGCTCGCCGGCCACGCCCACGGGCACGGGGTTCATCCACCCGTCCAGCACGTACGCCGTCTGGTTCTCGATCGGCAGCCCGATGGGCGGGGCGCCGGCGCGGTCCGCCGGAACCTCGGCGGCCGTGCTGACCACGCTGCTCTCCGTGGGCCCGTAGTGGTTCACCAGGCGGAAGGGCGCGGCGCCGGGGCCGCGGTGCAGCACGTCGCCGCCCGTCAGCAGGGCACGCAGCGCCAGCGGGGGGGAGCCGAGGCGGTCGATCTCGTCCAGCACCGCCTCCGCCACGGGGGTGGGGAGGAACGCCAGGGTGATGCGGGCGCGGGCAAAGTAGCCCAGCAGCGCCGCCGGAGCCGCGCGCACGGCGGCCGGCAGCAGGTGCAGCTCCGCGCCGCTCGCCAGGTACGGCCACGTCTCCCACGCCGCCGCGTCGAACGCGGGCGAGGCGAACTGCGTGGCGCGGTCGTCCGCCGTGACGGCGTAGGCGCGCTGGTGCCAGCGGACCAGGTTCAGCACGCCCCCATGCGGCACCGCCACGCCCTTGGGGCGCCCGGTGCTGCCGGAGGTGTAGATGACGTAGCACAGGTGGTCGGGCGAGCATCCCGCCGGCCGCGGATCGGTGTCCGGCTGGTGTGCCCATGTCGATTCGTCCGCGGGATCCAGGATCGGCACGCCGCTCCCCGCGAACCGCGCCGCCAGCCCGGGCGGCGCCAGCAGCACCGCGGGCCGGCTGTCGGCCAGCATGTAGCGCAGCCGCTCGTCCGGATACGCGGGATCCAGCGGCACGTACGCGCCGCCCGCCTTGAGCACGGCGAGCATCCCCACCACCATCTCCGGGCCGCGCTCCACGCACAGCGCCACCCGCGCGTCCGCCCCCACCCCCAGCCCGGCCAGGTGGTGCGCCAGGCGATTGGCGCGCGCGTTCAGCTCGCCGTAGGCCAGCGTGCGGTCCTCGTGCGCCAGCGCCGTCGCGTCCGGCGTGCGCGCGGCCTGCGCCTGCACCAGGTGGTGGACGCAGGCGTCGGCGGGGTGCTCCGCCCCGGTCCGGTTCCACGCATCCAGCACCCGGGCGCGCTCGCCGTCCGGCATCAGCTCCAGCCGCTCCACTGGCTGACGCTCGTCGGCCGCCATCGCCTCCAGCACCCGCCGCAGGTAGCCGGTGAAGCGCTCCGCCGTCGCCCGGTCGAACAGCGCGGTGGCGTAGTTGAGCCCCCCCACGATGCGATCCCCGCCGTCGGCGAGGGTCAGCGTCAGGTCGAACTTCGCGCTCTCCGCGGTGGATGCCGGTACGGGGGCGGACTGCAGCCCCGGCAGCTCCAGGCGCTCGCCCGGCGCGTTGTGCCAGGCGAACATCACCTGGAAGAGCGGGTGGTGCCCCAGGCTGCGCGCGGGGCTCACGCGCTCCACCACCTGCTCGAAGGGGATGTCCTGGTTCCGCTGCGCCTCCAGCGCCCGCGCCTTGACCCGCTCCAGCAGCCCGGCCACCGTGGGCGACCCGGAGAAATCCACGCGCACCGGGAGCGTGTTGACGAAGAAGCCGATCAGCTCCTCCACCTCCGCCCTGCCCCGGTTGGCCGACGGCGTGCCGATCACCACGTCGTCCTGGCCCGAGAGCCGTGCCAGCACCACCGCCCACCCGGCGAGCAGCGTCATGAACAGCGTGGTCCCGTGCCGGTGCGACAGCGTCTTCAGCGCCTCCGTCACGTCCACGTCCAGCTCGATCGGCAGCGACGCGCCCGCGAAGTCCTGCCGCGGCGGGCGCGGGCGGTCGGCCGGAAGCTCCAGCAGCTCGGGGGCGCCGGCCAGCGTTTGGGTCCAGTATTCCGCCTGCGCGTCCAGCACCGCGCCGTCCACCAGGCGGCGGTGCCACGCGGCGTAGTCGGCGTACTGGATGGGCAGCGGCGGAAGCGGATCGGCGTCGCCGCGGACGAAGGCGGCGTACAGCGCGCCCAGCTCGCGGTGCAGCACGCCCGCCGACCAGCCGTCGGAGACGATGTGGTGCATCGTCAGCAGCAGCACGTGGTCGTCCTCCGCCACGCGAATCAGCCGCCCGCGGATCAGCGGACCGTGCGCCAGGTCGAACGGCGCGCCCGCTTCGTCGGACACCAGGCGCTGCAGTTCGTCCTCCGCGTCCGGCGCGGCGCGGAGATCGTGCTCCACCAGACGGAACCCGCTCTCCTCGGCCGGCACGATGCGCTGTACCGGCTCGCCGTCCACCGTCTGGATGGTGGTGCGCAGCGCCTCGTGGCGCGCGACGATGCGGTCCAGGGCACGCTCCAGCGCATCGCGGTTCAGCTCGCCCAGCAGCCGCAGGCGCATGGGGACGTGATAGGTGCTGCCCAGGTTCCCCATCTGCTCCAGGAACCAGAGCCGCTGCTGCGCGAACGACAGCGGGATGGCGGACGATCGATCCACCGGCACGATCGCCGCCGCCTCCGCGCGCGCGGCCGAGTCCAGCCCCCGCGCGAAGTCCGCCAGCACCGGCCGCTCGAACACATCGCGCGGCGAGGCCTCCACAGACAGCGCCTGGCGGACGCGCGAAGCCACGCGCACGGCCAGCAGCGAGTGTCCGCCCAGCTCGAAGAAGTGGTCGCCCCGGCCCACGCGCTCGGCGCGCAGCAGCTCCGCCCAGATCGTCGCGACGGCCTGCTCCACCGCGCCGGACGGCGCCTCGTACCCGCGCGTGGCGAACGCGTCGCCATCCGGGGCAGGCAGCGCCTTGCGGTCCACCTTGCCGTTCGGGGTCAGCGGAAGCGTCTCCAGGCGCACGTAGGCCGCCGGGATCATGTACTCCGGGAGGCGTTCCGCGAGATGCGCCCGCAGCACGTCCGCTCCTGCCGTCTCGTCGCCCGCCACGTACGCCACCAGCCGCGTGTCTCCCGGCGCGTCGGCGCGCGCCAGGACGACCGCGTCGCGCACGGCGTCGTGGCTCCGAAGCGCCGCCTCGATCTCACCCAGCTCGATGCGGAATCCGCGGATCTTCACCTGGAAGTCGGTGCGCCCCAGGAACTCCAGGTTCCCCGACGCGCTCCACCGCACCCGGTCACCGGTGCGGTACAGCCGGCCCCCCGGCGCGCCGCCGAACGGGTCCGGGACGAAGCGCCCCGCCGTCAGCGCCGGCCGCCCCAGGTAGCCGCGCGCCAGCAGCGGGCCGCCGATGTACAGCTCGCCCGCCACGCCTACCGGCACCGGTGCACCGAGGGGGTCCAGCACATACACGGCCCGCCCGGGAAGCGGGCGCCCGATCGGCACGAGCGACCCGCCGGCTGCGCCGCTCTCCACCGCGAAAGCCGTGGCGGTGACGACGGTCTCCGTGGGGCCATAGCAGTTGACCAGCCGTCCGGCGCCCCGCGAATCCGCCGCGCTGGCCGGAAGCGCATCTCCGCCGATCAGCAGGAGCCGGATGCCGTTCAGCGCGTCGTCGGCCGCCCCGTCCGCCACCTCCTGCCAGTACGCGGGCGGGAGATTGGCGACGGTGATCCCCAGGTCGCGCACCCGCGCCTGGAACTCGGTGGCGCTCCACAGCTCCGCCCCGCGCAGCACCAGCGTGGCGCCGGTGAGCAGCGGGAAGAACACCTGCTCCAGCGACACGTCGAAGCCGGCCGAGGCGAACTGCAGCACCCGGTCTTCCGGCACGATCCCGTGCACCCGCGCCACGGAAACGAGATGCGCGGCCGCAGCGCCGTGCTCCACCGCCACACCCTTCGGCTGCCCCGTGGAGCCCGACGTGTAGATCACGTACGCGAGATCCTCCGGGAAGACGAGCGCGCGCGGGGTCTCGCCCGGTGCTGCGGAGACCTCGTGCGTATCGACATCCACATCCACACGCACCGCCACACCGGCGGGCACTCGGTCCGCCAGCCCGGCACGGGTGACGACGGCGCGCACGCCCGCATCTTCCGTGATGTACGCCAGACGCGCGGCGGGAAGCGACGGGTCGAGCGGGACGTAGACGCCGCCCGCCTTGAGCGTGGCCAGCAGCGCCACCACCAGCTCCGGCCGCCACTCCAGGCACACCCCGACCGCCACGCCGCGCTCCACGCCCACCGCCGCGAGGCGATGCGCCAAGCGGTTGGCGCGCGCATCGAGCTGCGCGTAGGTGAGCCGCTCGCCCTCGTGCACCAGCGCCACCGCATCCGGCGTGCGCGCCACCTGCTGCTCGAACAGCTCGTGGATGCACTGCCCGGACGGATCCGCCGCCTGGCTGTGGCTCCACTCCTCCACCAGGCGCGCGCGCTCCGCGGCGGGGAGCAGGGGGATGCCGTCCATCCGCACGGCATCGTCCTGCGCCATGCCCGCGAGCACGCGCCGCAGGTATTCCATGAAGCGCGCGACGGTGGCACCCTCGAAGAGCGCTGTCGCGTACTCCAGGGCGCCGACGATGCGCCCGCCATCCTCCCACAGCGTCAGCGTCAGGTCGAACTTGGCCGTGGCGCGCGGTCCAACGTCCGCGGGAGACAGCGTCAGCCCCGGCAGCTCCAGGCCTCCCCCCGACGCGTTCTGCCAGGCGAACATCACCTGGAAGAGCGGACTGTGCGCCAGGCTGCGCGTGGGGCGGATGCGCTCCACCACCTGCTCGAAGGGAATGTCCTGGTTCTGCTGCGCCTCCAGCGCACGCTCGCGCACCTGCCCCAGCAGCTCCGCCACCGTGGGCGCGCCGGAGAGGTCCACGCGCACCGGCAGCGTGTTGATGAAGAAGCCGATCAGATCCTCGATCTCCGCGCGGCCGCGGTTGGCGCTCGGCGTGCCGATCACCACCTGGTCCTGGCCGGAGAGCCGGGCGAGCACCGTGGCCCACCCGGCCAGCAGCGTCATGAACAGCGTGGTCCCGCGCCGCTGCGACAGCGTCTTGAGTCCCACCGTCAGCGTCTCGTCCAGCTCCACCATCAGCGACGCGCCGGCGAAGTCCTGCTTCGCCGGGCGCGGGTGGTCGGCCGGCAGCTCCAGCAGCTCGGGCGCGCCAGCCAGCGTCCGGGTCCAGTATTCCGCCTGCGCGTCCAGCACCGCGCCGTCCACCAAGCGGCGGTGCCACGCGGCGTAGTCGGCGTACTGGATGGGCAGCGGCGGGAGCGGATCGGCATCGCCGCGCGTGAAGGCGGCGTACAGCACGCCCAGCTCACGGAAGAGCACGCCGGCCGACCAGCCGTCGGAGACGATGTGGTGCATCGTCAGCAGCAGCACGTGGTCGTCCGCCGCCATCCGCACCAGCCGGCCGCGGATCAGCGGACCGCGCGCGAGGTCGAAGAGCGCGCCCGCCTCGTCGGACACCAGGCGGCGCAGCTCATCCTCCGCGTCCGACGCGGCGCGGAGATCGTGCTCCACCAGCCGGAACCCGCTCTCCTCGACGGGAACGATGCGCTGGACGGGCTCGCCGTCCACCGTCGGGAAGGTGGTGCGCAGCGTCTCGTGCCGCGCGACGATGCGGTCCAGCGCACGCTCCAGCGCACCGCGGTCCAGCTCGCCGTGCAGGCGCAGGCGCATGGGGATGTGATACGCCGCCCCGATCCCGCCCAGCTGTTCCAGGAACCACAGCCGCTGCTGCGCGAACGACAGCGGGATCGCGGACGATCGATCCACCGGCGCGATCGCCATCGCGGCGGATTCCGCGGCCTCCCGCAGCCCGCGCGCGAAGTCCGCCAGCACCGGCCGCTCGAACACGTCGCCGGGCGAGGCCTCCACAGACAGCGCCTTGCGTATCCGCGACACCACGCGCACGGCCAGCAGCGAGTGCCCGCCCAGCTGGAAGAAGTGGTCGCCCCGGCCCACGCGCCGTGCGCCCAGCAGCTCCGCCCAGATCGCCGCCACCGCCTGCTCCACCGCGCCGGAGGGAGCCTCGTACCCGCGCGCGGCGAACGCATCCATCTCGGGCGCGGGGAGCGCCCTGCGGTTCACCTTGCCGTTCGGGGTCAGCGGAAGCGTCTCCAGGCGCACGTACGCCGTGGGGACCATGTACTCCGGCAGCCGCTCGGCCAAGTGCGCCCGCAGCGCCTCCGCATCCGCGTCGCCGGCGAGGTAGGCCACCAGGCGCTTCTCGCCCGGCGCGTCCTCCCGCGCCAGGACGACGGCCTCGCGCACCCGCGCATGCTCACGCAGCCGCGCCTCGATTTCGCCCAGCTCGATGCGGTGGCCGCGCACCTTCACCTGGCCGTCGCCGCGGCCCAGGAAGTCGACCGCCCCGTCCGAGCGCCACCGCGCGAGGTCGCCCGTGCGGTACAGCCGCGCCCCCGCCTCCCCGCCGAAGGGGTCGGGTACGAAGCGGTCCGCCGTGAGCGCCGGCCGGTTCAGGTATCCGCGCGCCACCTGCACCCCGCCGATGTACAGCTCCCCCGCCACGCCCACCGGAACCGGCTCGCCCGCCCGGTCCAGCACGTACAGGCGCGTGTTGGCCATCGGCGCGCCGATGGGGAT
>JAESFL010000483.1_pt1 | contig 26981 bp, 19 predicted proteins | sample 9269401 | NCBI WGS metagenome assembly JAESFL01 (sample SAMN14506025, study PRJNA617098) | algae metagenome | isolation source: Gloeocapsa sp. UFS-A4-WI-NPMV-4B04 and co-occurring heterotrophs from desert... | place: USA: Utah | collected 2006-10-01 | reverse complement strand
CGACCCACTGCCATAACGATCTCGGGCTCGCAGTCGCCAATTCGCTGGCGGCCGTCATTGCCGGCGCCAGGCAGGTTGAATCGACGGTCAACGGGATTGGCGAGCGTGCCGGCAATGCCGCGGTCGAAGAGATAGCGATGGCGCTGAAGGTGAGGGGCGACGTGATGCCGCTGCGCACGAACATCGTCTCGACCGAGATCATGAAATCGAGCCGCCTCATTTCCTCGGTCACCGGCTTCCAGGTACAGCCGAACAAGGCGGTGGTGGGTGCGAACGCCTTTTCCCATGAAAGCGGCATTCACCAGGACGGCATGATCAAGGATGCCTCCACCTACGAGATCATGACGCCCGAAAGCGTCGGCCTCGTCACGTCCAGCCTGGTCCTGGGCAAGCATAGCGGGCGCGCGGCCTTTCGCCAGAAGCTTCAGGAACTCGGCTACGAGCTTGGCGACAACGCCTTTCAGGATGCCTTCGCCCGGTTCAAGGAACTCGCCGACGCGAAAAAGGAGATATTCGAAGAAGACATCATCGCGCTGGTCGACGACGAAGTCATTCGCGGAAAGGACCGGCTCCAGCTCCAGGAGATCGAAGTTTATTGCGGGTCGCACGGGCCCCAGCGCGCCATCATCACATTGGAAGTGGATGGCGAGGAGCGGACCTCCGCGACCCGCGGCAACGGCCCGATCGACGCGATTTTCAAAGGGATGCGCAAGCTGGTGCCGCACGAGGAAGCAAGGCTCGAACGCTATGAAGTGCACGCCGTGACCGGCGGCACCGATGCGCAGGCGGAAGTGGTGGTCCTGCTGTCGGAGAGCGGCATCACCGCTCGCGGTCGGGGCGCGCACCATGATACGATGGTGGCAAGCGCACGGGCTTACGTGAATGCTCTCAACAAGCTGATCCTCAAACGGACGCGCGCGTCGGAGCCCCCCGTCTCGCTCTGAACCAACGTCCGATCCCGTTCACCTTCAATCCTATTTCGAAAGATCAGCCATGTTCAGGGGTTCGATTACCGCGCTCGTTACGCCGTTTCGCGACGGCGAGGTGGATGAGGGCGCGCTTCGCGATTTCGTGGCGTGGCAGATAGCGGAGGGGACCGGCGGTCTCGTTCCCTGCGGAACGACCGGGGAGTCGCCGACGCTGAGCCATGAGGAACATCGGCGGGTGGTCGAGGTCACGATCGATGCGGCCGGCGGGCGGGTGCCGGTCATCGCCGGAACCGGATCGAACAACACCCAGGAAGCCATTCAGCTCTCCCGACATGCCGAAGCGGCCGGCGCCGATGCGCTGCTGATCGTCGCCCCCTATTATAACCGGCCGAGCCAGGAAGGCCTCTACCACCATTTCCGGCAGATCGACGAGGCGGTCGGCATTCCCATCATCGTCTACAACATACCGCCGCGCAGCGCGGTCGATATTTCCGTGGAGACGATGAAGCGCATCTATGAGGATTGCGCGAACGTCGTGGGGGTGAAGGACGCAACGATGAATCTCGCCCGCCCATCACTGGAGCGGCAGGCCTGCGGCGAGGCGTTCAACCTCCTTTCGGGCGAGGACGCAACGGCACTCGGCTATATGGCTCATGGCGGGCACGGCTGCATTTCCGTCACCGCCAATGTGGCGCCGCGGCTTTGCGCGGAGTTCCAGGCCCTTTGCCTGGCCGGCAACTTCAAGGAGGCGATTTTCTATCAGGACAAGCTGATGCCGCTGCACCATTCGCTGTTCCTCGAGCCCAATCCCGCGGGGCCGAAATTCGCGCTCGAGCGGCTCGGTCGGATCAGCGGAGAAATACGATCGCCGCTAATGGAAGCGTCGCCGGCGGTGCGAGAGCAGATCGAGGCGGCCATGATGCATGCGGGCCTTCTCGGCTGAGCCTCGTCGGCGTCCGCACGTGCCGGCCGTAATCGGTCAGCTCGTGCAGACCCGGTCATCGGTGCGGATGCGAAGGTCTAATCCTGGCCGGTGCCGGGCTCGGCGAGCTTGCGGTGCATCTCCGCTGATGCGCCGCCGCCGAGCACTTTCGATCCAGCCACCTGCAGCTTGTTCTTGAGGCTGTAGACGATGCTCCGCTCGCCCTTCATCATCGCCTTGTAGCCGGCCTCGGCGACGTCGGCGGGATCGTCCTTGCTCATCGTCCCGACGCGCGTGTCATCCATGTCGGCGCGGTGGAAGAACTCGGTTTCGGTAGCGCCGGGCTTCAGGCAGGTGACGGTGACTTCCGTGTCCTTGAGCTCGTTGTTGAGAGCATCGGAGAAGCTGTCGATGAACGCCTTGCTGCCATTGTAGACGGCGTGAAACGCCCCGGCGATGTGCCCCGCGATCGAGCCGGTGATCAATATCCGCCCTTGGTTGCGGGCGACCATGTCGCGAGCGACTTTCTGCACGAGATAGACGGTGCCGGTGACGTTCGTGTCGATGACGTGCCGCCACTCGGCAACGTCCTGATCGAGGAAGGCCCGCCCAAGCCCATGGCCGGCATTGGCGAACAGCAGGTCGATCTGGCGGCCTCCCGCAGCGGCGAGCAGCCGGTCCACGCCCTCGAACGTGGAAAGGTCGGTTTCGACGTTGATGACCTCCACGCCATATCCCTGCAGCTCCCGCGAAGCGTCGACCAGCGGCGTATCGGCCGCCACCGCAAGGTCGTAGCCATCCTTGGCGGCAAGCTTGGCGAGTTCGAGCCCGATCCCGGTTGAAGCTCCAGTGACGATGGCGAACTTACGCTGGCTCATAGCTTCTTTCCTCGGCGCGATTGGTTGATTGCTGTTCGAGGCCCGGTTTCAGGACGATCTTGGTGTATTCGTTCTGGTCGCTATGCCAGTGCCGATACATGTCCGGCCCTTCTTCCAGGCTGGCCCGATGCGAGATCATGAAGGTGGTGTCGAGCTTCCCTTCCTGGATCATGCCCAGCAGGTCTTTGGTATATTTCTGGACGTGGGTCTGGCCCGTTTTCATGGTCAGACCCTTTTCCATGAAGGCGCCGATCGGGAACTTGTCCATCATTCCCCCATAGACGCCGGGTACCGATACCCGCCCGCCCTTGCGGCAGGCGAGGATCGCCTGGCGAAACGCGGCCGGACGATCGGTGCCGAGCTTCAGCCATACTTTCGCGTGATCGGCGATATTGTCGATGCCGAGGCCGTGCGCCTCCATGCCGACGCAGTCGATGCAGGCATCGGGGCCGATGCCGCCGGTCATCTCGAACAGGGCTTCGCGCACGTTGACCTCGGTGAAATCGAGGATTTCGGCGCCCATCTGCCTGGCCAGCTCGAGCCGGCGCGGATAATGGTCGATCGCGATGACCCGGTGCGCGCCCATGACGCGTGCCGATTGGATCGCGAACAGACCGACCGGGCCGCAGCCCCAGACCGCGACCGTGTCGCCTTCCTCGATCTCGGCATTTTCCGCCGCCATCCAGCCGGTGGGGAGGATGTCGGAGAGGAACAGCACTTGATCGTCGTCGAGACCGTCGGGGATGACGATCGGCCCCACGTCGGAATAGGGCACGCGCAGATATTCCGCCTGACCGCCGGCATAGCCGCCGGTGAGGTGCGCGTAGCCGAGCGCGCCGCCCATCGGATAACCGTACAGCGTCTCCGACATGTCGGACGTGGTCGCCGGATTGCTGTTGTCGCAGGCGGAAAATTGCTGCTTGGAACAATGGAAGCAGCTGCCGCACGAGACGGTGAAGGGGATGACGACCCGTTGACCCTTCTGCAGCGTCGACTTCGGGCCGACTTCGACCACCTCGCCCATATTCTCGTGGCCGAGAATATCCCCGGCGCGCATCGTCGGGATGTAGCCGTCATAAAGGTGGAGGTCGGAGCCGCAGATGGCGGTCGACGTGATCTTGATGATGGCATCGCGCGGGTTGACGATTTCGGGATCGGGAACCGTATCGACCCGAACGTCGTGGCGGCCGTGCCAGGTAAGTGCGCGCATTAGCTATTCTCCTAGAGATACTGCCTGGTCGGCTCTTCGGATTTGCGGCCGGACGGGCCGGCGGAACTGGTGATCTCGCCCGTTTCCATGAGCTGCTTGAAACGCCTGAGATCGCGGCGCGCCTGGACGTTGGGCTCGCGCTGGAACAGTTTGGCGACAAGCCGGCCGGCCGTGCCTCCCGGCGGATCATAGCTGATCGTGGCCCTGACCATGGTGCCGCGGCCGGGCCCGGCGTCGACGAATTCGATGCGGCCGCTATTGTTGACGTCGGCGCCTTCCTCCGAGTGCCAGGCGATCAGCCGGCCCGGCTCCTCTTCCGTGATGCGGCTGACGAACTCGACCTTGGCGCCGGCCGGTGCTTCGATCGTCCAGCGCGAGCGGCGTTCGTCCAGCTTCTCGACGGAGCGGATATTGTCCATGAATTGCGGGAAGTTCGTGAAGTCCCGCCAGAAGTCGTACAGCTCCTGGCGCGAGCGGTTGACGGTGACCGTGCGGCTTACCAAGGCTTCCTTTCCGGCCTTGCCGCGGAACGTGGACGGTGGTGCGTCGCTGATCAGCTCCCGCTCCGGCTCCTCCGCCAGCTTGCGGCCGACGAACCAGGCGACGCCCGCCGCGGCGGCGATGGTCGCGGCGCCCACCAAAGCTCGTTGAAGCGTGTCGCCGCCGCTGCGGTCGCGTTCGTCGTCCGTGCGATAATCTTCCACCTGTTCCTCCTCGATCAGTTGAGCGCGTCGGCGAGCTTGCGGACGAGGCCGTGGCGGAGCTTTTGGCTGATCGACGCCGCAGCCCGGCAATGAGCGGTCGCGGTGTGTTTCACCACGCGCCCGATGCCGAATGTCCCGAGCGAGCTTCCTCCTGAAACCAATATCTTCTCAACGCCGGCCTCGCTCAAACGCTCCGTAGGGCGCTTGCCTTGTTTGCGCCGCGGATCGATCCCGGGGCGGCAATGGATTCGTTAAGTGGCTGAGAACCCACGCGACCTACCGATGTTCCTGCTACGGTAGAAAGCCCGTAAACGCGCCCGGCGCGCCGTTTAGCGCCCTCGTCCGGGAACAGACGGAAGCCTTGCGCACTCTTTTGGGAAGCGCTTGACGAGGGAGAATGTGATGCGCGCCGAGACACTGCCGCCACGCCAGCTCAGCCGCGAATTGCGGGAAGAGGCGAGCGCCGACCTCACCCGGCGGCGCTGGACGATCGGGCTTTCCTTTGCCGGCGTGCTGATTGGAACTGCCGTCGGCGCCTATCAGACGGGCCTCATCGGCCGGTTGCCCGACATTGCGCCTGGAAAGATATTCGACGCGGAAAAGGTCGATGCCTCCGATTATGCTTATCAGCGGCTTCAGATGCCGGACGCGATGCTGATGATCATCACCTACGGCGTCACGGCCGCGCTCGCCTCGGCCGGAGCAAAGGACCGGGCCGAGCAGAACCCGGCGTTGCCGCTCGTGACGGCCGGGAAAGCGGCCTATGATTTCATGACCTGCCTCCGGCTCGCGCGGGAGGAATGGCAGGAAAACGAGGCTCTGTGCAGCTGGTGCCAGCTGGCCACCCTGATATCGGGCGTGACCCTGGTCTTGACCCTGCCCGAAGCCAGAAAAGCACTTGGAAATGCGCGGTAAGAGGAAGTGCTGGCGCCCTTCCCTGGAGTGCGCCGCCTTCCTGCTCGATGAAGCGCCCGGAATTTAGGCCGCGCGATCCCTCGGCTGGTCCAAAGGCTCGGAAGCGACCCACGCGCCGCCCTGCTGACGCTCGAGCGGGCGAGCGCAAGTGGCGCAGATGCCCACATATCCGCCGGGCCGCGTCATGATCGACGGCTGGGATACACGGTGCAATCCGAAGAGGCAGCGCAGACTCATCGGCCAAAGATAGGGTGCTTCGCCGGAGGGCACCAGGGGTGGATTTGGGTCGAAACCATCTCGCGGGCGCGGTGTTGCGCCGGCGCCATGGGGCAATGACCGAGGCAGGACCGAGCGGCGCCAAGTCGTCGTTCCGGTCTCCACCTGCCGCGTCGCTGCGCGCTTCGGCAGCATCGGTCGAAATTGCGAAATTCCGGCCGCTCATGCCCGCGGCTCCCCATCATCGCTGCCCCGGGCACGCGTGGCCGTTCGGAAAAGTGGCTACCGCCAGGCAGCGAAAGGCGGCTTAGAGCTTGATCTTGTCGGTCCGCCGCCGGCCGCGCGCCCGATCGATGCGGCGCTGGCCGCGCTGATAGATTTCAGTGGCCGCGACCGGAACAAGGATCGTCGCCGCCACGGCGCCTATGATCAGCCCGAGATAGCTTGTCATATCAGTCTCCTGCAGCGTGGTTAACGATCGCATTCGGCTTCGTCATCGCCTTTCTGAGGCCGCGCCGCCGAATTAAGCCGTTGCCGCGACAGCGGATTTCTCCGGCCGGCCGTCGGCCCCGCCGTTCCGGCCGCGGCTCCCCCGGCCAGGCTCCGGCGCGACGCGTTTCCGCGCGCGTTCCAACGCCGCGCCGGAGCTGGTAAGCTGCCCTTAATTATTTGATCGTCAAAGCTATTTTTAGCGAGCGAAAGCCGCAGACTCTGCTATGTTTGGGCGTCGGCTGGGGGGCCGGCTTGGGATGGTTCGGGGGGATGGGGTGGTAAGGAGCTTTAAGTGAACGTCGAAACCCAGCGCGATAGTCTTGACCGCCGTCAGCTCGTCACCGCCTTGAGATCGCTGAGGCGCGGAGACTTTTCCGTGCGCCTTTCCGAGGAATATGGCGGCGTCGACGGCGAGATCGCACGCCTGTTCAACGAAGTGGTGGGCATCGAGGAAGAGATGACCCGCGAGTTCGAACGGCTGTCGGTCGTGGTCGGCAAGGAAGGCAAGATCACGCAGCGCGGCCGCGTGCGCGGCGCCACCGGCGGCTGGGAGACGAAGGTCCGGGCCGTCAATGAGCTCATCGAAGACATGGTTCAGCCGACCGCCGAAGTTTCGCGCGTGATCGGCGCGGTGGCGAAGGGCGATCTTTCGCAGTCCATGACAGTCGAGATTGACGGGCGGCCGCTGCGCGGCGAGTTCCTTCGCATCGGCAAGGTCGTGAACACCATGGTGGAACAGCTCGCTTCCTTCGCATCCGAAGTGACGCGCGTGGCGCGCGAGGTCGGCACGGAGGGCAAGCTGGGCGGCCAAGCGACCGTGAAGGGCGTCGCCGGCACCTGGAAGGATTTGACCGACAACGTCAACGCCATGGCGACGAACCTCACTTCGCAGGTGCGTAACATTGCCGAGGTGACGACCGCGGTGGCGAGCGGCGACTTGTCCAAGAAGATCACCGTGGAGGTGAAGGGGGAGATCCTCGAACTCAAGAACACCATCAATACGATGGTGGACCAATTGAACTCCTTTGCTTCCGAAGTGACGCGCGTGGCGCGCGAGGTCGGCACCGAAGGCAAGCTCGGCGGCCAGGCGCGCGTGGAGGGCGTCGGCGGCACCTGGAAGGATCTCACCGACAACGTGAACCTGATGGCCGCGAACCTCACCGGCCAGGTCCGCAACATCGCCGAAGTGACGACGGCGGTGGCCTCCGGCGACTTGTCCAAGAAGATCACGGTGGACGTGAAGGGCGAGATCCTCGAACTCAAGAACACCATCAACGTCATGGTGGACCAGCTGAACGGCTTCGCTTCGGAAGTGACCCGCGTGGCGCGTGAGGTCGGGACGGAAGGCAAGCTCGGCGGCCAGGCGCAGGTGCCCGGCGTTGCCGGCACCTGGAAGGATTTGACCGACAACGTGAACCTGATGGCCGACAATCTCACCGGCCAGGTCCGCAACATCGCCGAAGTGACCACCGCGGTGGCCTCCGGCGACTTGTCCAAGAAGATCACGGTGGACGTGAAGGGCGAGATCCTCGAACTGAAGAACACCATCAACGTCATGGTGGACCAGTTGAACGGCTTCGCTTCGGAAGTGACGCGCGTGGCGCGCGAGGTCGGCACCGAAGGCAAGCTCGGCGGCCAGGCGCAGGTGCCCGGCGTCGCCGGCACCTGGGCCGACTTGACGGACAATGTGAACCTGATGGCCGCGAACCTCACCGGCCAGGTCCGCAACATCGCCGACGTGACGACCGCCGTGGCCAAGGGCGATCTTTCCAAGAAGATCACCGTCGAAGTGAAGGGCGAGATCCTCGAGCTCAAGAACACCATCAATACCATGGTGGACCAGCTCAACGCCTTCGCGTCTGAAGTGACGCGCGTGGCGCGCGAAGTGGGCTCGGAAGGAAAGCTCGGCGGTCAGGCCAAGGTGGAGGGCGTCGCCGGCACCTGGGCCGACTTGACGGACTCCGTGAACCTCATGGCCGGCAATCTGACGGCGCAGGTGCGCAACATCGCCGAAGTGACCACGGCTGTGGCACGCGGCGATTTGTCCAAGAAGATCACGGTCGACGTCAAGGGCGAGATCCTGGAGCTGAAGGACACCATCAACGTCATGGTGGATCAGCTCAACTCCTTTGCCTCCGAAGTGACGCGCGTGGCCCGCGAAGTGGGCTCGGACGGGAAGCTCGGCGGCCAGGCGAAGGTGGAAGGCGTCGGCGGCACTTGGAAGGACTTGACCGACAATGTGAACGCCATGGCTGCGAACCTCACGGGCCAGGTCCGGAACATCGCCGAGGTGACCACCGCGGTGGCGCTCGGCGACTTGTCCAAAAAGATCACGGTGGACGTGAAGGGCGAGATCCTCGAGCTCAAGAACACGATCAACACCATGGTCGACCAGTTGAACGGCTTCGCTTCCGAAGTGACGCGCGTCGCCCGCGAAGTCGGCACGGAGGGCAAGCTTGGCGGCCAGGCGCAGGTGCGCGGCGTCGCCGGCACCTGGAAGGATCTCACGGACAACGTGAACCTGATGGCCGAGAACCTCACCGGCCAGGTCCGCAACATCGCCGACGTGACGACCGCCGTGGCGAGGGGCGACCTTTCCAAGAAGATCACCGTGGAGGTGAAGGGCGAGATCCTTCAGCTCAAGGACACCATCAACACCATGGTGGACCAGCTGAACGGCTTCGCTTCCGAAGTGACGCGCGTGGCCCGCGAAGTCGGGACGGAAGGCAAGCTCGGCGGACAGGCGCAGGTGCCTGGCGTCGGCGGCACCTGGAAGGATCTCACGGACAACGTGAACCTGATGGCGACCAACCTCACCAACCAGGTCCGCGGCATCGCGGACGTGGTGACCGCGGTGGCGCAGGGTAACCTCAAGCGGAAGCTGACGGTGGACGCGAAGGGGGAAATCGCCGCGCTCGCCGAAACCATCAACTTCATGATCGACACGCTTTCGACTTTCGGCGACCAGGTTACCAACATGGCCCGCGAGGTCGGCATCGAAGGCCGTCTCGGCGGTCAGGCCCGCGTGCCGGGCGCCGCCGGCCTGTGGCGCGATCTCACCGATAACGTGAACCAGCTTGCGGCGAATCTCACCAACCAGGTTCGCTCGATCGCCGACGTGGCGACGGCCGTGACCAAGGGCGACTTGACCCGCTCCATCGCGGTGGAAGCCTCGGGCGAGATGGCGGCGCTCAAGGACACGATCAACGAGATGATCCGCAACCTCAAGGATCAGACCTTGAAGAATGCGGAGCAGGATTGGCTCAAGACCAACCTCGCCCGGTTCAGCCGGATGCTGCAGGGCGAACGCGATCTCACCACCGTCTCCAACCTCATCATGTCGGAGCTCGCGCCGCTGGTGAACGCGCAATATGGCGTCTTCTACGTGACCAAGCGCGAGGGCGAGGAGACCGTGCTCGACCTCGTCGCCAGCTATGGCGCGGAGAATGTCGATGCGCTGAAGCCGCAGTTCAAACTGCGCGAAGGTCTGGTCGGACAGGCCGCCGCGGACAAGCGCGCGATGCTGCTGCAGAACGTGCCGGGCGAGTTCATCCGCATCGGCTCCGGCCTCGGCCATGCCGCCCCCGCCAACGTCAACATCCTGCCGGCCTTGTTCGAGGACGAAGTGAAGGCGGTGATCGAGCTCGCATCCTTCAGCGAGTTCAACGAAACCCACCAGAGCTTCCTCGACCAGCTGATGGAATCGGTCGGCATCGTCTTGAACACGATTGCCGCCACGATGCGGACGGAGGGCCTGCTGAAACAATCGCAGCTGCTGACTCAGGAGCTTCAGGCCCGCCAGACCGAGCTCACCACCAAGCAGGAGGAGCTGCACGCGACCAACGAAGAGCTCCAGGAAAAGGCACAGCTTCTCGAGAACGAGAAGAAGCAGGTCGAAGCCAAGAATATCGAAATCGAAATGGCCCGCCGCGCGGTGGAGGAAAAGGCGGAGCAGCTCGCGCTCACGTCCAAGTACAAATCCGAATTCCTTGCCAACATGAGCCACGAGCTTCGGACGCCATTGAACTCGCTGCTCATCCTCTCGAAGCTGCTCGCCGACAACCCGCAGGGGAACCTCAACGAGAAGCAGACGGAGTTCGCCCGCACCATTCACGGCGCCGGATCGGATCTTCTCTCGCTCATCAACGACATTCTCGACCTGTCGAAGATTGAATCCGGTACGGTGTCGATCGAGGTCGGCGACATGCCGATGAGCAGCCTCAAGCAACATATGGAGCGTACATTCCGGCAGCTTGCGGCGGACAAGGGCCTCGAATTCAACGTCGAGTTCGACAACAGCCTGCCGGGCACGATCCGTACCGACGAGAAGCGCTTGCAGCAGGTGGTGCTCAACCTCCTGTCGAACGCCTTCAAATTCACCTCGCAAGGCGGCGTCACCCTGGCGGTGCGTTCGGCCGAAGGGGGTTGGAGCACCAACCATCCAGTGCTTCGCGGCGCCGACAGCGCGATCGCCATTGCCGTCACCGACACCGGCATCGGCATTCCCGAAGACAAGCAGAAGCTCATCTTCGAGGCCTTCCAGCAGGCGGACGGCACCACCAGCCGCAAATATGGCGGCACGGGGCTGGGATTGTCGATCAGCCGCGAGATTGCGCGCCTGCTCGGCGGCGAGCTTCAGGTCCGGTCGAAGCCTGGCGAAGGTTCGACCTTCACGTTGTTCGTCCCTTTGCAGGCGGTGTCTCCGAACGTCGCCACGGCCAGTAACGGCACGACGGCGCGTTACGACAATAGCGGCGCGGTCGTTCCATCGGCGCTGCCGACCACCTTCGAGGTAAGCGACGACCGCGATTCGATCGGCGACGAGCCATTCGTGCTGATCGTCGAGGACGACCCGACCTTCGCTTCGATTCTTCTCGATCTTGCGCACGAGGCGGGGTTAAAGGGCGTCGTCTCGACGGCGGGGGCGGGCACGCTCGCCATGGCCCGCAAGCTGCAGCCGCATGCGATCACGCTTGACCTCGGCCTCTCCGACATTGACGGGTTCGTGCTGCTCGACTTGCTGAAGCACGATCCGCAGACGAGCCATCTGCCGATCCACGTCATCTCCGGCGCCGACAAGCTCGCCTCGGTCATGGAGATGGGCGCGTTTGGAGTGACGGAGAAGCCGGCCGACCACGAGGAACTCGGCCAGGTATTCGAGGAGCTGTTCAAGCTCATCAAGAGCAGCGAGCCTCGCGTGATCGTCAGCGGAGGCGCCAACGACGTGATGCCGAGCAGCCGCTCGGTGCCCGAATTGGCGGGCGCCAAGATCCTGATCGTCGACGACGACATCCGCAACATCTACTCGCTCACCAGCGTACTCGAGAGCTACGACGTCGAAGTGTTGCACGCGGAGCGCGGCCGCGACGGCATTCGCATCCTCGAAGAAACGCCCGACATCGATATCGGCCTTATCGACATCATGATGCCGGAGATGGACGGTTACGAGACGATGCAGAATATCCGGGCCAATCCGGAGCTCGCCAACGTGCCGCTGGTCGCGGTCACGGCCAAGGCGATGAAAGGCGACCGCCAGAAGTGCCTTGATGCCGGCGCGTCGGACTATATCGCCAAGCCGGTCGACATCGAATTGCTGCTGGCGCTGCTGCGGGTCTGGATCGGCCGGTCGCGCGAGCGTAACGTCGCATCGGAAATGCCGCTTGAGAAGAATGCGGCGGAGTAAGAGATGACGGGGGAACAGCGGGTGCGGGGAGGCAGGGCCTCTTCGCAGGTCGCGAGGCAATTGGGGGAAGTTCCCATCGAGATCGAACCGGCCGAGCGGGCGCGTGTCCTTGTCGTCGACGATGACGAGCGCAACCTGCTCGCCATCCGCACGGTGCTGGAAGATGTGGCCGACGTCGTGGTGGCGACGTCGGGTGAGGAGGCATTGCGTCACCTGCTGAAAGGTGAGTTCGCCGTCATCCTCCTCGACGTCTACATGCCCGGCATGGATGGCTACGAGACCGCCCAGATCATCCGCAGCCGCGAGCAGACCAAGCGCATCCCGATCGTCTTCTTGTCGGCGGTGAACAAGGAAACGCAGCACCTCATCCGCGGCTATTCGATGGGCGCGGTGGATTACGTGTTCAAGCCGGTCGAGCCGCTGGTTCTCCGCTCGAAGGTCGCAGTGTTCGTCGACCTTTTCGCCATGACCAAGGAGATCCAGCGCAAAGCCCGGCAGGAGCAGCAGCTGCTCGATGCCAATCTTCGGGCCAATGCGGAGCGGCTTCGGGCCGAGCAACAGCTCCGGCTGGCCGAGCAGCGGCAGGCGGCGATCATCGAATCCCTGCCGATCATCCTCTACCTTGAAGACGTCGACGCATCGCCGCGGATCCCGAAGTTCGTCAGCGGCAATTTCGCCGCGCTGACCGGCTTCCAGTTCGACCAGATACTGGAAGCGCCCAGCTTATGGGTCGACCGGCTCCACCCTGACGATCGTGACCGGGTCGTCACGGCGCTGGCGGCGCGGCCGGCCGGCAAGGCGCTGGCGGTCGAATATCGCTGGCAGTGCGCCGACGGGCAGTACAAGCATTTCCTCGACCAAGCCGTCTTGCTGCGCGATCCGCGCGGCAATCCGGTCGAATATGCCGGCACCCTGCTCGACGTTACCGATCGCAAGGATTTGGAGACGCAGCTGCTCCAGGCGCGCAAGATGGATGCGATCGGCAAACTCACCGGCGGCATCGCGCACGATTTCAACAATTTGCTGGCCGCCGTTCTGGGCGGGCTGGGGCTGATCGAGCGGCGGGTCGAGTTGGCCGAGGATCAGCGCAAGGTGCTGACCATGACGCGTCACGCCGCCGAACAGGGGTCCGAATTGGTGGGGCGGCTCCTTTCCTTTGCCCGCCGACAGAAGCTGGAACCGGCGGCGGTGGAGATCAGCAGGCTTTCGGCGACGGTGACGGACCTTCTGGCGCACACGCTCGGCGGCCTGGTGGAACTCGAATGGGCGATGGAGGATCGGCTCTGGTGCGCCTATGCCGACGAGGCGCAACTCGAACTCGCGCTGATGAACCTCATCATCAACGCCCGCGACGCCATGCCGGACGGCGGCACCATCACGATTTCTTCGGGCAATCGCGAGCTGCGCACGACTGGGGATTTCGGCCTCGCGCCGGGCGATTATGTCGTTTTGGCCGTGACCGATACGGGATGCGGCATCGCACCCGAGATGCTCGAACAGGTCATGGAGCCCTTTTTCACCACCAAGGAAGTGGGGAAGGGGACGGGGCTTGGCCTTTCGATGGTCTATGGCTTCGTCAAGCAATCGGGCGGTGCGATCCGGATCGACAGCCTGGTCGGCAAGGGAACGCGGGTTGAAATCTGGTTGCCGCGCGCGCCGGAGGCGATCGGGGAAGCTTCACTCGCCGCAACGGGCGATGCTGCCAAGCCGTTCGGGCGCTCGCTCAGCATCCTGCTTGTTGACGATCATTCCGGCGTGCGAGCGACCACGGCCGCCTTGCTCGAGGATCTCGGCCATAAGGTGACGGAGGCGGCGGACGGCGTTGAGGTCATCGAATTGCTCAGGAAAAGCGTGGACGGCGTCGATCTCATCATCAGCGACTATGCCATGCCCCATGTATCGGGAACCGAAGTGATCCAGCAGGCGCGGCGCCTCAAGCGCGGCATGCCCGCCATCATCATCACCGGTTATGCCGAGGCTCACTCCATCTCGCGGCGGCCCGACGACGTTCCCGTGCTTGCCAAACCCTTCACCCCGCAGCAGCTCAATGCAGCGATCGGCGCGGTCTGCGGGTCGGGCGAAGAACCGGCCGAAGTCAAGGCCAAGGTACGGGCGGCCGGGGCCTGACCGGGCAGTGATAGGACGCCCCCGCCTGCAGGAGCGGGGGCGCCCTCTACTGGGCCTGATACGCCGGCCGATAGTGGCTCATTCGTGGTTTTGCCGGGGAGGTTCAACCCGGGGCGCTGCGCGCCTGCTCCTGCTCTGCGCGGTGCCGGTCCAGCAATTTCTCAGACCGGGCAATCAGCTCTTTGCTGGCTTCGATATTCTCGCGGAGGGCAGCCTGTGTGCTCTCCAGCTCCGCAAGCGGGTCCTGATTTCGTTCGCGTGGCATTACTCGATACTCGGCGGTAACCACGGCATTAACGCTCGTGGGGAGGGGCGTTTCCCGCTCAGCGCAACTAATGTGCGAGTGTCGCCGGCAAGCCACACTTCCAGCCATTGGGAAGCGGGAGCGGGCATTACCGCCCTCATCATCGCCGGCTGGCTGTCGTTCTCAGCTGGTCGGAAAAAGGACGGGCGTCGACAAGCCCATCCCGAACGGGCGAAGGTGGTCAGCGCGGCCCATGCGGGTTGCCGCCTAGCGCCCGATAAAGGTCGATAGCCGCGTTCATCCGATCCTGGGTGGCGATCGCCCGCGCATCCTCGGCCTGCACCAGCATTTGCTGTGCATCGATAACGAAGCGAAGATCTGCCTCGCCTTCGATATATTGCAGACGCGTGAGGCGGGCGGTCGTTCTTGCTTCCTCCACCACTTGGTCAAGCAAGGCCTGCCGGGCGCGGGATTTCTCGACAGCGGCCAGCGCGTCCTCCGCCTCGGCGAGCGCCGTCAGCAAGGCACTGCGGTAGAGCTGGACCGTTTCCGCCTGCTCAGCGCTGGCTAGATCGAATTCGCCGCGCAGCCGGCCGCCGTTGAAGATCGGAGCCAGCAAGGCCGCGCCGGCGGTGAGAGTGACTCCATAAGGGCCGCCGAGGCTCGCCGCCTGGCCCAGCGCACCGGCGCTGAGCGTGAGGTTTGGAAGAAAGGCGGCCCGCGCCTGCTCCACGTCCCCTGCGGCGGCGCGGATGCGGGCTTCGGCGGCACGGATGTCCGGGCGGCGCACGAGCAGCTCGACCGGCTGGCCGGCGCCGAGGCCCGGCACCGACAGCGCCGCGAGATCGGCCGCCGGCGCTTCGAAGGAAGGTGCCTGCTCGCCGGCCAGCGGAGCAAGGGCATTGCGCGTTTGGATCTGGGCCTCGACAAGGCGCAGCCGCTCGGCCTCGAGCTGGCGGACCTCGATGCTCTGAAGTCCGGTCTCGACCTTGGTGGCCTCGCCTTCGCGAAGCCGGATGCGGATGATGCGGTCGAGCTCGCGCGCATTGGCGAGGTTTCGGTCGAGGAGGGCGATACGTTCGCCAAGCACGGCATGCTGCACGAAGGCGCGGGCGACCTCCGCCTGCACGGCAAGGGCGGCCGCGTCGCGGTCGAAGGCGGCGGCTTCCAGTCGGCCGAGGGCGGCGCGGCGGCCGGCGCGGGCGCCGCCGAAAAGGTCTGCGTCCCATGAAAGTTCGAGCCCGGCAGAGCCGGCGCTGAAATCGAAGGGGGAGCCGCCTCTATCGTCGGTTCGAGTGGCGCTGAGACCGGCCGATGCGTTCACGACCGGCAGCATCGCCGCCCGAGCGATCCGGAGCTGCGCCCGCGCCTGCTGAACGCGCGCCCGGGCAGCGCCGATCTCGGGATTGGCCGCCAGCGCGCGGCCGATGAGGGCCTGAAGTTCGTTCGAGCCGAAGGCGGAACCAAGATCCTGCGGCCATGTCCTTGCGGCTCCGGCGGCCTCCGCTTGCCGCCAGTTGGCGGCCTGGATCTGCGGCCGCTTCACAAGCGGCATATCGGGTGCGCAGGCTGCGGCGGTGACGAACAAGGCGAGGGACAGGCGACGTCGATCCATGTCCGGGCACTACCGGTTTTTGGTAAACTAACGGCTAAGCTGAACAGCCACGGTTGCGCTCGGCTTAACCGTCTTTTCAGCCCTTTACGCTAGGCGCGGCTGGTGCAGCGACCGGAAAGACGCGTCAGTCGATGAATAGTCCATTGTTCCGGCAAGAGGTGATCGAGGCCGGACGGGACCGGCTGGCGGGCACCGTCGTTGCCGCGACGCCGCCAAGATCCCGCATCTATGCGACGCTGCTGATGCTGGTCTTCGCCGCGCTCGTCCTGCTGCTCGTCTTTGGCCAATATGCGACGCGCGAGCCGGTAAGGGGCGTCGTTTCGTACGATGCCGGCCTCGCCCGCGTGTATCCGAACGCGCCGGCTGAAATCCGCCAGGTTCATGTCCGTGCCGGCGCCGTCGTCAGTGCCGGTGATCCGCTGGTGACGATCTCGCTAGCGCAGGGCCGGGGCGGCATCGGCAACCAGCTCACCGAACTTCAGCGCCAGGATGCCGAACTCGCCCGTCAACTGGAACTCGCCTCACAGCTCGGCTCCGCTGAAACGCAGGCGCTCGACCGGCAGCGGTCCAGCCTCGCGGCCGCGGTCGCCTCGCTGGAAAGGCAGCGCAGCTTCGCCGCCGGGCAGATCGGCCTGGCCGAGGCCGCCGTCCGCCGCGCGGGCCGTCTCGCCGCCGAAGGAGCGGGAAGTCAGCGCCAGGTCGAGGAAAATCGCGCCGCAGTGCTCGCCCGCCGCGCCGAGGTCGAGGCCATCAACGAACGGATCATCAGCCAGCAAGAGGCGCTCCGCGCCATCGATGCGCAAATCCTGCAGCGGCGGATCGCCGCGACGCAAAGCGGCTCGCAATTGTCGGCGCAGCGGGCGGCGCTTGCCGAACAACGTGCGGCGCTCGCTCGTACCGATCAGTTGACGCTCACCGCCCCCGTAGCCGGCGAAGTGGGCGACGTGGGCGTGGAGATCGGGCAGCGAGCCCGGCCGGAAACGTCGCTCGTGACCATCGTGCCGCGGGGCAGCCGGGTCGAAGTGTGGCTCTACGCGCCGTCACGAGCGCTCGGCTTCGTCCAGCCGGGCCAAGAGGTCCGGCTTCAGTTCGATGCCTTTCCCTATCAGAAATATGGCGCCGGACGGGGCACTGTCACCGCCGTGTCGCGCGTGCCGATCGAGGCCGCAGCCATCGATCCGGCGCTTGAGATCAGCGAGCCGGTCTTCCGCATTCGCGTCAGGATCGAGCAGGTTGCGCCGGGCATCCCAGGCGGCGAAAGCCGCTTGCGGCCGGGAATGACGCTCAGCGCTCATCTCGTGCTCCAGCGGCGCAGCCTCTGGGAAGTCGTTTTCAATCCATTTGCATCGGCACTGCGCCGATGAGCGGGATCGAATGGCCGTGGAGCGAGCGGATCCGGCCGATGCTGCAGTCGGAGGAGGCCGAGTGCGGTCTCGCCTGCCTGGCGATGATTGCCGAGCATCACGGCCACAAGGTCAATTTGCCGGGCCTGCGCCATCTCTACCCGGTCTCGCTGAAGGGGGCGACGCTCGCCGAGCTGATGGCGGTCGCTTCGGATCTCGAGCTGGCGCCTCGGGCGCTTCGTCTCGAGGTCGAAGAGATGCCGAAGCTGCAGCTGCCGGCTCTGCTTCACTGGGACCTCAACCATTTCGTGGTCTTGGAAGGGATCAACAAGAAGGCAGCGACGATCGTCGACCCGGCGGTCGGGCGCCGGACGCTGTCGTTGAAGGAAATCGGGCGCCACTTCACCGGCGTCGCGCTGGAACTCGCGCCTACCTCCGATTTCACGCCGGTCGAGGCGAAGACGAAGACGCGCCTCAGCGATCTTTGGAGCCGCCTCACCAATTACCGAAGCGCCACGGTGCAGGTGCTGGGCCTGTCCCTGCTGTTGCAGCTGACCGCCCTCCTGATGCCCTTTTTCGTCCAGCTCACCATCGACGAAGGCATTGCCCAGGGCGACACGAGCCTGCTCTTCCTTCTGCTGATCGGCTTTGGGATCGTCTATGCGCTGAACGGCGTGACCCGGGCGCTGCGCGCCTGGGTGGTCCTGACCCTTGGCGAATCCTTGTCGTTCCAGCTCGGCGGCAACGTCGTGCGGCATTTGCTTCGGCTCCCGCTCGGCTATTTCGAAAAGCGCCATGTCGGCGACCTCCTGTCCCGCATAGGGTCGATCCAGCCGATCCAGGCCTTGCTGAGCCAGGGCATCGTCAACGTCGTCATCGATTCGGTTCTCGCCGTCACGACCTTGATCGTGATGGCGCTGATCAGCCCGGTGCTGACCTTGCTCGTGGTCGTGTCGACGATCCTTTACCTGATCGTCAGCCTGCTCCTTTTCCCGGGTCTGCGCCGCCGCACCGAGGAGGAGATCATGGCCCGCGCCAAGGAAGAGACTTTCCTGATGGAAACGATCCGGGCGATGCGGTCGATCAAGCTGCACACCAGCGAGGCGATGCGCGAGAATGGCTGGCGAAATCGCTATGCCGACGTGATCTCGGCCAATTACCGGACCCAGATTTTCGGCATCCAGCTGGACCTCGCCGAAAGCCTGCTGTTCGGTTTCCAGTTCCTGTTGATCGTCTATCTCGGCGCGCTGGCGGTGATCGGGCAGGAGCTGAGCGTCGGCTTGCTGCTGGCCTTTGTCGCCTATCGGACGAGCTTCATGACGAGCGCGGTCGCGCTCGTCGATCAGGCGCAGAACTGGCGGCTGCTCGGCGTCCATCTCGACCGGCTGTCGGATATCGTTACCCAGCCGCGCGAACAGCTCAAATCCGCCAACCGGCCGAAGCTCCTGCCGGCGCCGGAACTAAAAGCCGATGGTCTCGGCTTTGCCTACGGGCCCAGCGAAAATCCGATCTTCGAGGATCTCGATTTCACGATACCGAAAGGGAGCTTCGTCGCCATCGTCGGTCCGTCAGGGGCGGGCAAGACGACTTTGATGCGCGTGCTCCTGGGGCTGCTGCCGCCGACATCCGGGCATCTGCTGGTCGACGACGTGCCGTTGGGGCCCGCCACTTATTCCAGCTGGCGCGGGCGTATCGGCGCGGTGATGCAGGATGATCATCTTCTTACCGGCACGCTTTCCGACAATATCGCCTTCTTCGACCCCAAGGTCGATCAGGACCGCATCGAAGCCGCGGCGATGGCCGCCCGCATTCACGACGACATCGTCAAGATGCCGATGGCCTATCAGAGCGTGATCGGCGACATGGGCGCGGCGCTTTCCGCCGGGCAGCGCCAGCGGATCATGCTTGCCCGCGCGCTTTACCGCGATCCGGACGCCCTGTTCCTGGACGAAGGCACCGCCAATCTCGACGATGAAAATGAAGCCGCGATCGTCGACCTGATCGCTCGCCTTCCGATCACGCGCATTGTCGTCGCGCATCGGCCGGCGCTGATCGAGCGCGCTGAAATCGTCCTTCGCTTGGCCGAAGGCAAGCTCGTAAGGATCTGATCACCCGGGAGCGCCGCACTTCTTCCAGCCGGGGCCCCGCACAACCCGGCCAGGTGTCGCGCCCGTATGCTCCCCGTCCCGAAGCACCTGTGTGCCGTTGACGAAGACGTGGCGCATGCCGACGGCATATTGTTGCGGCTTTTCGAACGTGGCCCGGTCGGCAATTCTGACCGGATCAAAGATGGCGATGTCGGCAAAATAGCCGGTCTTCAGCGTGCCGCGCTCCTTGATCCCCAAATTGGCGGCGGGAAAGGATGTGAGCCGCCGTACCGCCTCCTGGAGCGGCACCAGCTTCTCGTCGCGAACATAGCGTCCCAGCAGACGCGAAAAATTGCCGTAGGTGCGGGGGTGGGTGCTCGAAAGCAGGAATACGCCCTCCGGCGCCTGGCTCGACGCATCGGATCCGAAACTCATCCAGGGAAGCTTCACCTGCCGCCGGACATTGTCCTCCGACATGAGGAAGTAGATGGTGCCGACGCGGCTGCCGTCCTCGATCACGAGGTCCATCGCGGTCTCCTCGGGCGACTTGCCCCGCATCTTGGCGACCTCCGAAAGGCGCATGCCGGTCAGCGGCTTCAGCTTCTCGCTCTTGAAGCCGGCCAGCAGCATGCCGTCCGCGCCTGCCCCGTGATATAGATTTTCCCAGCCTCGGCCGGGGCCCTTCATCTCGGCGGCGACACGGGCGCGGATCGCCGGGTCCTTCAGCCGCTCGATCCACGCCTCGAGCCCGCCTGCCTGAACCCAAGTGGGCATGGCGGCATCGAGCCCGGTCGCGCCCGCCGTATAGGTATACATGTCGGCCGTGATCCGCTGTCCACGCGTCCGCGCCGCCTCCACCTTCCGGACGACCTCGTCCAATTTGCCCCAATTGTCCCGGCCCGCCATCTTGAGGTGGTAGATTTCGGCCGGGGCGCCGGAGCGGCGGGAGATCTCGATCAGTTCGTCCACCGCCTCGGTGAGACGATCGCCCTCCGACCGCATGTGGCTGATATACATCCCGCCGCATTTTCCGGCTTCGGAGGTAAGGGCGACCAGCTCATCCGTCTCGGCATAAGAGGCCGGGGCGTAGATGAGCGCGCTGCCGACGCCGAGCGCCCCCTCGTTCATCGCCTCGCGCACCAAGGCCCGCATCCGCGTCAGCTGCTCGGGCGTGGGATCGACGTCGCCCTCGCCGAGCTCGTGGATCCGCACCGTCGTTGCCCCGACGAAGCTCGCCACGTTGGGCGCAACGCCCCGCGTCTCGAGGGTTTCCAGATAATTGCCGAGGCTTGTCCAGGTGACGGGGAATTTAAGGTCGTCCTGCCGCTCGACGACCTGTTGCTTCATCTTCGCGTTGAGCGGCCCCATGGACCAGCCTTCGCCCATGACTTCAAGCGTCACCCCCTGGCGGATGTCGCTCTGACCGCGCGGATCGACGAGGAGCGATTCCGTTGCCCAGCTGAGCATGTTGATGAATCCCGGTGCGACGGCCAGGCCACGCGCATCGACTTCCTGGCCGCCGCGCGCGCGAAGCGCGCGTCCCACATAGGCGACACGGTCGCCTTTGATGCCGACATCGCCAGTGAACGGAGCACCGCCGCTGCCGTCGTAGATGGTGCCGCCGCGGATCACGACATCGTAGCGGGCGGGCTGGACGGACGTCTGCTGCGCCGCGCATCCGGCGAGCGCCAGCGCCACCATGGCAGTCAGTGATTTCGGCAGCTTCATGCGCGTCTCCCCGATGGATCAGCGCCAGTATCTTCCAACCTCCACGAGCGCGCCATAGGCTTTCTGCGCCGCCGACAGCTGCCCGCCTTGGGAGTGCGGCAGCGACAACCGCTCCTGCGCGAAATTCATCGCGGCTTCGTCCCTTTTGGCCGTGAGCAGGTTGCCGAGCATGTTCCGCGCCGTTTCGGCATCGTTGAGCTCGCCGAGCTGCTCCTGCATCTCCTCGAGCGCAGCGACGAACGCCTTCTGCTGCCGCTGCGCGTCATCGCTGCGCGTCAGAGACGCCAGGAATTCAACGGCATAGCGGAGCTTCTTCACCTCGATCCTGAGCTGGTGGCGCGGCTCGGCATCAAGCGCGGCAATGGCCTTGCCGCCCTTCCTCACCTTGCGCCATCTCTTGTCGAGCTGTGCGCGGGCATAATCGGGCAGCGCTAGCCGGGCCATTTCGTTGGCCTCGCGCCACCGCCCGGTTTCGATCCAGCCGACGAGGTCGATCATCAGCGCCCGCAGCCGGTCCGAGGCGAGGGCTTCGATCACTTGCGCATAAGCCGCCTCGCGCTCCGAGCCCAGCCGCTCCCTGATCCGGTCCGCTTCCTCGCCCGTTTCGCGGCCGAACCTTTTGATCAGCACGTCCAGATTGCGGGCGTCGCCGAGTTGGCTGGTGAACCACCGCACTTCCTCGCGAAGCTGCGGATAGGCATCGTCCGAGATCACCGGCCGGAACAGGGTAAAGGCGGAGCGGAGCCGCCGCATCGCCACTCGGGCCTGATGAAGCGCGCCAGGATCCTGCGCCGTGACCACGAGATCCTCGTTGAGGCGAAAGTGCCGCAGGCAGGCATAAGCGATCGCCGCAAAGCCCTCGGCAGCGTTCATCTCCGTCCGCAGCTGGATCGGCTCCGCCTTCAAGACCTTTCCCGCCGAACCATCGACAAGCCGGTAGCCGCGCTCCGCCTTGGTGAGCACGCCCAGCCGCAGCGGCGCCGTCTTTGCGAGCTCCCGCGCCAGATCGATCAGAGAGCCAGGCATGCCTTGTTTCAGCTCCAGCTCGACTTCGGCAATCGTCTGGTTCCTGCCGCCGCCTGTTACGACACCTTCGTCCAAGACGAGCTCGATCTCGCCATCGTCCAAGCGGATGTCCCAGACCGACCGCCGCACCGCCACCCGGATCAGCGGCTCCAGCCGCTTGCGCAGCTTCTTACCCAGGAGCGGTCCGAGCGGCGTTTCGTTGGCAGCATCGAAATCCACGTCGGCGCTCCCCACCGCCTGCTCCCATTCCGGCCGGTCGAACAGACCGGCGGCAGGGCCGTCCGATTGCTTCACCGTTTGAATGAACTTGCCCTTTGCCTCACGGATGCGGAGCGAAAAGCCGGCCTGGCGGAGCGCACCGTCACTCGTGTCGAAATAGGTCGACACTTGGTCGGCCACCTTCACCGGTTTCGCCTCCCGCAAGCCGTGCTTCGTCAATGTCTGGGCGCTTTCGGGCTCCAGCTCGAGCTTCAGCTCGATCTCGCGGCCTCGACTCATCGCTGGTCCATGTCGGCACTCATCCGTCGCATCCCCAATGCGGCTCCCAAACGATTGATCCACTTTATGGATTTTACAATGATTTCCGCCGATATTGCGGAATTGTGACAGTTTGCCGTTCGCCCCTCTTCGCACGCGCCGCGACCTTCGGAACGTTCGCGCGTTGAAGGGGGCATGAAAATGCCGGCCGTTTTCAGGAAAGTAGCCGATGTGGTGCGGCCGCGCCGGGGAAGGCTTCAGGTCGCGGCCTTGCCCTATCGACGCGGCGCGGACGGCCGCTTCGAGGTCCTGCTCGTCACGACGCGGGGGACGGGCCGCTGGATGGTTCCGAAAGGCTGGCCGATGATCGGCAAGAGCCACGCCGAGGCAGCGGCCCAGGAAGCCTATGAGGAAGCAGGCGTTCGCGGATCGGCCGGCCCGGTCGAACTCGGCCGCTTCGATCATGAAAAGACCCGGTTTCCGGATAGTTCGCTGCAATGCACGGTCGCGGTGTTTGCCATGCCGGTGGACCAAGAGCTGGCGCGCTGGCCGGAGCGGGGCCAACGCACCCGCCGCTGGTTTTCGGTGAAAGAGGCGGCGCAGGCGGTAGACTCACCGACCCTGGCCGCCATCATCACGGCGATCGATCAACGTATCGCCTGACCGGCCGCTCCTTTAGAGAGGCATTCTCCCAAGTCGATCTGTTGCGCTGCAGCAACATCCGAAAACCTTCATCCCGACCTGTGAATTGACGCGGAACATCCACTTTGACGGGCTGGTTCTGAACATCGCGAGGGGAGGCTTCAGCTCCGAACTTTTCGGAAGGGGGTTCAACCGGGTCGAACAACGTTCACGGGCGCTTCACCTCCCCACGCACACCTCCAAGCCGCCTGCGATGGGCAGGCCCGTAATCGAGAGAATGTTAATCGTGCTTGTTCGCCATTCGCTTGTCGCCGGCCTGCTTGTCGGCACGGTCCCTGTCTATGCCCAGCAAGTTCCGCCTCCCGCGGCCGCCGATCCGGCGGTGGGGCAAGCCGCGCCCGCCGTGGCAGCGGTGCCCTCCGCCGGGGCTCCGGCTGCAGTCGGGGTCCCGCAAGAGGAAGCGGCGCCCGACGAGGTCGAAGAAGAGGGGGAAGACGGGGAGGAGATCGTCGTCACCGGCCAGCGGGAGCGTGGGGCCGTTCTCGGCGACATCGCTCCTGAAATTCAGCTCGATGCACGCGACGTGCGAGCGCTCGGCGCCGGCAGCCTGGCCGAGCTTCTCGATGCGATCGCGCCGCAGACGCAGAGCGGACGCGGCAGGGGTGAAGGACGCCCGATCCTGCTCCTCAACGGCCGGCGCGTCTCGGGCCTTCAGGAGATCCGCAACATACCGCCGGAGGCGATCCAGCGGGTCGACATCCTGCCCGAAGAAGTGGCGCTCCAATATGGCTACCGTGCTGATCAGCGCGTCGTGAACTTCGTCCTTCGCCGCCGCTTCCGCGCGCTGACGGCCGAGGCCGAATATGGGTTGGCGACCGACGGCGGGCGGAGCAGCTACGAAGTGGATCTCAACCTTCAGACGATCGACCGCGCCGGCCGCTGGGAAATCGATGCCGAATATGAGCATCAGGCACCCTTGTTCGAGAGCGAACGCGATCTGGACACGGAACTCGGCCAGTTCCGTACCTTGCTGCCGGAAACGGATCGGCTGGAAGTGAGCGGCACGCTCAACCGGACGATCTTCAACGATGTCTCGGCCACGGTGAATTCCAGCTTCGATCTGACGGATAGCGAGAGCCAGTTCGGGCTCGCCTTTCCCGGTGCGCCGCGTCCGCTGACACGCGAGACCGATAGCCACAATGCGCATTTCGGCGTTGCGCTGAACGGCGATCTCCGGCCGTGGCGCTGGTCCTTCACCGGCAATTACGACCGCGGCAAAACGGTGACGAACACCGATCGCCGAGATCTGTTCGATTTTCGCGACCGCGCCGAGACCGACACGGAAGTCGCCAATGCGCAGTTCGTCGCCAACGGCTCGCTGCTCGATCTTCCGGCGGGCGATGTCTCCACCACCTTTCGGATCGGGGTGGAGCGGCAGGGCCTCGAAAGCGATTCCACGCGCCTGGGGCTCGCGCAGCGGAGCGAGCTTTCCCGCGGCATCGGCAATGCCCAGGCCAGCATCGACGTTCCGATCGCGAGCCGCCGCAACGGCGTGCTGGAGGCGATTGGCAATCTGTCCGCCAATTTAAACGCGGAGATCGAGGAGCTGTCGGATTTCGGCACGCTCCGGACGTTGGGCGGCGGGCTCAACTGGTCGCCGCTTCCTCCGCTGAGCTTGATCGCTTCCGTCACCGACGAAGACGGCGCACCGAGCATGCAGCAGCTTGGCAATCCGGTGGTGCAGACGCCCAACGTCCGTGTATTCGACTTCACGCGCGGCGAGACGGTGGACGTCACGAGTATCGACGGCGGCAACCCGGCGCTGCTTGCCGATAATCGCCGCGTCTTCAAGCTCGGCGCCACCCTCCGTCCGATCAGTGAAACGGACTTGTCGGTGACCGCCAATTACACGAACAGCCGCACTCGCGGCGCCATTTCCTCCTTTCCAGCCATCACGCCCGAGATCGAGGCGGCTTTCCCCGATCGGTTCGAGCGCGGCGGCGATGGGCGCCTGCTGCGGATCGACACCCGGCCCGTCAATTTCGAGCGGGTGGACCGGGAAGAGCTGCGCTGGGGCATCAACTTCTCAAAGCCGATCGCGTCGGCGCGTCCGCCGCGCGAAGCACTGCCGACCCGGGTCCAGGAGCGGATCCGCCAGCGTGAAGCCGCCGGAGCTGCAGGCTCGGCCGGCGGTGCCGAGACCGGGGCGGCTGGCGGCTCCCGCGAGGGCGGGCAGCGCCGCCGGGGCGCCGGCGGCGGCGGTGCAGGCGGCGGTCCGGGCGGCTTTGGCGGCGGGCGTTTCGGCGGCCGGGGCGGGCAGGGCGGCCGGCTCCAATTCGCGCTCTATCACACGTGGCGCTTCGAGGATTCGGTGCTGATCCGGGAGGGCGTTCCCGAACTGGACTTCCTCAACGGTTCCGCAGCCGGCAGTCGCGGCGGGCGGCCGCGCCACGAGATCGAAGGGCAGGCCGGCATCTTCAAGAACGGCTACGGCGCCCGGCTGACCGCGAATTGGCAGAGCGGCACTTCGGTCGATGGACTTGCGGGCGGCTCTGCCGGCACGGCGCAGGACCTCGATTTCTCCGACTATGCGACCGTGAACCTGCGGCTGTTCGCCAATCTCGGCGAGCAGCAGATCGTGAGGCGGATGCCCTGGTTGCGCGGCACGCGCGTGTCGCTTGCCGTGAACAACCTGTTCAATGCCCGGCCGCAAGTCCGTGATGCGACGGGTGCCGCCCCTTTGGGCTATCTGCCCGACGAGCTTGATCCGCTCGGCCGCACCGTCACGCTCAGCATCCGGAAGCTGTTCTTCTAGATCCGATCCTCGTCCCGCCGGACCTGGATCGGTCTAATCTCCTCCAAGCCGCGGAACGTCGGAATGGTTTACAAAAACCTAACGTTTAACCTTCGCTAGCCAGCATTTCCGCCACTGGCACGGCTCTTGCTGCTATGCTGGCATGTGGAAAAAGATCGCCCGGCTGTTCGTTATCAAGACCCGCCTCGAAGCTTATGCCATCATCTACGCGATCGCCGTCGGCGCCGTCGGCCGCGGCTTCCATTATCTGGAAATCTATCCCGGCCTTTTCGGCTACCTCCTGTTCGCCGCCTGCACGGGCGCCGTCTTCATGGCCGGCGCCAAGATCCTCGATTCCGTCGCTCCCAAGCGGAAGCCGGGTGAGGAGCGGAGGCGAATGTCCGATCGCCGCGCGGGCGAGCTGAGCCTAAATTTGGCGGATTCCACCAACGCTTAGGACATCTTTGGCGGGCCGTTTTCTCCGCTTGCGTGGGGAAATGGCTGAAATCCGCCAATCGCGCAGCTTGGCACGCCTCTTGTAAACCTTGTGTGCATGAAGCCGCGAAAGCGGAAGGCACAGACAAGGTTTACAGGAGCGCACCCATGTTCAATTCCTTCAACATCGACATCAGCCGGATCGCCGCCGCCGCCGTTGGCGCGCTCGTTCTCAGCACCGCCTGCGTCGGCGCGGCCGTCGGCCCGGCCCGGGCGGTCGAAACGGACATTGTCCAGGTGGTGGAGGTCGCGGGCGCCGACGAGGCGAGTGCCTGAGGGCTATCCGCCACCATGGCGCCCAGCCCCAGGCGGCGGTCCGAACCTGTAACGATGGAGTTTCTTGCAATGAGCATCTTTTCGCGCACGCGAGACATCATAGCGGCGAACATGACGGATCTTTTGGACAAGGCGGAGGATCCGGCCAAGATGATCCGGATGATCATCATGGAGATGG
>JAESFL010000482.1_pt1 | contig 27088 bp, 27 predicted proteins | sample 9269401 | NCBI WGS metagenome assembly JAESFL01 (sample SAMN14506025, study PRJNA617098) | algae metagenome | isolation source: Gloeocapsa sp. UFS-A4-WI-NPMV-4B04 and co-occurring heterotrophs from desert... | place: USA: Utah | collected 2006-10-01 | reverse complement strand
CCAAACGTTGTTGTATCCTTACCGAAATGACTAAGCAAATTCATCATTTAACTGCTTATCATTGGCTTCCTAATGCCTAATTTATTTCCAGTTCTTCCTAAACGGATTTAGTATAATTAGCTTTAAAACCGTGCAGTTGACGATTGGTGGCGGTAAATTCTTGGGAAGAACGCGCAAATTCTTGAGTATTGTAATCTCCCCACATTGCGAAGTCTGGATCAGCGTTGGGGATGCTAGCAGAACGCTCGAAACGCAAATATAAACTATCTTGAGAAGGTGTTAGGGCTTCAACTTTGGAACCATCGCCGTAAACTGGGTAATTTTGTTCGCAGAATTGGACATCGCGGAATAAGCGATCGTTGCCGTTGCAGTCTTCGTTTAAAGGGCGATCGCTATTATAAGCTCCCGTAAATAACCAATCCCCAATTTTACCTGTAGCAAACACAGCTGAATCAATATCTAGCACAGTGCCGTTATCGCGATCGGCGGGTAAGAAGTTCCGAAAAATGTCATAATAATCTGTGCCGCGACTACCTAAACGCAGATTAATTACGCCTGTAGCAATTGAAGGACGCAGATTTGTTTCAAACTGAATTTGGGTAATTGCCTCTAAATTATTTGTTTTAGCTAGAATCCGCACAGTCTGTGCATCCAAGCTAGAACGCAAAGAAGCTGTGAATTGTCCTTTACGCGCCTCCACTTGAAATCCTGCTTGATCGGGTTTTGCGTCTTTGCCGACAAATTCCCCAGCACTGGTTACTAAAGTTATGACAGCATTTTGGTTTGAGCGATTGCCTTTTGCATCTAATAATTCACCTTGGACTGTAGCTGTCGAACGCCCATCAGCAGGAATTCGGGTTTCTAATGTTTGGATTTTGATTTGCTTGGTATCACCGCGCACTTGGACTTTTACAGAAGTGACTTGTCCTGCACTAGCTTGAGCAGTAATGTTATTTTCTCCTGGTTGCAGACCAACACCGTACCAAGTCTGCGTTGTCAAATTGGTACTAGCATCTGTTTCGGTGCGTCCAATCAAGGATGAATCAACAGTTACACCATTAACTTTTAGTTCTACTTCAGCACCCACAGGAAATTGCAGAGTAACTGCGGTAGCTGGAACATCTACTACAGCATTGGGTGTAGGCGTGAGGATTCGCACCTCTGTTGATGCTGCGCTGGTGATCCCCCCTAGCCCCCCTTCTGAAGGGGGGGAGATGGGAGGATCTGTTTGCGTTTGCGAAATTTGCGATATCTCCGGTGACTCGTTGGTACTTGCTTCTTGCCCCTCTTGTAAAGGGGGGTTGGGGGGATCTGCTGTAGCATTCGCGTCAATTGAAGTATCTAATACTTCAGGTGGTACTGATTCTGGTGAAGTATTACCACTATCTACTAGAGTTTGAGATATTTGATCAGTTGGTAATCCTTCTGATTGAATAGTCTCTGTTCTAGCAGCAGTAGCAAGCATAACTAGACTTAAAGCTTCAATAGCTACTACCAGGAAGGCTCTTAAAGTGCGTGTTTGTAGTTTCATTTTTTGTTGCCCTCCTGGGATAGAGGAGTGACAGCAAAATTCATTCGCGCCAAACCACCAGGTTCTAATTGCACCAGTCGGGATTGACTATTGCGTTCGCTAAATTTGCGATTGGGGGCGATGTTATAACCAGGAACGCTAGTTAAATCTAAAACTCCGGTGCGGTAGCCAGAAATTACGTTGGCGACAGAGAAAAGACCTTTGGTGTCTGTAGTGATCCGGTTGCCGTCATCCATGAATACAACTGCATTCGGAATTCCTGGTTCACCTGTTTGCTGTTCACCGTCGAAGTTTTTGTCTTCAAATACGCGACCAATTAAAGTACCGCAGTCTGACAAAATGCCTGGATCAATTCGCAAACGGTGAATTGCCGGGCCGTCTTTGACGCTTTGGTTGTTGTCGAGGCGTTGGGCGTTAATAATTGCTGAGTTTTCACCGGAACCTCGTACCGAGTCGGCAGTTAATACTGCTGCATAGGCAATATTCAGCACTTGGTCTTGACTGCCACCGCCAGGAAGTGTTAGCCCTTCAGCACGTAAGCTGATCGTGGAGTTGTTATGGCTAGTTGTAATTTTGACCGGGCTATCTCCCACCGTAGCCCGTACAGATTTGGGTACAAAGTTGAAACCTAGAGGTAAGGTGTCGCTGATAACTACGTTATTGAGGCTGCTGCTAGCAAGGTTTCTCACAGAGAGACGGTAGATCACCGTATCTCCTGGTTGGGCGACAGCGCGATCGCCTGTTTTGACAATTTGGACTTCTTCTGCTTGGCAGATGGTTGAGTTTACATCCACAACAGCGAAGGATAACCCAATCCGTTCAGCGTCTTGAATGTTAACGGTTTGAGTCATTGATGTGCGATCGTCGGTAGAACTAAGCGGTTTACCGTCTAGGGAAGTCGCGGTATAAGAAACAATGCTGCCTTGGCGATCGCGAATAGTCAGTCTGATCCGTCGCTGGTCATAATTTGAGTCCGGCGGCGGATTAATTAATAAAATATAAGTCTTACCTGGATCTAGCTGACCCCGTGTCGGATCGAGCAGGAAATTGTATGTGCCGTTGTTACCATTGGTGAGGAAAAAGGGATTACTATTTTCAATATTTGGCGCAAGACCTAGAGGTAGAGCATTACCAGGAATATCTGGTACTTCTGTTTTTGTTAGCTGCACCAAATCCTTGATCTCTGTTCCGGTGGGATCACTGGGGTCGGATTCATACAAATTCATGCTGAACCCGGTATAGTTAGTTAAAACTTCGCCACCGCAGCCTGTAATCCGCCCAAAAGGGTCTAATATGCCAGAAACAGTATTAACAACTTGACTAGAAATTCCTGTAATTTCCCGACCGCTAGCCGAGTCAGTGTAAGTATAAGAAGCTTGATTACTTAATTGATTTTCAACAACTTTTTGAGCCAGAACTGAAGTTGACTGCAACATACTCCCAACTACAACGCCTGCTGTTAGGAGTTGAAACCAAATTTTTTGGGAGCGAATAAAGGAGATCATTAAAGGTAAACCGCTTAATTTTTTAAACCCAAGGTCTATAGCGCTTTTCAGTAGAAAAAAGGCATAAAGTATCTGTGCTGTCACAGGCTGAAATTTGCCTGACCGCTAGTTAAATGAATTAAAAAGACTTAAAAACTTTTTTAGTGATTAGAAAGACGGGGGGATGACATCTGCACTCACCCCCGCTATTACTATCTAACGGACTCGTACTTGGTAAGTACCGTTGACTACTGCTGTGGGAGCAATTGGCTGTTCAAATTTCCAGCGAACGTGGGTGTAAGCTTCTGCTGGTGCGGGTCGAGTCTGAACTTTGCCGTTGGCTAGCTTGACTTGGACTGTGGGTTTTTCTACAAATGTTTTGCCGTTATTGATGCTGTAGGTTACTTTTGCTTTGTTCTTAGCAGTAACAGAATTCAATACGTAAGTTGTTTGCTTGGGAATTGGTTGAGTAACAACAAAATTTCTGACTGCCGCATTGCTATTGTTTTTACCAGTGACAACGTAGCGCAGCGTATCTCCTGGTTGAACTACGACGTTTCCTTGTAGAGTTTGCCAACCAACTTGTGGTTTACCTTGCGGATTCTTGCGGACAATTTTCTTTTCAGCGCCTAGACGTAAAGCAACTTTGGGCTGACTTTGGGTATTTTGAGCAACGACTGTACCTGCTTCGCGCAATGCTAATACTGGTTGACTGACAAATGGGGCGGTTGCAATTACAGCAAGGATTCCTATGGCGATACGTTTCATGGTGATAAGCCTCTCTAAACTTCTAAAATGTGTGATTCCTGCAAATCTTGGTCACGGGACACCTTAGATAAGATGCCCCGATGCAACTATCTAGTTAACTCGGCGTTGGAATGTAAATGTTTGCGTGGCGGTTGGGGCAATGGGACCAACTACGGTGTCTACATATTGGGTGACATCTGAGGCAGCAGTTGTTCCTTGTCCGTCATTGGTTGGTGAGTAAGAGATAGTTCCACCACCTGTGTCCCTAGCTGTAGTAGGAACGTTGCTAGTATCAATCACACCGTTGTTGTCGTTGTCACGCGCCCAGGTGTTAGTACCAGTTGTGCCATTCTCGGTAATTACCAAATTGCTGGCATTCAAGATCGCGTTGGTGCTTGTTCCAGCTTGAGGAGTAGAAATGTTGGTATAAGTAATCTGGTACTCAATGATATTGCCAGGTGCAGGGGTCTTAGGATTTGCATTGAAGGTTTCTTGTCCGGAGAGAACTGCTGGTCCAGTACCTGGAAGAATCCGAGATACTTTTTGCAACCTGATAAAGCCAGTGTAGACGCGGTTAATTGTGGTGTTAGCGGGGCTTGTTTCTTCACCCGGGGTATATATAAGATCACCATTAGCGTCTGTAAAGCCAATCGCTCCATCAGAGTTAAAGTCAATAAACGCTGTTACCGGAACTTCATAAGCAGTTAACTGAGGCGTATTAAGAGGAAGTTCCACAGAAACCTGATAATTTGCCGTTCCGCCTGATGGTATGTTAAGCCGCACTGGAACACTAGGACTGGTATTTGTACTTCCAGTTGGTGTGAATACAAAGGTTGCAGTTGGTTGGTCGTATTCGTAAACTGCTTGTTTGTCCACTAATAGAAATTGTCACCAGTGTGCCATCAGCTAAAGCAGCACGATTGATTGGTGCTGTTGGTAGCAGTGAAATAATTTCTGGATCTGAAGTAGTGTTGTCGCGGATTGTATTGGTAATAGTTATAGGTAGAGGATCAGGGATTGATGCTGTTGGAGCTAGACCTGCCGGAACTGGAGTAGATACATTAGTGAAATCATCATTATTGCTTGTTGGCCCCAATGCAGCAGGTTGATTGTTTGGGCCATTAGAAACTTCAAGTGCAGATCCTAATGTAGTTGACTGACTTAAACTAGCTTCCCGTTCGTCACTAGCAGCTAGAATAACAGCAAGATTCGCTTCACCAGTAGCGGCGGCTATATTATCGGCGGTGCGAACATCACCTGCGGCTGAAGGACCACTAACAACAAAAGGTTGGTTCTGAGTGCTAGCGGGGTTGCCAGCTGGTGTAGTGTTACCTAATGTAGCTGTAATCTGGCTATTAGGAGGAGCAGCGTTGTTAACAGTGACAACTACTCGTACCTGGAATCAGGGCAAACGCATCTTAGTTTTGAAAGGCAGACTGGGTAGGGGTTTTAGCCGTTTAGTATTTATGTTTATCGATTCTTGAAAACCTCACTGTGTAAGGCATTCAGAATTTAGATGCGTTTGCCCTGTACCTGGAATGTGCCGCCACCAATAACAGAACCTGTAATAAAGTTTGCTGGAACAGGAATGTAGTTAGTTCCATCAAGAGTGTATTGAACTGATGTAACCGTACCAGGACCAGTAACAGAGGCTGTATTAGGAATTGCAAATCTGGTAGCGTCGTAACCAACGTTGGTGAGTGTGTAGTCGAAGTTGATAACATCATTTGGTTGCAGAGAGCCGCCATCCGCGTCTACAGCACCAGCGCCTGTAATCGTGATCCCTGCGACTTCTGCGACTGTAATTGTGACGGTGTTAGAAGTGGCGTTGAATAGGGGTGTATTTGCGTCTGCATCATCGTAAGTGGCTGTTGCTGTGTTGCTAATAGTTGTATTAGCAGTAGTGGGACGAGGGGCGGTTTGAGCTAGTAGGGGTGCTGCAAGTTGGAACGGGCCACCGATTAAAAGAGTTGCTGCTAAAAAACGACGAAATAGCTTTTTTTGAGAGGTTTTCATGAATAAATTAGCCCTAGATAATTTAGGAGCAGACAAGCGGGAGAGCCTCAAATTGACTGGCAGATAAAACTTTTAATCTGCATTTAAAAAGTGTCTAGCCCAATACATTGCTGCAAGTTTTAATTTGAATAGCTAAGTTTGCTACAAATCAATAATCTTCTAATTAGTATTTAAGACGGCTCATGAAAATTACTGAATTTATTAGAGTTATACTGATAAAACCCTTATAAATACTGATGTTTTATATTTTTATAATGCTTGCGGATTAACTGAATTACATTCTTCTAAAAATTATAATTTTTAATTTAACTTTAATATTAGTTGCAAAAATACCAAAATATACTGAGGTTAAAAGACTATTAATTTATGAATAGATTAAATAAGCGATTAATTTATTAATAGTTGCTAGTTTCTACTTAGACTGGATAAAACTAATTATTGAAGTTTTGATGAAGCTTGTTTTTAATATCGTTAAATATACTGAAGCGTAGAATAATAATGCCTATCTAGGCTAGAATCCTGAAGCCAGCCGGAAGTTAATTATGTCCCTTGCACCTTGGCGATCGCGTCTTACTCTTGCGCTTGAGCGTAACCCACAGCTCAACGCCCGTTACCTGCAATTAGCAACAGTTGGGGCAGATAATCGCCCTGCCAATCGCACCGTAGTTTTTCGGGGCTTCTACGTAGATACTGATAAGTTAAAATTTGTCGTTGATGCTCGTAGTCAAAAAATTACTCAAATTGAACAACACCCTTGGGCAGAAACTTGTTGGTACTTCCCCGAATCCCGTGAACAATTCCGCATTAGTGGTTGCTTAACTTTAGTAATAGCTAACTATCCCGACTTAGCCCTACAGCAAGCCCGCCAAGATACCTGGCAAGAACTTAGTGATGCAGCGCGTTTACAATATACTTGGCCTGATCCTGGTCAACCAAAAGCTGATGCTGCTGCCTTTGAGTCATTACCACCAAATCCAAAAGAGCCGCTACCGCATTTTTGCCTACTGTTACTTCAACCCGTGCAGGTAGATCACTTAGAATTGCGCGGCGAACCTCAAAATCGCTGGATTTACTGCCGTAACGATGTTAATGATTGGTCTACCCAAGCAATTAATCCTTGAGTAAACTTATTAAGCTGTTCTTGCCTCCTGCCTCTCGCCTCTGCTTAAATTCCCGCGCCATCTAGAAACTGCTGAATTGTCTTATCTTTGAGTTGACAACTAGAGGCAACTTGAACCGGGACATCTGATGCGTGTTCTAATGCCCCTGAAGCGACTAAAACAGAAACTAGAGAAGGTTGGGACTGCTGTAGCGTTTGAACTTGTTGTTCGAGTGACTCAATGCGGTCAACTAAAGCGCGAATTACTTCGGCTTCCGAATCAGGCAAGCTGCCGTGTTCTAAGGGGTCAACCCGCGCTCCAGAGCGATAGATAACTCTACCTGGTACGCCTACTACAGTGCAATTAGCAGGAACGTTCCGCAGCACAACTGAGCCAGCACCAATTCGCACATTATTCCCAATCTCGATATTGCCTAAAACCTTAGCACCTGCTCCAACTACCACATTATTACCTACTGTGGGATGGCGCTTGCCGCTTTCTTTACCCGTACCACCGAGGGTGACACCTTGATAAATTAGGACATCTTCTCCGATAATCGCTGTTTCGCCAATCACAACTCCAATGCCGTGATCAATAAAGAAACCCCGCCCAATTGCTGCGCCAGGGTGGATTTCAATTCCAGTTACAAAGCGAGCAATATATGAAATTAAACGAGGGACAAAGGGAATATTAAGCCTGTAAAGCTTGTGGGCAAATCGGTGGAGGAGGAGCGCTTGCAGACCGGGATACAAAAATAAAACTTCCAGCCAGTTACGCGCCGCCGGGTCACGCTCAAAGATGATGCGAAAGTCAGCAAGCAGGGTAGATAGCACAATATAATACCCACGTTGGGCAAAACATCTCACATTCTATACTAGCGTTCTAAATGTCTTTACTTTCGCGATCGCTCTATAGAGATGCGAAAATTAGGGAAAATTTGGACTAATAATTAAGAACGCGATCGCAAAAAGCCAAAGTGAATAAGTCAAAGTTGTTATGCCTCCATTTATACTGATTCTGTTATTGCTGGTTACAGGAACTTGGGTAACTGAGGTTTTTGTATTGACTCCCTTAGAGTTTCTCAGAGCATTCAGCCTACCTAACTGGTTGAGTTGGGCTGCGATCGCGCTTGTGCTGTGCTGGTGCTTTGGGGAATAAACAACAATAGTGAGTAGACAAGAAGTGAAAAATGAGTAGACAAGAAGTAGCATAAATTTTTCTTACCACTACTCACTGCTCACTACTCACTACTCACGCTTGAGTTGAAAAAAGACACCGCCCTTAATTGCTCCTGTCTCACTGCCGTAACTACTAACAGTTAGCGATCGCAAATTGTTAAAAAATGGTTTTCCTGCCACTTCTAAGAGCTTGAGAATAGGTAACTGACGCTCTACAATCGTTCTACTCGCTGGCCAATCTAGATACAAATAACCCTGATTTGGTTTAGGTATGGCATCGACACTGTCTTGGAAGTTAGGACTATTAACCAAAGCTCCGTTTTTACCAGCTTTAAGCGCTTCATCCATCGCGCCGACCGAAGTCGTAAAAATTTCGTAGTTTCCTACTCCAGTATGCACACCCTGAACTTTTGCCTTGAGCGTGAATGATGATCCATCTGCATCAGACGAACTAGCAGGAGCGGTTATTAATTGAGTCCAGGCAGAGATTTTTTGATTTTGGAGAGGTAGTTGGGCAACGCTAAGTCCCTGTTGCTGCGCTACTGCATCTAAACGAGAAATTCCTTGAACAGCCGCGTCTAATTTTTCTGCTACAAAAATAAAGTCAGGAGTTGTTTGTCCCTCATGCGGTAGCAGCCCCAAGGCGTATTCCCCTTGCACCCAGCTAAAAATATCTTTTGGTAGTTCTATACCCCAACGCGCCTGAAGCTCTGCTAGTGGTTGCTTTACTAGCCGAGAAACAGCGCCACTACTTGACGACGAAGCACCAGATAGTTGAGTTGATTGCTGCCATAGTTGGTTCAAATTGGTATTTTCCAGGTGGCTTAAATCAGAACCAGAAATTGAAAATTGAGTTGCAGTTGGAATGTACTGTAACGCTCCAACGGTTTGAGACAAAGTTGGTGGAGGCGGAGCAATTTCTTGGTCAGGTGCTGCCAGTAAAGTTGTTTCAGCCAGCAATCCTTTACGGTTTACTTCCAGGGCTATAATTTGGCTGTCATACTTTTGCGTTGCTGACTCTAAGCCTTGCCAGGCAGCCACGCTGGGGAGATTGAGATAAGTTAGACCAATTTTATCAGCAGGTAACAGGGTAAGAGCTTTTTGGTATTGGCTAGAACTTGTCAGATTCAGATCCGCAGCTTGGACATTATTGATAGCGTCGCGCAGTATCTTGGGGTGATTGGCAAATAAAATAAAGCGATCGCCTACCACTGCCCCAGAAAAAGAGTTTTGTCGGGACTTATCGCTGTGCGTGTCAGGTTTTTGAGTTGCAGCAGAGGATGATTGCTGATTATCGGAGATCAGCTTGATGCCTTTGTATTGTTCAAACATCAACTCTGTACCAGCGATCGCCCGCTTGGTAAACAACAATTCTAAGAACTCGCGGCTTTTTTGGGCATTTTTAGTAGCGATCGCCATCAAATATCCAGTCTGCCGCCCGTTAGAGGCATCACGATCAATATCTGCACTCGTGACAGCTAAAGTAATCTCGTCATCTATCCAAGGTTTGATATCCCGTTGATAATCTAAACCAGTATCAGCCAGCAAACTTGTTTTAAGGCTACTTAGTTCTGCACCTTGGCGGCGTTCTCCAGAAGCTATCATCTGCCAAAATGAGTCTAGAGCGTCTGGATTGACAAGTAAAGAAACCATTGCTGGTGCTTGTTTCGGCACGAACATGGCTGCTGCTGGATTTGCCTGACTTCCACCCCGAAGCAAGCTGAGTGGATTTCCGCGCCCGAACCCGAGATAGCTGCATCCAGTTAGCAGCAGCACGACTACACCGACTATCAGGAAAGAGAAAAATGAGCGTTGCTTCATGATTGTTTACACAGACCGCAGAAAACCATTATCGCGTTCTCGCAATGGTAGGAATAGATTAGACTCAGTTCCCCTTTTTCCAGTAACACTAACATGGCATCTCAATTTTTTAATCAATCTATAGCGCAGATCAGCGTTGAAGAACTAGCTCAACTCTTGAAATCAGGCTCGACAGAACTACAGCTAATTGATGTTCGCGAGGTTGAAGAAGTAGCAAAAGCGAGAATCGCAGGCTTTGAAATTCTACCCCTAAGTCAGTTTGCTGATTGGGCTGATTCGATTGATCGGTTTGATCTCCATGCTGAAACGCTTGTGATGTGCCATCATGGCATCCGCTCCGCTCAGATGTGTCAATGGTTGAGTTATCAAGGTTTCACGAATGTTAAAAATGTGGCTGGCGGAATTGATGCCTACTCGCTGTTGGTTGATCCAACAGTTCCCCAATACTAGACGTTAAGCAGTGGGAGAATTTCGGTCAAAATTCACGATTCGTCAGTATCTGCTACTCAGTTACTATTTCACGATTCTAGGTCACGGATCTAGGAAGTACAGCTTTTGTTTGCTTTTGCTATTCTTAATACAAGAGTTGTAACCGCATACAACCTGGATCGGCTGTTTGCTTTAACTTCATCGTTTACTAATTAACACATTTTTCAACACCCAAGGACAAATATTAGCGATTATCACTTGGTAACGATTGCTACACTAATTAGTAGACATTCAAGGAAAAATACAGCTTTGAATTTTACTAAGCTGGTGCAGCAACTTATCTCGAAAATCGCGATCGCGTTCCTAACTGCCAATGGACAATTCTTGATCTTCTGTAATTTAAATTAATAGATTTGAAGATTTCAATCACAAATCTTTTACAACCTGAATAAATTTCGCTTCCGGTTCAATCGGCTATGCAAATGCAGCTTACTGATCGCCAACAACACATCCTCTGGGCAACAGTGCGCCACTACATCGCCACAGCAGAACCAGTGGGTTCAAAAGCTTTGGTAGAGGAGTATAACCTTCGTGTCAGTCCAGCTACGATTCGCAATGCAATGGGCGTATTAGAAAAAGCTGGATTCCTCTATCAACCACATACTTCGGCTGGACGAGTACCATCAGATTCTGGCTACCGAATTTATGTTGATCAATTGATTGCACCTTCTGAGATTTTAACAAGACAAGTAGAACAGGTACTCCAAGGGCGGCTTAAATGGGAGGATTGGAGCCTCGAAGCATTGCTACAAGGAGCAGCCCAAATTTTGGCAACTGTTAGTGGCTGTATCACCTTGATTACAATGCCTCAAACTAACACTGCTCAGTTGCGACATTTACAACTGGTGCAGATCGAGTCGGGAAGAATAATGTTGATTGTGGTGACTGATGCTTACGAAACGCGGTCAGCTTTGATAGATTTACCTAATGCTGATCAAACACCGCTTGATTCAGAAGTGATTGAGCGAGAATTGCAAATTCTTTCTAATTTTTTGAATAGTCAGCTGCGGGGGCGATCGCTTTCCGAATTAGCCACACTCGATTGGAGTCAATTAGACCAAGAATTTCAACGCTATGGGGAGTTTTTAACAACTTCCCTGGTAGAGTTAAGCCGTCGCACTCAGCCGCCAGCCACTACCCAAATTATGATTCGTGGTGTTGGCGAAGTATTGCGCCAGCCAGAATTTTCCGAATTGCACCAAGTTCAAACAATTATCCATCTATTGGAAGAAGAGCAAGACCAACTATGGCCGTTAATCTTTGAACCAGAGGTGGCTGGGGGACGACGGGTAACGGTGCGAATTGGCTCTGAAAATCTGTTAGAACCTATCCGTTCATGCACGTTGATTTCTTCTACGTATCGGCGGGGTTCAATGCCTGTGGGTAGTGTGGGTGTATTGGGACCAACTAGGATGGATTATGAAACAGCGATCACTGTAGTTGAAGCTGCTGCCGATTATTTATCTGAAAACTTGAGTCAAAATCAATGAACAACCCTTGAAATTGATAATTGATTGGTCATGCCAATTCTTAAAAATTACGAGTTATTTTCATAGCCCATAAAATTGAACTCGCATTATTTTTAGATGGAAGTTTTACAATGTATTAATAACCTGCTATAAATAGCTAAAAATATGGTAAGAAAAATTGGATTTATCGCACTGTGGCTAGGATTTGCTACTTATGCTTTTCTGCTAGCTCCTCCCGATCAACCTGATACATTTGAGCTAATTAAAAATCTTTCGACTGGAAAGTGGGAAGGTATTAACCCCTTAGTCATATCTCTATTTAATATTATGGGTGTTTGGCCCATAATTTATAGCTGTTTAATGTTTATTGATGGCAAAGGACAAAAGCTACCAGCCTGGCCTTTTGCAACTTTTTCTTTTGGTGTAGGCGCTTTTGCTTTATTACCTTATTTGGCATTGCGAGAACCAAATTCAAAATTTGTTGGCACAAAAAATATATTTCTTAAAATACTGGATTCCCGCTTAACTGGTGTATTGCTAACAGTTGGTACGCTTATTTTAGTCGCTTATGGCTTAATAAATGGAGATTGGGGAAATTTTGTTCAACAATGGCAAACTAGCCGCTTTGTCAATGTGATGAGCTTAGATTTTTGTTTACTTTGTTTATCGTTTCCAGCGCTTTTGGGCGATGACATGGCGCGGCGTAATTTACAAAATTCGCAATTCTTCTGGATAACAGCATTAATACCGCTTTTTGGTCCTTTAATTTATCTGTGTGTCCGCCCACCTTTAACAGCTAATAACACAGAATCAGTGCCTAATACTTCAGCAGCCGCCTCGAATTAACAGCAAATAATAAAACAGGTTATGAGCAGAAAAATTACTTTGTGGTTGATCTGGGTGGGATTTATTGCGTATGTATTACTACTAGCGCCTCCACTTCACTTGCAAGAAACATTGACGCTACTGAAAAACTTATTAACAGTTCAATGGACAAAGATTAACCCAATTATTCTGTCGTTATTTTCCCTTATTGGTGTTTGGATACAAATTTATAGTTGTGTTTTGTTCTTTGATGGCAGAATGCAAAAAATACCTTTTTGGCCTTTTGCATTAGCTTCACTCGGATCAGGTGTAATTGGTTTAATTCCTTATTTAGCTTTACGCGAAGCAAATCAAGAGTTTAGTGGTAATAAAGATGGCTTGCTAAAACTGCTAGATTCTCGCTCTACGGGTATTATCTTGACAGTATTTACACTCGGCTTGCTGGTATTCGGCTGCTTGGCTGGAGATTGGGGAGATTTTATCGCTCAGTTTCAAGGCGATCGCTTTATTAATGGTATGAGTCTCGCCTTTTGCCTGTTTTGCTTACTTTTTCCAACTGTACTTGGCGATGATATGGCGCGTCGAGGTTTTTTAAGCAATTCCCAACTGTTTTGGGTAATAGCGCTCGTTCCCTTGCTTGGCCCCCTTGCTTATCTGTGCTGGCGGCCTTCTTTGCGAGAAACTACCGCAGAAGTGGCATAAGTTGTTACCAGCAGCATACGCTATAAAACAATGTTGAGGTGATAGAAGCTAGGGTAGATAAGCAGATATCGTTACTAAACAATGAGGAGTAAAAATAATAGAAACACCTTGCGACAACTTGGACGCATAAGTCAAATATTCGCAGTGTTTCAATATAGTGGGCGGGCTATAGAACTGGTATGGACTACTAGCCGCGCTTTGACGATTGTACTGGCGATTTTAACTGTAGTGGGTGGTTTGCTACCAGCAGCGATCGCCTATGTCGGTAAATTAATTGTCGATCAAGTCGTATCAGCTTCTCAGTCTGGACTAGAAAAAGAGCGCCTTATTGCCTTGGGTTACTTAGCACTAGAGGCAATTTTTGTTGCGTTGTTAGCAGGCAGTCAGCGAGGACTTAGTATAGCGCAATCTTTACTACGGGTGCTACTAGGGCAGAAAGTAAATGTTCTAATTTTAGAGAAAGCGCTGACACTCGATCTTGTTCACTTCGAGGATTCGGAGTTTTACGACAAAATGACGCGGGCGCGGCGAGAAGCTTCTAGTCGTCCACTTTCGCTTGTAAGTCGCACATTCACTTTAGGACAAAATGCTCTTTCTTTAATTACCTACGGCGGCTTGCTGTTACGGTTTTCAGGTTGGGCGGTAGCAGTATTAGTTATAGCAGCTGTACCTGCTTTTGTAGCCGAAACAAAGTTTGCTGGAGAGGCTTTTCGCTTATTTCGCTGGCGCGCCCCAGAAACGCGAGAGCAAAGTTATCTCGAAACTCTAATTGCTAGAGAAGACTACGCCAAGGAGGTGCAGCTTTACCAACTAGGGCCGATGCTTTTAGAACGCTACAATTCTATTTTTAATCGACTCTATGGCGAAGATCGGGACTTAACAATCCGGCGGGGTGTGTGGGGCTACTTGTTAGGCTTATTTAGCACTGCTGGCTTTTATGTTGCTTACGCTTGGATTGTGATAGAAGCGATCGCCGGACGAATTTCTCTGGGTGACATGACGATGTACCTGGTAGTGTTTAGGCAAGGACAAACAACGTTTTCTTCAGCGCTTACCTCAATCGGGGGAATGTACGAAGATAACTTATATCTGTCTAACTTGTATGAATTTCTAGAGCAGGATATACCTAAACCTCATGGTTGGGCTACTAAAGGTTTAGTTCCAGGAGATGGAATTCGCTTTGAGAATGTGTCATTTACCTATCCTGGTAGCCTGCAACCTGCTTTAAAAAATGTCTCGCTGCGCTTGCAGCCTGGTAAGAAATTAGCGATCGTTGGTGAAAATGGTTCTGGTAAAACAACGTTAATTAAGCTTTTGACGAGGTTGTACACGCCAGATTCCGGGCGCATTTTACTTGATGGTTTGGATTTACAGGAATGGGACATTAATGTTTTACACCAGCGAATTGGTGTAATATTCCAAAACTTCGTGCGCTATCAGTTTACTGTCGGCGAGAACATCGGCGTTGGAGATGTGCAACACCTAGAAGACAAAGCCCGTTATCAAATTGCTGCTGAAAAGGGCATGGCAAAACCGTTTGTTGAACAACTACCTGAACGCTTCCAAACTCAGCTAGGGCGTTGGTTTAAGGGAGGACAAGAACTCTCTGGCGGCCAATGGCAGAAAATAGCTTTATCTCGCGCTTTTATGCGAACTAAGGCAGATATCCTGGTACTAGACGAACCGACAGCCGCAATGGACGCAGAGGCTGAGGTACAAATCTTTGACCAGTTTCGCGCGCTTACCGAGAACCAGATGGCGCTGTTGATTTCCCATCGCTTCTCGACTGTGCGGATGGCTGATACGATCGTTGTTTTGACAGCAGGGGAATTAATAGAACAAGGAACTCATGATGAGTTATTAAAAGCTGGCGGACGCTACGCTCGATTGTTTTCATTGCAAGCGGCAGGATACCATTAACATCCCCCAAAAGTTAAGAATTCCTAAATCAGTTAGCTATTTGACAGTTGAAGGGTCACAATTCAAGTGAAACTATGTTTTAGTCATAGAGGAATTTTTTATATGGTATCACCCTCTCAAGATACGCCTACACTAGATACGCTGCGCTCAAGGTCAACAGAGCAGGATGTGATTCACCAAATTCAATCTGAGCTATTGACATTAATTCGAGTTACTCCAGATGAAGCGATTGATAGTTGGCAGCAAGCATCGATCAGTCTGGGTAATTGGAGTAGTACGTTAGAAACTGAAATTTCTCGCTTTTTGTGGTAAAAACTCTAGTCATAGGCTAAAAATTTGAGAATTAAGCAGTACGTCCGGCTGTGACACCGCCATCAACAGGCAAAACTACGCCAGTAACCCAACTCGCGCGATCGCTTGCAAGGTAAAGAATTGCCTCGACAACATCCTGCGGCTGTCCATTACGGCTTAGAGGATGAAAGGTGTTGAACGTTGGTAGAACTGAACGGACTTCCTCTGGTGACATAAAAGTTTCGTACACTGGTGTTTCAACAATTGCTGGTGCAACAGCATTTACCCGAATGTTGTCTTTGGCAAATTCGATCGCTAAGTTGCGGGTTAAGCCATGAATTCCCGCCTTAGCTGCTGAGTAAGCACTAGATGGTGTCGCCTCAATCGCCTGAATTGCCCACATAGAGCCGATGTTCACAATAACGCCTCCACCTCGTTTCTGCATTTCGGGAATTGCAGCTTGAGATCCAAAAAAGGTTCCCTTCAGCATGATGTCAATATAGGCATTGAAATCTTCCTCAGTGTGATCTAAAAACGGGGTTGGCTTAAAAATACCTGCGTTGTTAATTAAAATATCTACACCCCTAAAGCGTACAAGAGCGATCGCAACCATCTCCTTTGATGTTTCAATCGCGCCAATGTCGCCTACAACAATGGCAATCTCACCTGATGGTTGGAGTTCGGATACTGTCTTCTCCAAAACGTCCTGACGACGACCGTTAAGCACTACTTTCGCTCCATTCGCCAAGAACGCTTTTGCTGCCGCTTTGCCGATACCTGTACCGCTACCAGATATTAAAACTACTTTGTTGTCAAAATTCATCTGCCAAACTCCTTACTTACCTATTAGTAGATAGATTACTGCCTAAAAAAATTTAGACTGTCTGTGATTTCACTTCTAACATTGCCAGTAGCTTTTGGGCGATCGCTTGAAACTGGCTAATGTCGCCACGAGAACGAGCCACTAGCATCGCTCCCTGAAGCGCTGCTAGCAAAAGCTGTGCCTCGACTTCAGCTAACCCATTGCAACGAATCACTCCAGCCTTAGAACCCTCAGTTAGTACCTTGGCTAGCCATGCTTCGTTATCAGCAAAGAAACTTTTGACTTCTTCGGGAACCGCTTGAGGTAGGGTGTTAAAGTCTGCTGCTAGCATACCGCACAGGCACAACCGCTCGTTCTGCAAACCATCAAGATATAACTGTATATATTGAGTAAGCTTGAGACGAGAATCGTCTGTTTTGTGGTCGATCTGGTCTCGCTTTTTACGGAATGTTTGACGGTAACGTGCAACCAAGTGTCTACCAAGATCACCCTTGCTAGGGAAATAATAGTGGATGCTTGCTTTGCGAATCCCCACCTCTGCTGAAATATCCGCGTAGCTGAAGGCATTATAGCCACGAGTCTGCACTAGATGTTGGGCTACATCTAATATCTGTTCGGCTGTGTCTACTGTTTCTTGCAGAAATTTAACCTACCAGCTAGTAGATAGATTGTCAAATGTTGAGCAGTTAACACTACAATCAGGTGACATCTTGGGTTGAGGAAAAAGTATTTATTCTGACCATAAAATTCATTGCGATCGCAGCAGAGCGCCAAAATAAAATTTAATGGCTAAACAACGTCTTGACACTTTATTAGTAGAACTTGATTTATGCTCTTCTCGGCAACAAGCGCAACGGCTAATCCAAGCTGGGGAAGTTATGGTAAATCAGCAAATTATCGACAAACCTGGTACAGAAGTTGACATAACAGCGCAGATTCAAGTTAAAGAGCGATCGCCTTACGTTTCTAGAGGTGGTGAAAAACTTGCTAAAGCCTTGGAATTCTTCAGCATTTCTGTAGCAGGACGAATTTGCTTAGACGGCGGTATTTCCACTGGTGGGTTTACAGATTGCTTACTGCAAGCAGGAGCAAAACAAGTTTACGGCGTTGATGTCGGCTACGGACAAGTTGACTGGCGTTTACGCAATGATCCACGAGTTGTTTTAAAAGAACGTACTAATTTACGGTATCTTCAGCCGACTGATTTGTACGGGGATGATCCAGCTGCTGAATTTACTGCTGTTGATGTGTCGTTTATTTCCCTAACCAAAATTCTGCCTGCTCTGTGGCAACTACTTCAAGCTCCCCGCGAGGCAGTTTTACTTGTGAAGCCTCAGTTTGAAGTTGGGCGATCGCGTGTAGGTAAAAAAGGTGTTGTGCGTGACCCCAAAGATCAAGCTGATGCAATTTTCCAAGTGTTGCAAGCTGCCCAACAGCTAGGGTGGCAATATCGCGGCTTAAAGGAGTCGCCCTTGGTTGGCCCTGCGGGAAATATTGAGTATTTGTTGTGGCTAGCAATGGATAGCTATGCTGTAGCGCCTGACTTAGAAGCGATCGCCCAATTTACCCTAGCCGCCCGCCAACAATTAACGTCAGCTTAGTTTTCTGTTTGCTCTCTGGTGTGAAGGGATTTTTATTGCCGAGCGCCATATTGCGCCGTTTTTTGTGGTACTATATTTTTATAATGGGAATCTTGACAGGTAAGTATTTTTGCACAGATATGCATTATTGTATAAGTCAATTATACGGCAAAATAAATATTCTGTATATAGTAAATAACAAAATTTTTTTACCTTAATTTATAAGTCTTTAAATCAATGCAATACTGCTATTCCGGCTGCTCTAATTCCTGGCGGAGACGATAGAGAATAGTATTTGGTTCTACTTGATTGAGAATCTCTTGAATTACCGTATTAGCCCCTAGTTGACCCCAAGTACAACCCTGTTCTAGATAAACTTGCGCTGCCCTACCAACAGTATAAGAGCCATAGCCAGCAATACCAGCTTGAGTCATTGCAGCGCCAGCATAAGCAGAAATATTAGTCGGACTTTCAGCACTCGCGATCGCGGCTGTAGTCTTCCCCAAGCCTAAAATCAAACTGCTGCCTAGTTCTCCTAATAGCAAGCCACCAGAACTAATTAGAATTGTCTTTAATAACTTTGCCGCTTGGTAGCTAGTCATTGGCAGCTCATACAAGTGTGACAAAGAGCGGATCAAAGCCAAATCTGCAACAAATCCTCCGAGTAAGTCTAAAAAGGCAATGGGATTGAGAGCAACTGCCAAAGCTTTATATCGAGTGAATTGCCAAATTAAGTTTTCTGCTTCTGTATTGCGTAAGTCGATAGTTTTTTGAGCGATCGCAGCTTCCGCTTCTCGTGCTTGGATTAAGGCATTAAGCGCCAAAAGCGATCGCCCCTCACGGTTGAGAATGCTGAGAATTGTCTGCTTGAGTTCATCAATTTGCGGCGCTGGTATTTCCCATTCGTAAGTAACTTCACTATCAGGCCATTCAACTCGCACCTCTAAAGGAGTTGGTTCTGCCGCAACCATCACAATTTCATCAGGAAGTAAAACTGATTTGCGATCGCCTCCTCTAGCACCTAGCTGTTGCAGATTTTGGTAAATAGCTTGTTTGTCTGTATCTGGATAGAGGTCAACTTTGTTAAAAACTAAAATTAGTGGTTTCTGCGCTTGTCGCAGTTCACACAGCGCTTGATACTCAGTCCGTGTGATATCACCAGCCACCACAAACAAAATTAAATCAGCTTGACGCGCCACATCCTGCGCCATTTCTGCTCGTGTTTGACCTTGGATCTCATCCAATCCTGGCGTATCAATTAACTCTACCTGCACTTTAGCATTAGCATTCGGTGTCCAGCGCACCGAACGCGGCCACTGAGTAACACCATTAAGCGGCCCTGTTTGGAGAATTTTTTGCCCTAGTAAGGCATTTAAAACTGCTGACTTACCACGACTTACTAGACCAAAGACAGCAATCCGAATTACGCTGTAATCTAGCTTATTCAAGTTCGAGGTCAAAACCTCTAATTCAGGTTTCAGCGCCGCTTGCAGTTCTAGATTGGACGGTAATTGTCCAGGTTTACGCAGATGGGAATACCAAGACAGCGCTTGGCGTAGACTAGCACGAGCGCGGTTTAAGTGAGTTTCTTGCTGGTTGGTACGCGCTGATGATGTCTGAGGTTCAGCAGATGAATTAGGTTGAGGCGATCGCGAATTAGTCAAGGTTAGACATAAAAAGACAGGCTACAGATCCATTTTGCTTCAATCTTAAATTTGTCGGACTGTCTTCTAGAATGAAATTTATTTGGTGTCTGGGTAAGGTGGGCATTACCCACCCTACTTTAATAACTAAGCAACTGTCTGAGAGACATTAATCTCAGTTTGGGATTCTGGCAAAATCCGATTTACGGTTTGCTTCACAAATCCTGGCAAAAATCCAATCTGCTGATTTTGCTGAAAGACGTTTTGCAATGTTTGACCCAATTTATCAATATTTAGCTTAGTGTCAGGCGTGGTTACTTCCTGCTGTTGGAAATACTCAATTAAACTTAAGCCTGCTAACCGCGTAAGATACGCTGCACTAACTCCCTGCACCGCGCCACCAGCAACAAAGGTAATTGCATTGCTTTTTAGCACAGTCCCGATCGCTTTACTAGAAAGTTCGACTAAACCGAGTTTCAGCATCAAGCTTCCCATTGTTCCAGCCACCGTTTGCGCCTGCTGGAGAGAAAATCTTTGCTGATAAATACCGCCTAAATCCATCACTAACTGAGCGTTGATTGCAGCAGTCGCCAGCAGATCCAAGGCGGGTACTGGGTTAGCAAAAGCAGCAGCAGCAGCAATCCACTGATATTGCTCAATTATTGGTAAAGCGCGATCGCGTCTTACTTGATTCAATACAGCTTTCGCTTCGGCTTTCAAAGCAACAGCTTTGCGGTTAGTTGTTGCCCATACTAGCTGTTGGCGTTCCTCTGTCAAAACTTGAGTTAGTTGCTGTGTTAGCTGTGTTATTTCTATTGCTGGTTGTTCCATCCACTCTTGCACAGTACCATCAGCCTGATGCTGACGCACTTTTACAGGAGTTGGAGATGCTGTAATTGCTACCACATCTTCTGCTTTTAAGGTTGGATACATCCGTTGGCGTAGAGAACACAATACACTAGCTCGTTCATCTGGTAAATACTGGTCTTGCTTGTTAAAAACCAACATTAGGCGCTGATTTGCTGCTGTTAGTTGGTTTATTGCTTGAAACTGAGTGTCTGTCAGATCACCGTTAGTCACAAACAACACCAAGTCTTGGGCGATCGCTTGTTCTAAGGCAGCATCTGTTGTTATGGTATCTGTGCCAGTAAATAATGCTGGTGTTTCCTGTAAATCTAAAGGCTGTTGCCCAACATTGAATAACAATTGCATCAGTGTAGTTTTACCTACTGCCTTACCACCAGTAATAGCTAAATGAATTTCCTGCCGATTCAATTCAACTTTTAGCTGCTCAATTTTTTCCTGCAACGGCGATAACCCCTGATTTTCTGCCTCTGTTGCGATTTGGCTAACTATGCCTTCTACCTGTACGATTACTTTTTCTACTGTCGCCCGATCTGTTGGTGCTTTGTCTAGCTGTAAGGAAGTATTTTTTACTTGATGCTGAAATAACCATAAACAGATGCCAAGCGCGATTATGCCAATCACGCTAAATTCACCCAGTTGATCTATAGATTGATGAAAGCTCTGCAATACTAAGAGTGAAAATGACAAACCAACTCCACCCACTAAAATAGGTCGCCGCAACTTAACAGCCATCCCGTTCTCCCCAAACTTACTTCCACTAAGATTCAATTTATCTAAAGCTGAAATCTTGATTTATAACCTCTGTACCTATGCTAAACCCAACCTAGCCGTACTAACTGCTCAATAGCCAACCAATATCTTGCCAATAGTGGTATTGCGCGATCGCTTCTAAAATAGTTAAGCGCTCAAGAGGCGGAGTGAGTAGTGGAGAGTGAGTAGTGAGTAGTGGGTGCAACAAAGATTAATCTAGGGAATTGAAACAAGGATGCTTTATCAGCATAAATGCACGAGGTTTTCCCTTCCATAACTAAATAATGGTACTTTAAACCATTATCTGCGGACAATTTTCCACTACGCACTACTCACTCCGTTTTCTTACCACTACTCACTATTCACTGCTCAGTGTTTTAACTCCGACAAATGCACAAAACAAAACCCTGCAACCGTTGATGATTACAGGGCTTGTTTAATTTTCATTTGGTGGCGGGGAGCGGATTTGAACCACTGACCTTCGGGTTATGAGCCCGACGAGCTACCAGGCTGCTCTACCCCGCGTCGACTTATTTACTATAACTCTAAGTTGAGGAAATAGCAACTAAAGCATTGATAATTCGCCAACTACCTCTAAACGCTTGAAGTTTCCCAACGCCATAAACTTTTCAGCTAAGGTTTCGGCAGCGGTTGGACTAATCCAGCCCATCTGCTGCAATAGGTAGATAGCAACGGCATATTTAGCCCGTTTTGCGCCATCCATCACCTTAATTGCCAAACCCATCCCTTCACCAATCCGACCAATGCACTGAACGCCCTCTGCCCCTGCTTTACTCACCAGTTCTCCTTGGGTTAAACGCATCAGTTCTGTATCAAATTCCCCTTCTCCTGCTACCATAACTGGGTGCTGAGTCATAGCGCGGACAATCCGCTCCATATCCAAACTGCTACCAGAAGCTAGTTGAGCATATAAAGCTCCCATTTGACCGAGTTGCATTAAATAGGTGGGAGCGCCACAATCATCATGAGCGGAGATAAATTCTTCAGCTGGCATCCGCAGCAATTCCGCAATTTTACCAAAAATTAGCTGCTGAACTGGGTGATTGCGCTGCAAGTAAGTATTCAAAGGCCAACGCCGTTGTTGGCATACAGCTAGCATCCCTGCGTGTTTACCAGAGCAATTGTATTGCAGTCGACTACGCTTACCTTCTGGAATTGGACACTGGAGGACAGAGGGATCAATATCAGCCCGCCAGAGAATATTAAATACCTGCCGCACTTGCTCAATTGTGCCTTTGTGGGAACTACAGATAATTGCTAAGTCCCGATTTGTCAGGTTGTACCGTTCTAGTGTTCCTGTAGTAGTAACGCCTAGTGCCTGAAACGGCTTCAGCGCGGAACGGCTAAACGTAGCAGTTTCTGAATTTCCAGCAACAGATAGCACCCGTCCTCTGTCGTCACATACAACAGCCTGGACGTGATGCCTAGATTCAATAATACCTTCCCGCAGCAATCTGACTTCCAGTTGAGCGGCTTGAGTTCGTTTTCCCCTTGTCATGAATAAAACTTTATCACTTAGAGGGACGTAAGAAAAGGGTTAATTTCTAAGTTGAGCAGGTGCAGTTAACTCCTACGGGGCTTTTCTGGCGTAAATTATGTTAAAAATTCTCTAGAAAAGTCCAAATGAAGCTAACTGCAATTAGCAATAAAGCAAGTAGTCCAAATGTTTTTTGCAGTCGCTGAAGAATTGGTTTGACTTGGTAGGTGACAATCAAGCGATCGCGTGTTAAGACTTCTTTTGGCTTGGTCCAAGTTTGACCGTCATACCAACCAGATTCTTCATAAAAAATCGTGGGACTTCCAAGACGAGTAGACACATACCACCAGGCTAAATAAAGTCTCACTAGAGTTAAAATCACGCCTACACTTGCTGCTGCCGCACCACAAAGGATAAACTGAGCAATATATTTATGTGGAGGAAAGCTTGCTGCTGCTATCGGCCCTGCTACCAGCCACGACAAGCCCCAAATCCATCCTAATTTGGTAATATACCTGCGCCAACCTAGAGTGCAAGTGCAAAAAAAAGCAGAGGATTTTAACTCTTCGTACTCATTGAGTGGTTGCTGTTCAGCAGGGACTGGGCAAACAGAAACTGATGACTCCATTATGCTCATTCCTCATTGCCACCATCTGCTGAAAATTCTAGCCTTTCAGCATGACTCCAGAATGCTTCCAAGTTATAAAACTCACGCTCTTTGGGCATCATAATATGAACGATCGCGTCGCCATAGTCTAGTAGCACCCAATTTCCTTCGGCTTGTCCTTCAATTCGCAATGGACGGCGTTGCCACTCCTGTTCCACTGCGTCATCAATCGCTCCAGCGATCGCGCGTACCTGTGCTTTAGAATAACCTGTTACTAAGACAAAGTAATCTGCCAAATACGAAATCTCTGAGACTTTTAAGATTACTATCTCACCTCCTTTGCGATCTGATGCCGCTTCAGCGATGGTTAGTGCTAATTCTTGGTTCGCCTCTGAGTCATTGAGACTGGGTTTTATCTTTATCGACTGTGATGAAGAATTTAGTTGTGAGTAATCAGACATTAAACCTCAGATAGTTTAGTTGTTTATTATTAGGACAAACATCATTTACAACCGATTGCAATTTAAACTTTTAATGTAACAAATTTTTTGAAGACTAACAAAGATTAGATTGCCAACAGTTAGTTAAATGATTGCTTATTTGGTTTTTCCTTTTTGCAAAAACCAATTTCGTGTTGCTATTGTTTGCGGATGAATCAAACAATGTTTTTCTATTAAAAATTTCAGAGAAGAGTCGCAAATTAACCAAATAGCTTGGTCTAAGTTTTGATAGCTGATCTGCCGTAGATTTTCCAACTCTGGTGTATTGCCGCGATCTGGTTCTAAGCTATCTGCTAAAAATACGATACAACTAAGCGAACTCATACCTGGTCTGCCTAAAGTATGATTGGCGATCGCTTGTAATACTTCTTCATCCTTGATACCAAATGTATCTCTAGCAACGATCGCGCTGATATCTGCGTGTAACAAATGCGGCGTGGCTTCACTCACTGGATCAATCTCTAAGTTTTCTGCACGTGCCATTTCTAATAGCTTTTGTGGCTTAAAATATTTAGCTAAATCGTGCATTAATCCAGCCGTAGCCGCTTTTTCTACATCAACTTTATGATGTCCAGCCAGTTCCACCGCCATTTGCTCGACTCTCAGAATATGATTAAGTCGTGAGGGTGGAACATTGTCTGCTAGCCAGGTTAAAACCTGCTCACGCATAACCGCGTTGGACTCTAAAGTATGGTTGAAAGATAGCACGTGGAGTAAATTGTCGGTATAAATTCCTATCTCTATTGTAGCGGAGTGCTAGGCATAATTCTGTTGCCTGTTAGGATATAGCAGCAGGAATTTGAGTAGATTATTTCGACTTAGGTTGAGGAAGGATTGAGTCTTTTACATTTAACTTACGTTGTCAACGTTCTTGCGCTATTCGACAGTTAACTTCGTCAAAATAGAGAAAGAAGACTGGAATAGATTTACTCTTTTGCTTTTAGCGCGATCGCACACATCGTTAGATGATTACCAAAACTGCCTCACTTACAACTGCACGTCTAATTGAAGTTTTTTCCGCCATTCAAGGTGAAGGACTCAACGTCGGGACACGCCAAATTTTTATTCGATTTGCCTTGTGTGACTTACGTTGTCACTTTTGCGACAGCGCCCATACTTGGACTGCACCGTCTAGTTGTCGAGTTGAGCGATCGCCAGGATTACGGAATTTTGAAATTTACTCTAATCCTGTCTCGCTACCCCTATTACTGCAATGGATTGAACGGCAAAATTTACCCGGCTTGCATGACAGCATCAGCATTACAGGCGGTGAACCACTACTCCATGCCCCGTTTTTGGTACAATTTCTGCCGCAGCTAAAAAGTCTTACTGGACTATCAATTTACCTAGAAACTGGTGGACATCGCCCAGAACAGATAAGTATGATTTTGCCATATCTCGACTCTGTGGGAATGGATTTGAAGCTACCCAGTGTTAGTGGAGAAACTCGGTGGCAGGAACACGCTCAATTTCTCCAACTTTGTTACCATGCATCAGTTGAAGTATTTGTCAAGATAATTGTTTCTAGCGATACGGACACGGCTGAATTGGAACATTCAGCCCAGTTAGTGGCAAACGTTAGCCCAGAGATTCCGGTATTTCTGCAACCAGTTACGCCCTTAGAATTAGCTCAAGAATCTGGTCAAAAGCCAGTATTTGCGCCAACTCCCGCTCAAGTATTGACTTGGCAAGCTGATATGAAGCGATCGCTAAAAAAAGTCCGTGTAATTCCACAGACTCATAAAATGCTCAATCAGCTGTAACTCTCTTCTTCACGTGGGGATTTGACTTTTGATTTAGCTTTGTTAGCACTACGTTTGAGGGCTTGCAATCGTCTTTCGTACTTAACACGCTGTCTCTTGCTAGGAGTTTGGTCAATCAACGTTTTTAAGGCACTACCCAGACTTTTATAGGCATTGGGGAGACTGTAACCGAAGCGCGTTGCTAGAGCGATCGCTTTTTCATCTGCGTCAGTCATTTCTTTTACCAGCTTTTCACCATTATTTTTCTGGTACAGCCGGAAGCCTGACACGCCACACAAACTCAAAGCTAATATCAGCAGCAACCCATCTTGAACCCACAGTTCACCCACAGCACCGCCCAATCCAATCGCCAGCGCTGCCATCTCCCAACCATCTTTGGGCATAGTATCGTTTTGAATTCGGGCGACTTCGTGCCAAAACAGCAAATTGCGCTGATCCAAGGCAAGTTGATCCCATTTAACCAAATCAACTTGGATTTCTACTTGGTCACTCCCAACTTCTTCAGAGCAGATCAAGGGTGGATTCACCTCTGTCGTACCTTCAACGGAAACCCAGCTTTGTAATTCTGGCGGCAGTAAGCCTTTCAACCGCCGGAGTTCAGTCATTTCGGCTCTAGCAGAGGAAGTTGCATAAGATGTCATAGCGTCAATTCTCTGGAAATTTCAAATAATGCTTTTACCTTCCATTTTGGAGTATATCGCGCTATTTGAAGGTAGGTTAACACTACCTGTTGTTATTCGCCGGACAGAAAGATGTAGTGCTGATAGTTAATTTACGTGCGATCGTTGCTTACAAGAATCTTACTTGTAATTTCTGCCAATAAAATAACTAAAGTCAAAATACAGGCTAATAACTTGTGGAACCGACACCAAGCACAGTATTTAATTATCAACGCCTTAGAAACCTTAGAACTGCTTGAGTGGAAACTCTATGATAAGTGGCTGAAATTAACCACTTCTACAGAGGTTAAACCAGATAGAGCAGAGTTATTGTACATTATTCCATCCAAACCGCTAGACCTTAAACTCTCCAGTTGAAGGATAGCGCGCGATCGCTTTTTTCCCTGTGCGTCCTTTGTGCTTCTGTGATTTCTCAAAAAAATACTGAACGATAACTACGCTACTTGCTCCACTAGCAACCGTCCCTCAACTCGCTCGTATTCATCTTCAAGGAGCCAAAGTTTTGCCTCTTCGTAGCTGGAGATGGAGAATACAATTTTTAAGTTCTGCGTGGGGTCAAGTACACAACAGTTCCCCTCACTGTCACCTAGCAAAATTAGGACATAGGGAGGAACAGCAGTAGGATCTACCCATAGCTCTGTAAATTGCCAGTTATTGGCTAGGTCTGGTACGGGGGATAATACTAAATCCGTTTAGGAAGAACTGGAAATAAATTAGGCATTAGGAAGCCAATGATAAGCAGTTAAATGATGAATTTGCTTAGTCATTTCGGTAAGGATACAACAACGTTTGGCAAGAACATTT